>Ga0210059_1008509_pt1 | contig 16179 bp, 14 predicted proteins | sample Ectturendosymbi2_FD_188042 | JGI IMG/M metagenome (GOLD analysis project Ga0210059, IMG submission 188042) | Ecteinascidia turbinata endosymbiont from Florida, USA - Sample 2 (SPAdes) (version 2) | ecosystem: Host-associated > Tunicates > Ascidians > Unclassified | place: Key West, Florida...
CTTCAGGAGGCTCTTGGAGCAACCCATGCATGCTTATTTGGCCAACTAAGCACGTGACATCTCTCACTCTCTCTTACAAGCAAACCGTCACGGCAAACGGAATCATAGCCATAGCACGAATACACCGGCCGACAGTTAATGTGTATAGTTTTTTAAGTGTTGGTCCTACCTATAGGGCCATGGGCAAAGTAATTGCTTGTCGTACAATATTTATTTCAAATTATTTCGCTTTAGTGAAATAATCCCTTTCATAAATTTTATATGTGCTAAAGCACGAAATCAGATCTGTACGCTAACCATGCTAAAGCACGAAATCTCTATGCTAACCATGTAAATTCGTTTAAACATTGCTTTTGGAAACTTCGATTTTGAGCACCAACTGTAACATATGGAAACGAGAAACCTGATGGAGGGGACCAGCAATTAAACAATACCTTTCGTCGATCAGCATCAGTCAGGGGATCTGCAACGCAGTTACCAATATCATTTTCACTACTGAATACTTGACTGGCAGACTCTGAGCACGAGCTAGTGTCATTTCTATCTCTTTTGCAAAAGTGTCTTTCTCTTGATGAACTCCTTTTCCTCTTGCGTTGTACAACTACAGAATTTTTTCTTTTTTTTTTCCTCGCACTCTTCTGACAATATCACGGTACCCGAAATTCGAACTACAGGAGGAACAACTCCAATTGTAACGTATTGCGCAATACGTGCAGAGTTTCTGCGTCATAGCATGTATGAAGCGGTTTCTCTCAATGCCATTATGACTCATGAATCGCAATGTCTTTATCGAAAAGTGACATTCAGAGAGGGTTTCTTATTGTCTTAACACGATTTGCTTATTGCAATTGAAGTGTAACACTCGTAATGTAACAAGGTAACAGATCACTACACCACTAGTTATAATCGAAATCTTTATATAGCTATGTATGCATGTGCGGAATTGTTTGGTGTTTTAACAAATGTCAGCAACAAATTTGTGTTTAGGCGATTTCCGTTAAACGGGGGGCTCGAGCCCCCCCCTGCGCCCCTGTAACAGCTTATGTGGCACCCAGACAAAAATTTGGAGATCCATGCGATACAAGATCAAGAACATGTCTCTTATGGACTAATGTGCCACTGTTCATAGGTGTAGCCAGGGGGGGCCTATGGATCCATGCCCCACAAATTTTTAGATCATACAGTCATTTTGTGCCTTGAGAGGCGGTATCCCAAACATAATAGGATTATTCACCTAAAATCAGACATCATTCCCCTAAAAAAATTGTTTTACCCCTCCCATATTTTGGGCTGGCTACGCACGAACGGTTTTGGAATATTGCCTTCAGTACAATCACTCCGCAATTGGGTCTATCTCGTTGCTTTGGGTGATCAACAATCCCTGAAGTCTGCGACGAAGGAGAGTAAGATGCATTTAAAAGTTAATCAGCGCTCTGCAACTTTAATCAGCGCTCTGCAAATATTGTGAAATTGGTGATGCTCTGCACTTTAATCAGCGCTCTGCAAATATTGTGAAATTGGTAATATGTGCAAGGAGTTGCGCGATGTTAGTCAGCCTGAAAAGACAACGAAACATATTGACCTCCCGCCATTTACATAAAGCGTCATCCGTCTGCACTTGGTTACTCCCAAATGGTTCAACAAGATACACCTGATTGCTTGGTTTGTGGATCACCTGCATCTCAAGAGTTAAAACCACTGAATATATCAGGTGGACTTACTGGTGTTTAAGTCTATCTAAAAGAAATTTTTTGGGAAGATGTTATTCTGAATCATATGCTACACATGCGTTTCAACGAAATCTCACCAGCAAATTCCTGCCATTGTTGTTTTTATTGTACACTCCAACGACAAAATCGAACCGCGCCAGGTCGTCCTGTGAAGCATATGGACAATAAATCGTTTGCACAATCTTTCTGCCGTAGTTGTATGATACATATGTAAGGATTACGATTCGCGTTCTGTATTTTTTCCTGTGACTTATGAACGAAAGATATGCAATTTCGTACTATACCTCACAACAGTACAAGAAATACAAAAACAGCTACAACTTTGTCGAAGAGACTGCAAACAACATGCATTATGCGTTAAAGCAGTCGACTATTAGTGAATTGATTCTAGTAGGCCTAATACAATGAATTGTGAAAGTTTGCAAAATTCGAAGAACCCAGAAGAAACATTTTTACCTGGCTGGAAATGGGCTGATTTGTAACATTCTTGGTCTTTGGAGATTTTCTGCTGATGAGAAATACATTTATGTTCAGAAAAATAGCAAGGCGAACTATACCGAAAGCATATAATGAGAAGCACACCATGAGCTCTTTAGATAACTACTTATAACACAGTGCAACAATGAATGAAACTAATTTTTAACCCAGTCGTTTACCGCTTGTGTATGTCAAACGTCAAAGGACGTGTTGCCAGTTGCATGTATTTTCCAAATTTGGTCAGTTGCCGATTTGGACTTAATTTAATCATTGTTAACCAGACCTGCTGTATCGTCAAAGCTATTTGGTTTGGCGTCCTGGAAATGTAACCATATGGAGTGTGTTTTTATCATGTACAGGTAATATTACTACTATAAAGAAGAAATAAATCCTACCATTTCTTTTTAATTTTCTTGCGTTTACCATCTTCATATTCTGTTACTAGTGATTTACTCATTTTTTGACATACAACAGCTAGCTCTGCCAGATTTTTGTATCTCCTATTTCAACGCGCGTTCTCCCCAGTTCTTGCTGTGATTTTTTTATTTGTCCTTGAGTGCAGTTGTTGCCAGTAAATGTCTGCAACAAATGGAATTTTGGTCATGCACTTGACAACTGTGCATAAGATGAATGGCACTCGATTACGTCACAGATGATGAGGGCCACAATCTGGCCAAAAGTTTAAGAACAAAGTCGATTTTTGTGTGCGAAGCTACTTGTTCCGCAGTATTGCATCAGAAATCATTCGCGATTGCATCATCTTTTCTGGTGAGCGAGAGTGTGACGCAAGAGACTGTTTTAAGTCATAAACAGTCAACCATTCAGCAGTGAGGTTGTTTTTCTGTTTTTTTTTTGTCATTATTTTCTTGCCTCAGAATGGGTAAGAAACGGTCTCACTCTGAGGCACAACGAGCTCAGATCGTGATTCTACGCCAGGAAGGATACACTGAACGTGCAATAAGTGAACGCCTTGCAGTCAGTAAAACAGCAGTGCATCAGGCAGTGGTCACGTTCAAGGATTGTGGATCTTATTTAGATTGCAAGAGGAGCAGTCGTCCACCGAAAACCACCCGACGAGATGATATTTTGATAAAAAGATGTGTCGTGAAGTCTCCTACATGTTCAGCAAAAAAGATTCGAGCGGAATTTGGGGAAACTGGTTCGAGAATTAGCAGAAGAACCATCAGTCGCCGTTTAACCGACGAATTCGGCCTCAAATCACGGAAACCGGCGAGAAAGCCGAGACTGGCCCCTGCAATGAAGTTGAAGCGCTTGCAGTTCGCGAAAAAATACAAAGACTGGACAAGTCAGCAATGGTCCAGAGTTTTGTTTTCCGACGAAACAACAATTCAGCAGTTTGCCTCGAGGAAGAGAACTGTGAGGAGACCACCAGGAACTCGGTACAATGATAGATTCACACAGCAAACCATGAAACACCTGCTGAGTGTGATGATTTGGGCAGCGATTTCAATCCAAGGAATGGCCAGCCTATTCTTCCTCGATCCTGGAACCACCACGAATGGCAAAAAATATCTGGAATTGATGAAAGAGAAGATGGAGTTACACATGGCAGTGCATAATTGCAAAATTTTTATGCACTATGGGGCGCCATACCATCGGGCTAAAATCGTCACGGACTTTCTCAAGACGAAAAATATCAAATTGTTGGAATGGCCAGGAAATATCCTGGAACCTTAATCCAATTGAAAATTTCTGGACAGAACTGAAGAATAGAGTTGCTAAGAAGCATCCAACCAGTCTTCCATCGCTTATTAAGACCATCAAGTCATCCTGGGTTCTCGACATGCCCACAGAGCTGTGCCGAAACCTCATCGAGAGCATGTCGAGACGGATCAGGGCAGTGTTAGAGGCCAAAGGAGGACATACAAAGTACTGAATCTTGATATTTTTATGTAAAATGGATAATAATATATAAATATGACGCCTATCTATGAAAATTATAGATTGGAAACACCTGTGTACTTTCATTACGCTACGGGATCAAAAAATTATGAAATTTCTCTGTTTCATCTTAAACTTTTCAAAAAATTATGAAATTTCTCTGTTTGGTCTCAATCTTTTGGCCCCGACTGTATGTCATAAAATGGCAAGAAAGTTGAAAAAAATGATTTTTAATTGCGTCGTATTCAACCTACGCTTTGCGCTTAACATATTGAAATCAATTTTTTTACAATGAAAACGCTTTGACGATCATTCCTGAAATTTTGCAAAGATGTTTGCAAATTACGTAACACGTTTTCTAATTACCAGTTGATTATCATTTTATCCCACCAAACAAATTGTATAGTTTCTTCAGCGCAATCTTGCTGCAATACAGCTCTACATTTTGTTGAAAAAAACTTGTAAGCAACATACTTGAAATCCATTTGCTTTTTTGATGATGGTTTTAAAATGCGTGGAGAAACGTCTGTAGCATGAAGCATCCCCGTTCTGCCTGAGGTCTCCTGCACACAGTAACGAAGAAGTGCTAGTTTGCAATATCGCAAATCTACTAAGAATATGTGAAAACTTCCACTGCACAATTACCTAGCGTGAGTCATTACCATAGCAGAAACAAAGGTAAACAAGTCATTGCAATTTTTTCTGGAAAACCTGGGGCATAGTATCCGCTTTGTGGTCTGTTGTAAGCTTGCTGGGCACATTTTTTGCTTCTTGGATGTGTTGTTCGAAAAATTTCTGCAAGGGTTGTCCTCCAGAAAGTTAAAAGACACCAATCATCAGTGATGTAGTCGAGACCGTAACCTCCGAGACCGAGACCTGGCTCAAATTTTGAGACGAGACCGAGACCGAGACTTTGTCATAAAATCCGAGACCGAGACCTGGAGGTTCGAGACCGAGACTCGAGACCTCACATTTCTGTGATGGTAATTAAAGCTAACTCCTTGAATAATGCTGCAACAAAATATCTGGCACATTGCCAAATACCAAGATAATAAAAATCATCCGAAATTTGTGCAAACGGCCAAATACCGCAAACGTTCATTTTCACTTTTCTCTTAGGAATTTACAACCTCAAACCTGTGGCCTTATTTACAACTTCCATGAAGAAATGCATGGACATTGAAAATGTTGACAGCGTTTAGAGAGTTGACGTATTTTGCACTCGAAAATAGTCAGTGAACCAATTGAATATTTGAGATGTTTGTCGTTGCCAGGCTTCAATAAATTTGTTTTTACTCAGAAAACTTTATTTGTGTTGTTCGTTACAGAACAATACCAACCCTTCCGTGTAAGGACAGGAGGTGATGCCCTGATGAAGCTTGCATGTTCTGGTCTCCTATGCAGGGGATGTGGTCGCATCCCCAACGCTGAAAAATTGACCATTATTTGGGCAAAAATTTTCAAAATTTGGGCAAAGTATACAGCTGCATTCACATGTAGCGTAAGCGAGGTAGTGTCTATTTTCCAAACTAAGGCAAAGTAGTCTGAGACTATTTTGCCATTCTTTCTGCCCCTGACGGCAAAATAGACACTGCCCTTGAGTAAACTGGAATCATGTGATAATTCCAGCAGCCTTCATCAAATTTGGGCCAACTGAAAAACTTTCATAACGTTTTGGGTAAAATTAGAAACATTTGAGTAAAATAGGAGCATTTGGGTAAGGTACAACAACTTTAAGTAAATATGGGCAAACAAGAAAAGCTTCAATCAAACTTGGGTGAAAACAAAAACATTTAGATAAATTGGAAACACTTGGGTGAAGTCCATCAGTCAAATCAAATTTTGCCAATTTGCAACAGCTCCATTCAATTGTGGGCAACTTCAAACAGTCTTCATGTTGCAGAACCAGCCAACAGGACAAATAATAATAAAAGTCTTCGCTCAACTGTTGTAAAAGTTTTTTACTTTTACAACAATTGAGCCAAGACTTTTATTATTCAAACAGTCTTGTTCAAATATGGGTTATATGGAAATGCTCCATTAAAATTTTAGTACGTTTAGAAATGTCTGGGTGAATTATAAGAGTTTTATTCAAACTTGGATAAAATCAAAATCATTTGGGTAACTTTTAAAATTCTAATGAAATTTGAGCAAACTGGGACAACTTCATTCGAATTTGGGTGGTGAAGTTAAATATGTTTCCATAAATTCGAAAAATTTGGGTAAATTCCAACAGACTAAATCAACTCTGGCCAAACAGCAATAGCTCCATTCAACTTCGGGCCAAGTGGAACATCTTCATTCAATTTTGGATAACTTCAAACGGCTTCATTCCAATTTGAATAATAAACAACCACTTCATTTAAAATTGCATACATTTAGAAACATTTGGGCAAATTCCAACAGCCTTGATCATATTTGGGTAATTGAAAGAGCTTCATTCAAACTTGGGTACAATTAGAACCATCTGGCCAAATTGGAAGAATGTCATTCAGATTTGCATATATTATAAATATTTGAGAAAATTGCAATAACCCAAATCAAGATTGGACCAACTGAAACAACTTTATTCAAATTTGGGTAGAGTTACAAACATTTTAAAATTTTGAACATGTAGTGGTAACTCACCATTCCAACTAACCCTAATTTTTGCAAACCTCAAATGCTGTAAACTGTGCAACTAAAATGTAGCTGTAGCTGCTATAGTGGATTTAACTTTTCGCATTCTGACTTGCCGTTTCCTACTCGCTGTTGTATCCCGTACGTGAGATCTGGTTTGTGTCAACTTGTGATTCGCGTCAATGGATTTCGTATGTGCGCGCTCCACTGCGACCTCGCAATAACCTCGATTACGCATTGCATTTTTCGGTTTTGTCCATCGGCGTGGACAACACACTTTGAGAGAGTCGAGTTGTGTATCGCTAGTGCACGGACCACGTTGGCTGTTTCTGCTATCGCGCCATCGTAAAGCTTTTCTGCTGCTGCTAATCAGAAGCCTTTTGTAAATAAAGATTTGTGCACCAGGAAATCTGTGAAACGAACTATCAAGTGGTGAGAGCCAAACGCCTTGCTTCGCCTTGGCAACTTAAAATGTCAGGCAGTTTTAGTCGGGAGTTAGAATAGTACTCATACAACGACTAGACTGACTACTATACTGCAAAATGTTTTGTGGTAGTAATGTGGGATAGCTGTGGTATCATACTGTGAAGTTTTCGTTTTTCAAACGAACTGAATGTTGTGAGATTTGCAACTGGAAATCTGTTTTCATGAAGTATTCATGAATAGAATTAACTACGTAACTGCAGCTGTAATATGTTGCGTGGTGATAATGTAACTATGATTTTATGCTGTTTAGGTTTTCATATTTTCTGTTAGTTTCATGCAATGAATTGCATATTTTGCATCCTACCAAATTTTATTGTTTCAGTTTAGTACTGTGAAGTGAAGTTTGCATGAACTGAACAGTAGCAACCGTAGCCTACTATTTATTGCACTGCATAATTCACTTATGCCAATGCAGTGAAATGAAGCACTGCCATTGTTTATAAAACATTCTTGTTGAGGTTATAAGTCATTTGTCATTGGAAATGTGCATTTGTACACATTCCTTAGTAGTTGATCACATAGGGCTAGGCTGTAGTATTTGCATGTATCAGTCCGATATTGCTATTTTTTCTTAGCATGCTGTGTTCAATGCACATTTAACTGTCTAAACTGGAGTGGATTTTTTGTTTTTCATTATATGACTTTAGAAGTTGTTAACGTTCAAGTAAGTTGTCGTATTTTAAGTAAAACACATTGCAGTGAATATTGCCCAATGTGGGAGGTTAAGCTATATGCTATGTATTAAAACTCGTCCAGTGAAGTCTAGAATCTTTGAGTTGATATGCAAGGTTATGGATTCTCAACACGTTCGTTTGCTATTGCACATTGAAGTAAGATGGCTGTCAAAAGGGAAGGTAGTATCTCATGTTCATGAACTTCAGAACGCACTTCTAACTTTTTTGAGACAGAAGGGTATGAGCAATTTTGTGTTGTGATTACCTTAAAAATGATTTGTGGTTGTTCAGATTGGAATATTTAACAGAGATATATGGGCATCCCAATAGACTGAACAGCAGTATGCAAGGCAGAAATGAAAATATTCTTACTTCGATGGATAAATTAGTTGCTTTTACGAAAAAAGTTATTTTATGGAAGAGCAGAATGAAGGCAGGTACTTTAGAAATGTTTCCATTAACACGTAAAACCTTCGTGAAGGAGATAATTCCCATCATTGTTGAGCATTTGACGTATTTGGAAATGAGAACAGAAGAATATTTTCCCTCAATGAATGTTGATGAATTTGATTGGATTCGTATTCCTTTTGTGAAGTTGATAGACTCTTCTAACTTTGCATAATGTAAAGAGGAAGAATTAGCATCCCTCTCCAGAGATCGGGGACTTAGAGTGAATCACGCGGAGCTTCCACTGGACGCATTTTGGATTTCTATTATGCAAGAGTATCCATCTAATGCTAAGAAAGCCATGAAAGTGTTGCTGTAGTTTTCTACAACCCACTTGGGTTTTCTATCCGAAATAATATTAAAAATACAAAACGGGAAAGTCTTCAGAGCGTTGAGGAAGAATTGAGGGTATGCCTCACACACATCCGAGCTAATATTGCAGCTGTAGTACAAAAATCCCAAGCTCATGTTTCACACTAGTTCTTCACCATTTCAAAAGTGGATGTGGAAGCTTTATTTACGTAAGTAAAATTATGTTCGTAATTCAACTTCTAATTATCATGCGACCACTTGAAATACTGGTAAATTTGAGATTTAATGTCTTTTATGATCACTTCTCTATTTTTAATATCACTTAATATTCTTTGTGGGCTATGGGGCCGTCCATAAATGACGTCACACTATTTTGGGAAAAAATCTACCCCCTCCCACCTTTGTCACATTTCGTCACAAGTATTTAACCCCCCCTTGAAATATAACGTCACAATTTGCAACCCCCCCCTACAGTTGCAATTACAAATTTCCATCTATTTTGCGTCTGCTTAGACAAAAATTTCATCTGTTTTATGTATTTTATTTGTGCACATTGTGACAAGACCAACATTCTATTCGTAAAACGTCGAAAATACTGCACACATTGCTGAGCAAAAATTAAACAGCTAAGTGTTTTCTACTTTGTTGAAGACCAAAACGAATGAATTACGTTGTGCGAATGCTGGCAATGACTGATTGCGGTTATAGTCCTGTGCATGGATTTACCGTAGTGGCTGCTTTGCAATATTGAAGCAAAAACATGCAACACAGGAGGTAAATGACTCCTTTTGAGAAACGTTTAATGATGATTTCTGCATAGGCTACGATGAAATCAATTTTTCTAAAAACTGTTTCCTTCGAGATCGGCGCATAATTTACGGGAGGGTTTACATTTTTGTTGTGATCTGCACGTAGTAAACACCGAACCGTAGACCACAAAAAATGAAACAGTCCCAGTGGACTTTTGAGGTCCACAACTGCTTATGTTTGTCACAGAGGTTACAGCGTTTCAACAAACTGTTGAAACTACCGAATGGTTATAAGTCAGCGACACTCAACGAAAAAGCTCACTGGTCTGCAAAATAAAACAAAACATCTTACTACAGAAAACAAACGAATCAATGAAATTGTTGGGTCATATGAAATAATTTTGTTATGGTCTGTTATGAACATGGTCTGTTATGAAAGTGGTCTGTTTAGAATGGGAACCATTTTGAATAGTTCCCATTCTAAACAGACCATTTACATAACAGAGCATTGTTATGTTTTTATGAGTCACGACTTTCAAACTGTTGACTATAATTAGGTTCAGCGCAAAAGCCCTGTCATACTCTTGGTGGTGGTGGCAATCGCATGTGTTGCAACAATTTTGACCCCAAAAATAAAAATGTAAATTATAGGAAATGATTCTGAAGTTTTCAAGATGAGTTGAAAGCTTAAATAATGCACCTCCTGATAGAGATGGAAGGAAAGATGAAGCCTACTTTTAACTTCAGGTATTTCAGAGCTAGCCTATATTGATTTGCCAGAAATTGAAAATAAAACTGTGGAATGCTTGCCAAACAACTAAAAAATCCTGCTCAGAATCGGGCGTCCAAATCTAAAATTTTTGGTCCAGTAGATGGAGTTGGGAGTCAATAAATTTTATCGAATGAGCTTTGGCTATATTGACAGTACAACAATATAGCTAGCCATTAGCTATAAATCCAACAAAGATTGACTGATTATCGGAAATATGATACAAAAACAATTAATCCATTAGCAATGTCGAAAAAAATTTCCTCATTCTTTGCAGCAGAAAACTATTGTAAATATAATAGAAACATTTCAAAACGACTATCAAAACGACTCGTGTGACATCACAAAACTACTGACTCCCCCCTCCCCCTTGTCACAATTTGTCACAAATCTGGTGAACCCCTCCCCCCGTTAGGATGTGACGACATTTATGGACGACCCCTATACAAGAAATGCACAAATTCTGGATGTACTTTGCGTTTCCAAATATTATTCAAACTGAACTTGGTAGCTCATATGTGATGTGTAAAATGCATCACCAATATCGACAAATACAATGATTTTTACAACAGGGGTGCTGCGAAATTTTTACAGCCTTGAAACTGTGCCGTCATGTAAAAAAATTTGGGAACCACTGCGATAGAGGAAACTTATATTGTGATCGAAAGTATACCGCAAGAGTTGATCTTATAAATATATTATATCAAAATGATACTGTTAATACTCATTGTTTCAAATATTATTACAACACGTCTTGTTGTAATAAGAGACAAGAGTTATTGCAATGCAAATATGCAACAGGACCTTTATCCTTAACTATGGACAGACTTGAGTAATTCCACAGCTTGAAGAGAATGCTGCAGCAATTGCCTATGGAGACTTGTGTTTCCTACATAGAAACTATACGCTAAATAGCGGAACCAGAATGATAACTAGAGTTACCCGAGATGGAGAAGCTTTCCTTTTATTCTCATTGGTACTTGGAGGATTAATGGGATTAGCCCTCGCGGGAACATTCCAAAATCAATTAAGGAGATTTAGTGATGAAATAAATGAACGATTTGAAAATATCAAAAAAGTTTTACGGGACAAATGAATACCATTGAAGATCAAATCTCCGAAATCAATGAAAGAGATTACAGTTAACTCAAGCGTAAAATCGCTTAGCGGAAATAACAGCACATATGTGTCGTAAACAGGAAGATTTTCAAAATCTACAATTTTCTGTAGATAAACAACTTCTAGAACAACAAATTGCTAATACAAGAATGATGATTGAAAATCGAAAATCGGCACTAAGTATTAATGCCAGAGATACCCAAAGAGAAATTGAAAAATATAATTTACAAAAGCTTGTACTGAATACTCTGAAAAATTTAAAAAGTATTCCTGATTTACGGAATGATACTATTTATTCGAACCGAATTCGCAGAGGAATTCAGATTAATACGGAAAATTATCATATTATCAACCAATCTCAGATCAATATCTCTAATTGGGAAAAAGCAACATCCCATAAAACAGGTAAATGCTGAACAGCAAAGAAAGAATTTGGAAGAAAGTTTCAAGAGACACAAACAAAATTTTGATTTAACTCAAGATCTGGAAGATTTACAAGATAAAGTTGAAATGACTATGAAACCTGTTGAAGTTCATAACTTCACATATCATTTTGATCCTATAACAGTTCCTGAACTAGGAATTGAGGATTTCAATGAAGGAATAGGTAATGTTATCAAATTCGGATCAGATATTGTTGACAAAGGAGCTGATCTGATCACTAATGTCATTGACAAAGGAGTAGGTTTGGTTTCTGAACCTATAAAGATCATTATCATTGCCGCAAGCATTGTAGGAGGTATCATCCTACTGTTTGCAGGAATTATGATATTAAGGAAAATATTACGTGAAGAACCCACCTATCCGCTTGAACATGCTAATAATATAACAACTCAGGTTATTCCTGTATCAGTTTATTCTATTATATCAAAACGATAATCAATACAAAACCTTGACAACACTGAATAGATCTACAAGGACATCTTGCAACCTGTCAAAGTCTTTTCAATCAATTTCTCTTATTTCATGTATTAATGCGAGTTCAACCATAAAGACAACATCTTTGATCCTATTCGAAGACCACCTTCCAGAAAGAGACCATCCAACCCATGGAATTATCAATGAAGAACTTTCGAATTCTTTATCCTCTTCATTCACTTCATGTATTCAACCCTTATGGAAAGATACTGACGTTTTCAACCAAATGGAGCGGAGAGGAATGTTGAGTTCGTCTTGGCTCCTCAACATAGAACGTCTTGTGATCCTGAAACAACAACGAAAGAAGACTTCGATTACTGAAGAAAAATAAATTGAAGGAAACAAACTAGAAAACACCGACGAGTTCATGACGAGCCACACGAAGTTGGAAATTAAACAACGAATAAAGACATTAACTCTTTTAGAACATTGCCATGTGCATCTATTTGATGTATTGTAAAGTTGTACTTTGCATATTTATTGTAAGTCATACCCAGGAAGAGAGTAACCCACAATAGTAAAGAAATCATTTACAATAATATTCCCTACGAAAATATTCATAATTTATCCGATAAAAACGATATTTCACTGAAGCGTAAATCTTAACTTCAGACTTAAAGCGATCACGTGCCGAACGCATGACTACCAGAGTTGCGCGAGCACCGCGCACAGTGCAATATGCTGTCACGTGACCACGACGCGACCCATTGTGTTTACCTCGCGACCTAAAATTCACTACCCAAATCAGTCTTGCTCACGGATGTCCTCAGAGTAACATCTCACCTACAGGTAGTCTGATAGGTGAGATCAAGACTTAGTAGAAATAGTTGGCGAACGAGTGGGGTCTGGCGAATTCGTGAACCAGGACACGTTTGTAGCTAACTAATACCCCAGAACAGTCTAATAGTAAAGCTTACTCTCTTCCTCCATGAAAGAATTGAATTCGTATTTAACCCCTGTTGTTAACCCCTGATATTTGCAGTAACTTATGTTACATGCTTTAATTGACGATTGTTGACATAAACCCCTGTTGTGATAAATATCGCAGTGCTTAAAGTTATACTAATAAAACCATGAGTGAATACAATTTTGTTGTGATAAACTGAGCAGGTCGAGCGAAACCGGCGGGTCTAAGTTTCTTAATTGTTAACTTGGGCGTGCCATGGACACTTCCTATTAACCAGTGCTCTCGCGGAATTGTCCTAAATGTGTAGTAGTCTTCTTCTTTAGAAGGGACTGCCACACCCTCCTTGGTTGCGCACCTGGCTTGAACCCGCCTCCTACACCACTTCATTACGCCATCAATGGACGAGTTGACATGAAAACTTCTCATTCCAATCATTGTCATGTAACTAATGTCACAGAGCAATGATATTGCCAGCCAGAATGAGAGCAAATGGAAATTTAAGCGACGCAAGCCTCAAACGGTTGCATCAAGTCAGTATAAATCAAGTCAGTATAATTCACGTAATGAGCGCGACTGACGCTGTTCAACTGGAGTCGTCCCCCAAGAGGCGGCCGGAGTCACTTTTTAAGACTCCGACTCCGCTTCTCTTCCAATATTTTTGAATCCGGTGTCAAGCGAAATTTCTGACTTTCAAAATTTTTGACTTCGCACCATGTACGCATGCACAGAGTAGTATTCTACATATCAAATATGATGACAAAACTGATGATTAGGGCTTAGGGATTCGTGTTTATGCAAGTGTGTCAGGTTAGGGTTTGTGTTAGCATGAGAAAAAGAAAATAATTGAGTTCAACGACTATAAGTCCGAATTTTTTTCAATGGTTGAGGTTATTCCCGTACTTTAGTTTGTTGTTGGTACCAGTGATGTAGTCGAGACCGTAACCTCCGAAACCGAGACCGAGACCTGGCTCAAATTTCGAGACGAGACCGAGACTTTGTCAAAAAAGCCGAGACCGAGACCTGGAAGTTCGAGACCGAGACCGAGACCAAGACTCGAGACCTCACATTTCTCTGATGGTAATTAAAGCTAACTCCTTGAATAATTCTGCAACAAAACATCTGGCACATTGCGAAATATCAAGATAACAAAAATTATCCGAAATTTGTGCAAATGCCCAAATACTGTAAACGTTCATTTTTACTGTCCTCTTAGAAAAATACAACCTCAAACCTGTGGCCTTATTAGAAATTTCGTGAAGAAATGCATGGACATTTGAAAATGTTGACAGCGTTTGGAGGGTCTACGATATTTTTCACTCCGAAAATATCGGTGAACCAATTGAATATTCGAGGTGTTTGCCGTTGCTATGCTTCAATAAATTTTTCGGACTCAGAAAAATTTTAATTGTTTTTTCATTACAAAACAATACCAACCCTTCTGTGTAAGGACAAGAGGTGATACCCTGATGAAGCTCCCATGTTCTGGTCTCCTACCTAGCATTGAAGTAGGCCTATGTTATTTGAGAAAGTGGAGAAGAGGCGAATCATTACTTTTTATTTTAAAATAAGCACAGTTGATGTAGACTATTGCATACAGCCCCAGCAGCACTGGTGAAAACAGCACAGTAAAGTGGCAACTCCACAGGAGAGTTTGCTTTCCATCATTCATGTTTTTTGCCAAGGTTTTTCGTCGTTTGTATCATTTGCCAATGAAGTAACAAACATTTAAAGTTTTTTACTATCTACCACTTACCAGTTTCACTACATTCTTTTTATTTTAACACTGGGAATCTCTACTGACACTCAAATTTCTTAGCCACATACTTCGTGCATTTTGGCTAACAAAGCTTTGACATTTTTGTAACGTTACCTACAGCTTTCCTAATGACTCTTCTCCTCACACGACAAGTAATTGATTAAGAGTTCTCCAATGATTTCGAATTAAGAGGTGATAAATTTAGAGATTTGAAAAAACGAAAGTGCTACTTTGAATTTCAAAACGCAACATTTATAACTAAGTTTTCATCCATCCAAACTTGCTCACTCTGTCCAAAACAAGTTTTAAAAATGTTGCTCGTGATTCTGCTGTTGACGCAAAGAAAAACATATTTAGGCCTAATTAGAGTAATACACTTTTTTTGGCACAAATTAGGTTTACACTTTGAACCAGCGAGGTAATATCCCACTGCATGCTCAACTGCAGTGGCTTAGCGATGTTAATGTCGCCCGGGGCCGACCATAAAAATGCTTCCTCTTTCCACTCCTCACATTTGCTTAGAACAATATAAAATGAGAGAAAATCATGTATCATGCTTATTATAACAATAAGGGAATAATAAAGCATCTTGGACATAACAATCAAATACTTGCAAACTGAAAGGGGTCTTTTTTTAATTCTCGATTATGGATCTTGCTTTCTCTACTTGTTAGCCTCCCTTCTCGTCATTGCTTTTCCTATTTTTCTGCCTTATTTACAAATGCATGTATGTATGGCAAAATAAACACCACAGCCGGCACATGCTAGGCTGGTGCGAAAGTTTTTTTTTTGCCATTACATGTGAATCAGTTGGCACCGTGGATTCGATGTGTTTTCCATGGCAACAGCAAAGTGAACAGGGCTGATGAAGACCTGAAGCAACTTGAGTTTGCTTTTTTGTCGTACTTAGAGCAAGGTGCTCGTAGTTTGTCAGTTTGTTTACAACTGCGGTAGATCTTTTGCAGGTAACCATTGCCTTCCTTCTCTGATGAAAAGAAAGTATTAGATGTTTTCGAAAGGCGTTGTTGGGATGCAGCAGAATGAACGAAGTTCTGTATTACCGGTGCAGTTGATTAGCAGTGAAATAGTGTAGCGCCTCCTTACAGATTTTATGGCTTAATGTATAATTCCTAGATTTGTTATTTTTTATTGTCAAGTTTTCATATTTTCAGGTTTTTCATAATTTCCATATTTTTACGTCAAACTGATATCCATAACTGTTCCAAATTTCCGTTTTTGCTGACACACTTAAAGTTTTCGCAACACCGCATGTCGGTTAGAAAACGCAGAAAGGCCGTGAAGCCCATAGCAGTA
>Ga0210059_1008510_pt1 | contig 16179 bp, 10 predicted proteins | sample Ectturendosymbi2_FD_188042 | JGI IMG/M metagenome (GOLD analysis project Ga0210059, IMG submission 188042) | Ecteinascidia turbinata endosymbiont from Florida, USA - Sample 2 (SPAdes) (version 2) | ecosystem: Host-associated > Tunicates > Ascidians > Unclassified | place: Key West, Florida...
TCGTCTCTACGTTTAGTCGAATGTTGCGGCCGTTGTTACCATAATTCTAAACGTTCCTTGATCGTGATGGCTCTTGTCTTGCGTCTGAAAGTTGGCGAATCTTTCCTAGAGACCATTCAGCGCACTCAAGAACACAACAGCGTAGTTGTACAGAAAAATCCGGATTACGAGATGAGACAAGAGATTTTTATCCGGAATTGGCAAAGATCCGGATTAAAAAATCCGGATAAACCGGAAATTTTTATAAAGAATAACGTTAAAAATCATTCGTACCACCAGTTTTATCCCGTTTTGATGAAGATCTGAATTAACCGAGGTTTACTGTATATGGAATACAAGACCTAAAAATCGCAGGTTTTGACGTTATATTTTGTTACGTCATGGATTTCGCACTCCCATAGAACTGTCAACCTCGGCGCCTATGCTTATCACCTACAGCGCGAAGGCAACTTATTACACGCGCCATGAGCATAGGCGTAGCCAGGGGCCAAGCCCCCAAAAAAGGTTTAGCGTATCTAGTCATTTTGTGCTTTGAGAAGCGGTGTACCAAACAAAAATACTGTCAGTTACGGAAAGCCCTCCTATTGAAGACTTTCTGGCGACAGTTCTGAATACTGTTGCTCGCCTGAAATCAAACACTTGTTACCCCAAAATTTTTGGCTGGCTACACCCCGGGTCATTAGTTTTTTGGCCACTTTGCTTCTCGAACTTCCTTGTAGTGATGTAGTCGAGACCGAGACTTGGTTAAAACGTCGAGACCAAGACCATCAAAAACACCGAGACTTGAAATTCGAGACCGGGACTCGAGACTTCAAAATTTGTGCATTTTGCCGAAATTTTTTTAAATAACGTCATCACTCCTGAGTTGAATATTTTTCAAATTTCTGGCATTTTTCCGACATATTTTGGTTGTTTCTTACCTGCAAATGCAACAAACAAAAAATCGTCAAGTTATAGAAATTTTACTAAACCATTTCTTTGCAATATTCAAAGTCTCAAGACCTGTAGCCTCCGAGACAAGACATGAAACCTTGGACACTGAAACTGGCAAATGTGGGTCTCGAGACTCCATCACTGCTTCCTTGGATGCAGAATCTTTCCGTTTGAGAAGTCAAGCCAGCAAAATAGACCAAGCAAATTCTTTTTCAAAGGGAAAAAATTGAGTTTGTTACCTTCAATCTTTGCGCACACGGATTTGAGTACTGACGTGCAGGCAGTTCAATCTATTCTAAATCCTGTTTCCAACAAAAATTTTTCTCCACGACAGAACGCTCGAAAAACTTATTTTTTGGGGAATGCGAAGGATTTTTGCCCAAATTTCTCCAAACTTTTCCGAAAAAAATTCATTTCATGTTGGGCGAATTTTTTCAAATCAAAGCACTGCTTTTGCTCAAATTTCCCCCAAACCTGCCCAAAGTTCCCCTAACTTGCCCGAATAGAACTAAATAAAGGCATGACCTCCAAAAATAGAAAAAAACGTCTGCACTTTGATTTTGGGTGCCATTTTTGTTACAGTGATTTTGCGAAGGTTTTCACACATTTTGCCCAACTTTTCGAAAGATTTTAAAGGATTTTTCCCGTATTTTTACCAAATCGAAAGTGTTGGGGGTAGGCTTGCACCCTGCCTCCTACACCAGTGGGCGTGAACTAGGCTATGTGCATATTTTCGACACCAAGGTTTGACGAAAAATCTTGTGTCAACTCAGCCACAGCTGGCTGAGCAGACACATAAGATCTTTCGACAAGCTCTATTGTTGGTACAAAATCAATACTTAACTTAAAATACTTCAAGTAAAAAGGAAAAATAAATCACAAAATGCAATAATTTAACATCAGATAGAAGAGCTCTTTGGCGTCCGCGTGGTTTCGGGGATTTTCAGGAAAAAAAACGCCTAAACGCACGTGGCTTTGCGCGGGAATTTCTCTAGTCCGGTATGCTCTACAGACCCGGTAAAAGTCTCAAAAGACGCTGCAAGTCTTCTAGTCTGCACTCGAAAAAAATTTTTTGCTTGGGGGGTGCGGGTTTTTTGTGAGTGCCGTCATAAGTGGAAGACTTTTAGGCCACCTTGGCCCACTTTGCCTGGCCCTGGGCGCCAACCGTTAGGCGGTAGTATTTCGATGAAGTTTTTACTGGAAACTAGGCTACAATCTGAGTCTTTTGATACTTTGGATGACCTGCTGGGGTTTTGGGTTCAAAAGTTATGATGTAAGTTAATAAAAATATTTGACTAATGAGATAATTAATTAATTTGTTTACTTTAGATCATAACTTTTGAACCAGAAATGCTAGAAAGTTGATGAAAAGAGTCGGAATCGAGCCTAGTTTCCAATGAAAACTTCAGCGAAACACTTTGGCCTAGTGGTAGGGCCCAAGGCCAGGCAACATGAGCCAAAATCACCCCAAAACTACTTCACTTATGACATCAGTCACAAAAAATCCGCACCCCCCAACCAAAAAATTTTTTTCGAGTGCAATCTACTAGACTGGCCGATCCGTTTGAGCCCTTGAACAGCTCTCTAGCGCAATCAGCGGAGGAGCTAGCGCATTGGTAAGGCAACCGAAAACTGCTGTTTTTTAGGCCAAAATCGAAGTACGAATATATCGTACGCCGGCTCTCAAAGTGCTCAAACTAAAGCATCAAAGAAAGAGAAGAATGTGAAAATCGCATCTTATCAGGGTTCTCACGCGGTATTGAAAAAGTATTGAATTTTGAAATTGGTTTTCAAGACCTTGAAAAAGCATTGAAATCAGACAATGGGGCGATTACATCAAAAATGTAATCGATTACGATTACTTGCCACATCCTCGATTATGACTACGAATAAACAAAATAACAATGTAATCGAATACGATTATATGATTACAATCGCGATTATGTTTGTCTTGAAACATTATCAAAAAGAAAACAAAAACCCAGTTGCAAGGTTTCACGTACGTCAGTTTTCACACAACATACGATATGAAATGAATGCAATAAACGAAATTACCAATCTGTAAGGATTGAGCACCGGAAAGAGAAAAATCACATTAATTGTTGACTGAGATGTTTGTGCAGACAACAAACCAGTTGCGTAATAGACGTTTGAGCCTGGGGGGAAATTTGGCTGAATGTAAAGTGGAGCCTCGTTTTTCACATTTAACCCTTGCCAGGGAAGGGAAACTGGCCCCTCACCATCCGTCAGTTGTGCCACTGTGAGTTTCGCCAACCATTTTGCAGGGAAGAGAAACTTGTCCCCCGTCACTTACACCACAGATATTGATTACCAAACAAAGGTAATCAATTTTTAAAATGTTTGATTTGATAAACATCAACGCTTCAAATCTTTTATCAGTCAAACGACATCTTTTGAGCTTAAGCTTTCGTCCAGCAACGCTGAAAAGTTGTGTGTTAGCAATTTCAAAATTTCTGACTATTTCTTCAAACTGCGGGTTACGATGTTTTCAGCTGGGTAATATCTTTTGGATTGTCTGCAAGCGCAGCATAGCATTGTGTAGCATTTCATGTGAAACGAAATGAACAGTGATACCAATATAGCTGCGCGTCTGTCTATTGAACAAATCGTCAAGGGTTGACAAAAGCTAACTGGATTCGTTTTTTTTTACCAGTATCCGAGGTTATATCTCTGTTCACATACTAGTTATCAGCGTTGTGGAAAGGTGCTTTCGACTTGGGATAAATTATTATCTTATTCCTTTGCAAAAAAATTTAATTATATAAATTACTGTTCTATTTATATATGTAGTCTGCTCCAGAATTTACATTCACATTTTCACTCTGAATATACACAAACAAAACCAACACCTCTACTCGTAATGGTACCGTTATCCCTTCCAGTTGTCGCAATGTCAACTCGTTTTTAAGAAAAGCTCTTATTTTTTGTTGCTACATCTCATTAGACTCACTACGTTACTTCTGGCGGCCAACAGGAAGGCTTTAAAGCTGGAACGAAGCGAGTACTGTATTCGTTGCAAACGCTGTGCTTGCCGCTGGACTATCTGGATTTAATGCACACAGACGAGCTAATGACCAGTGGCGTAACAAGAGGTTTGGGACAGGAGGGGAAAAGCTCAGCTGAAGGGGGCCCACTGCTCACCGTAGGGGACCCACTAGCCAAAACTCAGAAAAAAGTTAAGAAATGATAGTGAGTCTGTGGATGTCGTGGTGTTCATGCTAGATTTAAAAAAAATGAAAACACCTCGAAAAACGCAAAAAAACAACAAATTAAAGAATACTAAATGCAGTAGAACTCGTCTAGTTCGCTTAATTCGTCACTTTTTCGTCGGTCCCGGCAGAATCCCTATCTTTTGTGTAGATTTATGTTCGTCTAATTCGCCATCGCCTAATTCGTCAATTTGTTTAATTCGTCACCTCTTTCTAACCCTGAGAAGCGTTTTGTTAGTCTAATTCGTCATTTGCAGTTTTGCTTTTGATGTCTAACCAGCTAGTACGTGTGGGAATTCAAACAAATTAAGGATCTTTATCTGAGAATTGTTGCACCTCGCAATTTGTTTATCGAATTTATACACGAGGTGCGAAGCGCGACCGGACTACCCACTGAGAGAACGCGGAAAAGTTTATTAAAGATTGAAAAGGCGCTTAAATGGAGGAGTTCAGATAGAGCAGAAGTGTGAATTGTTGTATTCAACCATAACGTCATAAACTTGTATTTTACTGCAAATAAGAGCACTATATATACGAGTTACTATGATAAAGTATACGAGCTTCTACGATAGAGTTTTCACCTGTTTGCATAATTCGTCACTTTTTTGTAATCCCCTTGGGGTGACGAATTAGGCAAATTCTACTGTATTAAAATGTCAACTAAAGGGGACCAGTTTTCACATTTAGCTTGACAGGAGGGGAGCTCGCCCCCTTGCCCCCCCGTCAGTTACGCCACTGTTAATGGCCTCCCCTCAAACATAATCATAACAAACTATGACAAAGGAGGAAACCTAGCCACCAAAACCGCTGTTGATCGAACATTGATGTAAGGTGAAGATTTCTAAGCCGCGAAAGTAATCGTCGATTGCGATTGAATTGACAATGTAATCGATTACATGTCATTTTCAGTCAGTTCAATCGATTACGATTACTCTAAAAACTGTAATCGATTACGATTGCCCCATATCTGATTGAAATTGGCCAAAATGTAAATGAAGTATTGAAAAAGTATGGAAATTCTAAATTCAGCTGTGTGTTTGTTGAAATTTTGTTCTTTTAACGCTGATGATAGTTCTGCATGTTTTTGCATTGTGTTCCATGAGTAATTTTTTTGAAAAATGAAGCTAAATGATGATATTAAAAGTCTTTCAATTTAGTATTGAAAAGATGTTGAAAAAGTATGAAAAATAGTTTTTGAAAATATGTGGGAATCCGGCCATATGTGAGCTAAAGGGAGGGTGGGGGAGCACTTATAGGGACGAAGTATATTAAAAAATGAAGAGACACCATATACAAAATCAGTACAGTCGCCAGAAAGTTTCCAATGAGGCGGCTTTGAGTTTGTGCAGCGGGTGCTTGGCATTGAAATTTTGATAAAACTCCACTGATTTATAGCGTCTCACATTTAAATTTGGAGGGTTTAGTGCTTTGTTTCGGGGGGCTAAGCACACCAAACCCCCCGTCATAGGCGTAACCAGTGGAGGACCTACGGGGCCATGTCCCCCTCACATTTTTAGCATATATAGTCATTTTGTGCTTTGAGAGGTGGTATCTCAAACAAAATGATGTTATTCGCCTAAAATGAAACATTTTGCCCTCCCCAAAAATTTTGGGCTGGCTACCCCACTGCCCCCCGCGGTGACGGGACTGTACAAAAAACAGAAAAATGGAATAAACCCATGAAAGAAGAATTAACTGGCACATTGGCAAGAGAACAAGATATTTTTAATGTGCTTTCCAAATAAAACATGACAGGTTTCAAGGAATTCTTCAGGAATTTCATACCAAAGTTTGGGAACAATATGCACTGAAGAAAGCCAACCAAGAGATATGTTTAGTTTGGGTATATGTTACGTTTAAAAACAAGAAAGGCTTGCTTCATAATTATGAACAGATGCAGTGTTTACGAAAGTATTTTTCAAATTCTTAAGGCTGTGTTTAATTAAAAAGATTGCACTAATTTGGCAACTGATGCTCTACTTTCAATACATCAGGAATTATTTTAATTCGGTACTAAAAGTGCAGGCTAAAATATGGGGACATAAGAGATGCTGGGAACTACTGTTTCCCTTGCAACTATCATCTCCAAGTTGTTTGAACATTACATTTTGTCCTGCTGCATCTCACCGCTTTTGGCCACAACAGACAACCAGTTTGGCTTCAAGCCAAAACATGGCACAGATATGTGTATTTTTTTACTTAAACAGACTGCGTCTTATTATGTAAGCAATGATGTCCCAGTGTTTCCAGCTTTCTTAGATGCATGTAAAGCATTTGACAGAACAAACCACAACCTGTTGTTTGCTAAACTAATTGACCGCAATGTAATTATGTGCACAGAAAGACTGTTGTTGAGTTGGTACAGGCATGGCCGCAATTTTGTTGTAAAATGTGGGAGGGACAGTTTGGTGTGAAACCAATATAGTCATGCCATCGCGTCGATGCAGAAGTGAAGCTTTATAAATACAGATTCCCAATCTTGTTTTTAGAGGTGATTTGAAAGCAACACTAATCATGCTTTGCTTTATCCTTGCAGATGATTTACAAATTAATATATTTAAATTAGTTATTAATAGTCTGTACTTAAAAATTAATATATTTGAAAAGGATATCTTTAATTTCTAGGCAAGTCCCTAAGTTTTGAGCTATATGTAGGTCAATATATAACTAAGTCAACACTTCACCTACGTTTTGGTTGAAATCCTGTTTACTAATGTTTGAAGACAGTCTTTTGCAAAACTGCCGATCATAAAATTAAGCCTTCACGATAGGGCTTTTTTGTCTTCGTCAAAAACTTCGCAGTGATTTGCTTAAAGTTATAAACTTGCTTCTTCAAATTTTATGCTGTCTGTTTCTGAATGAAATTTTATGCTGTGACCATTAACGTTACAACAAAACCAGTTACATTTCTGCATGAAACAAACAACGATCTAGGACAATTCGACGACGGAACATTTCGTGGTGGTGGTTGCCAATGTTTTATACGAAAAAAGTGCGTTTTTGAAATACTGTAGGCCTAGCCTACTTGAAAGCTTAGATTACAACAGATGTTTGCTTGATCTGTGTTTTTGTTGTCATGCTGAGGTCCAGGCGCCAGTGTGGTTTCCCTTCCGCAGGGAGTTTGGAAAAGATTAGTGCGTGGCCGTGTAAGGAAATATGGTTTGTAACATTTCTTTTTGCTGGCATGAGGCGTTTGTGAGTTTACACAAAAGTTAAGCCTGGATAGCAATTATTGCTTGAACTTTCGCGTAGTTATAAATCGGATTGCATTTCTCAGCTAATCTAAGCGTGAATTGGAAAAACTTACTTGTTTTTGAAAACAAGCACAACTTCGCGTAAAATTTGATAAGCAACGTTAAAAACTCGTCATTACACAACACCGTTACTTCAATTACTGAAATGGCGGGTTTTGTATAATACACATTTTAATGCTGATGCATCACCAAATACAGAAGATAAAATCTTTTTCAAACTGATGCTTTATGAAAGAACAACGCGATGGGGTTTCTCCAGGCTGATTTTTGGACAAACTTAATGCAATTACGATAATGCATTAGTTTTCACTACGTTGGATGCGGCCACCATAAGTGAGGCCATCCATCAACTAATGATCGTCACACTACATGGAAATCAGCGATCTATCAAAATCGACGATTAAGAACTCTAGGTTCTATGTAGGTATTTGATCAGGGGTCTCAAACACGAGGGCCGCATGTGGCCCGCGATGCTTTTTGTGAATTTTCAAATAATTAACATTTACATTGGCAAGTGCCTTGAAAAAAGATGCCGTGAAATACAGTACACCTCGGTTAATCCGGATTCGATTTGACCGACGATTTTATTCGGTTTAGGCGAAGATCCGGATTAACCGAAGATGATTGTTTCCAGCCTGACATCATCCAAGTACTGAGATGTCGTTGAAAACCACTTAAAGTGAACGCATTTATGACCCAACAGCAGCCTTTCGCAAAAACAAAACGAATTTGTTAAAGTATTTATAATTGTATATTATACAAGTAACCGCCATATCCAGTTAAATTATGAGAAATCTTAAGTTTATAATTTTAGATTACTTGGCTGCGAAGAAATCTGGGATTTTGGACTGAGGCAGAGATTTCTGCGACTGGTCCATAAACAGTGACTCTCTTTGGAAGATAATGCCCTCCAGGCATCTTACCGAGTGCAATACACTCAGGGATAATGCTCTTACACACGCACACTCGATACTGATCAATAGACCGAAACCGTGATGCGGTGGCGTGTCTTGAGCGTGATGTTCAACGTGATATGTTATGCCCCTGTTTGACGTAACAATCGTCTCTACGATTAGCCGAATGTCGCGTGCAGTTACGGTCGTTGTTATTATAATTCTAAATGTTCGTTGGTGATTGTGAGCACGCTAGTGTTGCGCCTGAAAGCTGCCGAATCTTTCCTGGAGATCAATCATTAGTGCACTTAAGAACACAACAGCATGGAAATGCAGAAAAATCCGGATTACGAGATGTGAAAAGAGCAGATTTTATCCGGTATTGGCGAAGATCCGGATTAAAAAATCCGGATACACCGAATGTTTTTGTAAAGAATAAAGTTAGAAATCATTCGTACCACCGATTTTATCCGGTTTTGGCGAAGATCCGGATTAACCGAATCCGGATTAACCGAGGTTTACTGTAATTGAACCAAAGCTGAGTGATGCCCAGTGCGGCTTTCGTCCCAGCCGTAGTACTACAGACCATATTTCACTCTCCAGCAAAATTTTCAGAAATCTTAAAAGTATGCCAAAGACGTCTGCACATGCTTTGTCGACCTCGAGAAAGCATACGACCGGGTTCCTCCTGAAAAGCTTTGGGGAGTGTTGCGGGAGTACTGTGTTGACGGCCACCTGTTCCTGGCCGTCAAGTCACTTTATTCAGTAGCGTGGCCAGCCCACAAATTTGGGAGAGGCCAAAAAAATTGCGGGGCGGGGCAAAAATGCTTTATTTTACGCAAATAACACTATTTTGTTTGGAATACCGCCTCTCAAAGCACAATATGACTACACGTTTTGAAATTTTTGGGGACCATGGCACCCTAGGCCCCCCTGGCTACGCCCATGACTGTATTCCTGCTCAGACGTTTGTGTCCATGTCGTGAAAGTTAAATCACGACCTCTCACCGTTGATATTGGACTCCGACAGGCGTGCGTGCTGTCACCGCTCTATTTCATCGTCTACATCAGGGGTTATCAACCGGGGGTAAACGTACCCCTTGGAGGTAAATTTTACCTATCTTGGGGGTAAATTTAATGATGCTGTTGTACGTTTTTCTACAACGCTAGCAGGTAAACAAAAGACAGGGGGTAAATTTTATGTTAGGAAGCTGGCAAGGGGTAAACGGGAGAAAAAAGGTTGAGAACCCTGGTCTACATGAATTGGATAGACTGTCACAGCCGAGTCGACGAGGGTGCCACAGTTTAGAGCTGCAGGATCAACCGTTTACTTTTTGCAGACAATTTGGAACTGCTAGCATCTTCTCAAAAGAGTCTTCAGCATGCACTCGATTGGTTTTAAGCTGCATGTGACCGAACCGAAATGAAAATCAGCACGAAAAATACCGAGTTATGTCTCTCTACAAACCCAAGGCAGTGCATGCTGTAAGTGAGCAGCACAATACTGCAGCAGGTGGAGAAGTTCAAGTACCTAGGGCAGTGTTTTTGAAAGCCGTTTTTAGGTGTCAAAATGACAACGTAAAATTTTGCAATGACACCCTAAAAACAAGATATGGTTTTGGAAATGGTCTATACGCTCTGCTTGCATTTTGCTATGTTATGCATTATGAATACTGTGGGCATGTTATGAAATGCCTTGAGTTTATAGAACGTTTTTTTGCTGGAATTTCATCATCCGCTGTGAATGCTGTTAGTGAACTTGCTATGATGCTTGGGCTCTTTCATAAAATGCCTTTTTCACAATAGAACAGTGACAGCTTTCCTTGTAAAACTGCTTGAGACATTTTTTGCTGACTTTTTCCCATGCCAGCATACATTTGCTGTGCTTGGGCCTATGCATTGGTGCTATATGCCTGTGCAATGTTCTTAACCTGGGTTCAATCGAACCCCTAGGGTTCGACGGAACCGCTTCAGGGGTTCAACGAAGGTCATCTGAAATATGACTAAAAACGCGGTTATGTTACAGCACTTTTTACTTTCTGTTACATTGGGCAAAAATGGGGTTCGACAAAAGCTTGAAAAACTTCGAAAGGGTTTGGCGTGTTTGTAAAGGTCAAGAACCACTGGCCTATGCCTTGGTACTATATGCTTAGTACTCAGGGCCGGCCCCAGCAAGGGCGGGGCTCAATGCAAAAACTAGGCGCGAGTCCCCTCTGAGTAGTGGTGTTATGACGTCATTGTGCTCAGTCAGCCGTGGTACGACATTTTAATGAAGATGTTTTAGCAAAATAATTGTATGAAACTGAAAAAGACGGCAATTTATTGGGATTGCAAAAACGTGTGGGCATAGCTCATGTGTCTTTACGTCCATGGTTATGACTAATAGCATGCTACTGTGGTGGACATTAGACGGTGTACCGCTACCAGTACCAGTGGCGTAATTAGGGGGACAAGGGGGGACACCTGCCCCGGGGGGCAGCACTTTGGGGGCGCCAAATTGAGGTCGAAATGTTACGCACTAATTACGAAATGTCAAATGTCACTTTCAACAATTTTTAAAGTGCAGTCATTCAGACGTTATAATATATTTTGGTTCTTGTTTGGTACTAAAATAATGGGGACCCTTTGCACTTTTTTGAAACCACGTTTGAGCCACTTCGGCAAGCAGCAGGGATTGCATCAAACAAAATGTAGATTTTGGCCAAAGGACCCTAATCTCCCCTTCTCTGCTTTCAACGAGCCCCCCTACAGAAACTGTAATGTGCAGATATTTCGCTTTCAAAGGGCCCCCAACAGCCACTGAAATCTGTAAGTGCTCTGCTTTCAAACTTCATCGAAAAGGGCCATATAAGAAACTGCAATGTGTAAGCACTCTGCTTTCACAAGGGCCCCAACAGCAATTGTAATGTTTAAGTTCCTTGCTTTCATAGGGGCTGCCAAAAGCAACTGCAATGTAAAATTCCTTGCTTTCAAAGGGGCCACCAACAGCAACTGTAATGTGCAAGTGCTATGCTTTCAAAGGCGACCCAAACAGCAACTTTAATGTGGATATACCTTGCTTTCCAAGGGGCCCCCAACAGCAATTGGAATGTGTAAGTACTATACTTTCAAAGGGGCTTCACCACCGTCTCCAATGAGCAGATAAAGAAAAGCTTCAAACCAACTCATATGCCTAAAAAAATTGTAGGTTAAATTTTTTTCCAAAAAGTTCTGAAAAACCCTATCAAATATAAGCAAATATTTATACCAAATAATGACTTTTTATACGAAATGATGATTTTTATTATAGATTGAAGTATTTGGGTATATTGATAATTTTATGAAAATGCACAGTTTAACAGAAAGTATCTAAGTGGAGCAACAAAAAGAAGGAAAACGGAAGTAAGCATAAAGGATTATGAAAAATATAAAGGTCTCCTGGACAGATTTGTTGTTGTAGCAGTTAGTACTGGTGACTGGTGAGCCTACACAGGAGAGGGCAGCTTCAAGCACCCAAGTTGTTAACAGTGGCTATGTCTGTCTAGTGCACAAGCAGATGTGTCATACACAAAAACTCAACTTTTGTAAAAATGAAGTTGATAAATACATACTTTGCAATGTTCATATTTTTATCTAGGGATTTCTTTTTTATGCCTCTGAGTTGAAAAGTTTAGACAAATTTCTCATTCCTTGTGATGTTGTAGCCTATCTTAGTGAACATTTCCATCAGAAAATAAGGCAACATGCAATTGTTATAGCAGAGACCACACTACATCTTTTAATTCATAGGACATTTTCTTAGTTTACAAAGCCATTTTGTATTATTGCTGTTGTGCTGCAAAGACTGTTAATAAGTAAGGCCACATTCATGCTTCGTATCAGGTAGCAGAAATGGCATTTTTTGAGTATTATGAGTACTCATTTTTCTGCAGATAGTTTAGGTGGTTTGAATTTTGCCCATGCTTGAAGTCACAGGTTGTTTGGAGCTTGACTAGTAAATGGATGGTCAAAGGTAGACTTGGTAGGTGATGTTAAAGTTTTTTTCCCAGCTCTTAGGCAGTATAACTTGAACCGTTTTTTCTTAGCACTGATTTAATCATTGTGTAGGCTACTTGCTGGAAATGTTTGTGATAAGGTATATGATGAATTATTTCCTACTTTTGCACATTTTTCAAACAACTAGTGTCAATGCAAGATGAGGGCAGCCTTGACTCATCCAGCCTCAAAGCTTACAAAACAAGTCTCAGGTTGGATGCTTAATATGCTATGTTTTTGTAATTAAAAAGATGAAATTTCAAACACATTTACTGTTTCAAACCTTCTTGGTTGTTTATAATTTCATGGATTCCCATAAAGACATGAATATAAACAAATTCAGGATACCAACTGCCAAGTATTTTTTCAAAGGGGGAAAGTATGAAACTTTTGTTGAGTTCGTCTTGGCTCCTCAACATGAAGCGTCTTGTGGCTCTGAAATATGAAAGAAAGAAGACTTCGATTACTGGAGAAAATAATTGAAGAGAGCAACTTGGAAGTTTACTGATGAATTCACAACAAACTAAACGAAGCTGAAAACTAAACAACGACTAAAGACATTAACTCTTTTAGAACATTGTCATGTGTATCTATTTGATGTATTGTGATTTTGTACATTGCGTATTTTATTGTAAGTCACACCCAGGAAGAGAGTAACTCGCAATAATATAGAAACTATTTGTAATAATATCCCATACGAAAATATTAACAATATTCCCAAGCTAACAATCGGATAAAAACGATACTCGTTGAAGCGTAACCTTGATTCGGACTTGACGTGATCGCGCGTCGAGCACGTGACCACTAGAGTCACGAACGCACCGTGCACCGCGCGATACGCCGTCACGTGACCACGACGCGGCCTGTTGTGTTTTCCTCGCGACCGAAAATACACCCCTAAAATCAGTCTTGCTCATGGTCATCCTCGGAGTCGCATCTAACCTACAGGTAGTCTGATAGGTTAGATCAAGACTCAATAGAAATAGTTGGCAAACGAGTGGGGTCTGGCAAATTCGTGAACCAGGACACGCTTGTAGCTAACTAATACCCCAGAACGGTTAAGACCTGAACAAACTCAGGCTTTAACCAATTTTCAGACAAACCGTTTCAGGTCAGTCTAATAGGAAAGCTTACTCTCTTCCTCCATGAAATAATTGAATTCGTATTTAAACCCTGTTGTTAACCCCTGATGTTTGCAGTAACTTGTGTTACGTGCTTTAATTGACGATTATTGATATAAACCCTTATTGTGATGAATATCGCAGTGCTTAAAGTTATACTAATAAAACCATGAGTGAATACAATCCTATTGTGATAAACTGAGGGGATCGAGCGAACCGGCGGGTCTAAGTTTCTCAACTGTTAACTTGGGCATGCCATGGACACTTCCTATTAATCAGTGCTCTCGCAGAATTGTCCTAAACGTGTAGTGGTCTTCTTCTTTAGAAGGGGACTGCCACATAAAAATGGTGCCACCAGTGTGGTAGTACCTCGCTTAAAAGGCTACTACCTCAAGTCGACTTCATTTCTAAAAGAATCAAGCGGTTCTAATTAAACTTGATCAGTTTAGTATATATACCTAACGAAATGGAGCCACTATGATCGGCTTTTTCTTTTGATGGAGGAGAGAGTGAAGCCACTCAAAAACTTTTCGTGTCCTTACCTAACAATTTGTCACATTTGGGATATGCGAATTAGCACAGAAGATAGGAAACCTAGACAGAATAGAGTCTTGTATGCTGAAAACAGAAACAGAATAGGTGTGACTTACATTGGAGTATAAAAGTCACTAGATCAGACGTCTATTAGAAAGGTCTATAATATTATGGAAACAAGTGGTAAGTTTATGAACTCTTATTTTGTTTTTCTGATCTTTGCAGATATAAGAAGTAGTAAGTAACAGCAAAAATGTCAACAGATGCACATAATAGATGTTCTAGAGCAATACGATTTTTACGTTTCAACTGGATTCAAAATCCAGAAGTAATACTGAATGAAAAACTACAAACTGTTGGTTTAAATTCTGATTATCTCAAAAATGATCCTAAATTGTTTGAAGTATTTCGGCGAAAGCTGTATAGAAGATTAAACAGACATTATTATAAATTATTGGATCTTATATTTCCTGAAAACATTATTTGGCAAGTAAAGATTATGTGGAAACTGTTAAAGCCTAGACAAAGGAAGGAAGTAATATATGAGCAGATAAGAAAGGCCATCACAGTACCAAAACTTGGGAAACAATTTGATGTTGGAAAAGTTGGTGAAACAGTGGTGGGCAACAAAATGCCTAAACAAGCAAAGGATATTGATTTTGTTTATGAAACATTTGAAAATTTGACACCAGTGGAAAAAAATAGGACACGTAAAACTCTGGAAATATTGCAAAGGACAGAGTTTACTTGGGAAAGGAACCCTGTAGAAGCACTTAAAGAAAAGTTGGAAGCTGTTGGTCTAAACATGGATATTTTCGGGGAAAACCTTATCTTGTTTAATAAACTTAAGTATCAAGTTAGTAGAAAATTCCAAGTTGGTAGGTTTCATAAATTTTGCATATTTCTGGAATCAGTAAATCAAAAAGATTATCAATGGCAAACCTATACGTTTTGGAAGGTGCTATTTGATATGAAAATGGGAGAATAGCGTAATAGGTTACTACAGGCAATGTTACAGATTTAAAGTAGTCGTCGGAAGTGACTGATAGTGTCTTAGTCTTGTGGTGGCTGCATTATTTCATTACTACTACCTTCAGTCAAGAAATCAAGGAGGATTCAATCTTGTTGAGAGTTGTATAGAGTGTGTTTTGGATGTTCCTTTCTTTAGCATTGTATTTTGAAGTTTGTGAATTTATAATTGAGTTGCTTAGATTGTTTTAGGATTAAGAGTGTTGGGCCAGCAATAATTAAAATGTTAGTAAAAGCTACTGAAAATTGTGTAGAAAGTTCAATGGCTAAAGGCATAAACGCCGCTGATATTGCTGTATTGAATCCGACTGTCACTTTGGACACTGTTTATTTGCAAAGTTCTAAAACAGATTGTGCCTGTCAAGTTGACACCTTGAGTTCAAGTTCTGAGAATTGGTTTGAGAGTTTTTTGGAATGTATGGATGTGACAGAAGCTGAAATAGATACTATGTTGACAGAGTCAGAAGAAGACAATTTGTTGCCTGACCCAGTAGACTGCATTGTGCAAGCCATTAACTCTATACACTTCGATTGGCCTCAATGTCCTGTACTGAGACTGCAGAATCAATTGCAGGCCAAAGATTTAAAGATAGACGTTTTAGAACAAAACCCTTTATTTTTCGAAGTATTCAAGCAGAAGCTGTACAAAGAATTTCAGAGCTCTTTTTTCTGGTATTGTCCACTTCTTCAGTATGTGACCATACATAATTTCCAATGGCAAGTTAGGTGGCTCTGGGAATTTCTTGTAAATACACCGATAGATGAAAATACTTATGAGTGGTTGCAAATATTGATCAATGTGTAAACTGATTGCAAAGTACAGTTAAATTTATTCGTCATGGAACAAGTAATGGCATAACCACTGATTGTAAAACTCCTTTGCGTAATATCATTTAGAATTAGAAGTTCTGGATGATAACCCAGTGTTGTTTCAACGTTCAAACGAAGATTGTATAAACAAATTTCAAGATTTCTTTCAAGCATATCGACTACTGCTCGAATTTGTAAATATTAAATTTTATCGCTGGCAAGTAATTTGGTCTTAGGAATATTTAGTAAATATTCCTATAACAACAGACACCTATGAGCACATTTATATCCTGATTAATTTGTAAATACAACGCGGCTTAGACTGGACTAGTGTATAAAGTTGAAAAATGACTAAGATAAG
>Ga0210059_1008511_pt1 | contig 16177 bp, 11 predicted proteins | sample Ectturendosymbi2_FD_188042 | JGI IMG/M metagenome (GOLD analysis project Ga0210059, IMG submission 188042) | Ecteinascidia turbinata endosymbiont from Florida, USA - Sample 2 (SPAdes) (version 2) | ecosystem: Host-associated > Tunicates > Ascidians > Unclassified | place: Key West, Florida...
TGCGTACCACGGGACTAAACATTGACTTGAATCAATACAAAGATAAGATAACAGAGTTGTTGCGGGAGTTCAAGCAGCGGTTTCAGATTTTTGACCAACTTGAGACGGACTTCCAAGTCTTTTTCTCGCCATTCACAGTAAACGCCTCTGATCTGCCTGTGGACTTGCAGCTTGGAATAACTGACTTGCAGTGTGATTCAAATTTGAAGACCAAGTTTGTCTTGGCGAGATTGGGCACATTCTATCAGTATCTTTTTCCAGGCTGCCAATGGCGCAGCCAGCCCAAAAATTGGTGGGGTGGCAAAATCACAAAATGACTGCGTTCTAAAAATTTTGGGGGACATGGCCCCTTTACCCCCTGGCTATGCCTATGCAGGCTATCCCAAAGTGACATGCAGGCTATCCCAAAGTGACTGCAAAAGTTTTGTGCATGTTTCGGACGACATACCTTTGTGAACAAGTGTTTTCTGTTATGAACATCGATAAAACAAAGCTGCACTCAACGCTCACTCAAATAACATCCTGAAAGTGGCTTCTACACAGGATTTGACACCTGATATCGATACACTAGTGAAAGCTAAAAGGTACCAAGTTTCAGGCATGGTCTAAATCGCTAACATATTTAATGTGAACTGCTTCTTTGCGCCCTGAAATATAGTTCTGCAGCAGTGGGTGTTTACTAAGGAAATATTTCAAGACAATGAATGCTTGAACAGTGAGTGAATGCAATGTTAGTCAGCAGTTTCATTACAAACGTTTGATGGAACCAGGGATATCTAGGAGTTTCTAGATATCCCTGGACGGAACCATACTGTTTGTACATTGTCACAAGCTGTATGTTTTGCCTAAAAACATGCATTTCCAGAGTAGAAGAAAAATTCAAGTTTCCACTAGTTTGCACAATGTGGTGCCAGTTCCGGATGGTCAGGATTACTGCACTTAGCTGCAGACGAGCAGAGGTGTTCGAAACGGAAATTTGACAGAAACCGGTTCGGTTTTTCCGAAATATTTTGCTTCGGTTGATTTTTTAGTCATTGTGTTTTCGTTTCGGTTGGTTTCAAAGTCATTAATGATAAATCTTGTTAATATATCGTAAAACTGAACAGACTTTTCTCAAGAAACGTCATGTTGTTGCAGAGTTTGGAAAGGTTGCTCCTTAAATGTGCTAATAATCATTTTCAGATAAGCTTGAAATTTTGCATTGAAGTTATAAAAACAGTTGGAAGTTGGCATTACTTATAACAGGATGTTATGCAATGATTTCACTGGTCCGGCCCGCTTCAGATTAAATATGTCTGAAGTGACCCTGGAACTGAAACGAGTTTGACACCCCTGGCCTACAGTTTCTTCCGATGGGACTCCGGAACAGAGTTAAGATGTTGTTCGTTCATTTCTGACCACCTCTTTGCGATTTCCTGAGTCTCATCTTGCCAAGATTTCATTTGCCAATGTCCATCGTCTGCCAAAGCATACTTCTGCACTTCAGTCAAGTCGTACAAGTTATTCTCAGCCTCCGGCAAAAGTTGTTAAATTTGTTAAAATGAAAGATAGAAATATGATTTCCAAATTGGCAGCAAGAAAAGGCAATTTAAGAAAAATATTACCAAGCATCTAACCCGATCTATGAAAGAACAACGCAAATCTCTTCTGAGGAAAGCTTCTAAACTGTTTGCTTCTGGAAAAAAGATTAGATGGAAAATAGAAGGTGCTGAATACTGTCTTTATGCTAACGATGAGAAGGTCTTACCTGATTAGTTAAAACCGTTGAAATGATGGTAAGATCACGTGACTTTTCAGTACTTCATGTAAACACTACAAGCATGATTGCTCACAATAATACTATGAAACTAAACGAAATTAATGTTCTGGCTGCTGAATACAACTTTGATGTCATATGCTTAACTGAAACTTGGTTAGATAACTCGATCGACGCAAACTCCATTCGTCTTATTGGTTACCGTGATCCTTTTCGCTTAGATCGCAATCGGCATGGTGGTGAGGTTTTAGCTTACGTTAAAAATAACATATATTGTGTTCGCCGCTTTGACTTCGAATCACCCGACGTAGAAATACTATGGCTTGAACTCAAAACTGTAAATTTCCGTAGTCTATACCTTGAGGTGTGTTATCTTCCACCGAATACCACCTCCCTCTTCAAGTAAACGTTTATTGAGTCCATATTCACTGTAATCGAGTCGCTTCTAGTTGATCCTTGTTGCTGTATCCTGCTTATTGGTGATTTTAACAATCATTCTGTTGGGAAACCTGTTCAGCTTCAGACCAACATTTTTCATACTTTGTCAGCTAACGGCCTTCAGCAATTAGTTGACACTCCTACTCGCTAAGGGAAGATTATTGATTGGGTTCTAACAAATATACCCTTCGCTGTAGTCTCTCATGGTATTTCAGATCCTATCAGCAACTTAGATCACAATCCCATTTTTAATAAATTTAATTTCACTTCAGTGGTGTACAGCTTCTAAACCAGTTACTGTATGGGATTATGCCACAGGAAGTTTTTCAGACTTGAATAATGCTTTCTATGCAACTCCCTGGGAATTTATTATCATGAACTCGCCCAATGTTGACTGTGCACTTCTTAATGTTACAGACGTTATTAATCAAACTCTTAAAACCTTCATTCCTACGAAAATTATTTACCTTCTAAAAGAAATAAACCTTGGTTAAATCACGAGCTTAAAACTTTAATTCGTAAGCGGACTCGATACTACAAACGTTGGCGTAAAACCAACAATATTAACTGCAAACGTCTCTATAACAAACTTAGAAACCTGATCCAACTCAAAATCAAATTGGCTAAATAAAGTTATACATGAGCTATATTAATATACTAAACACCACTAACACTTCTCATGCCGATTACTGGAGCCTTTTAAATCAGTTCTGGAAACTAAACAAACAATGCAACTACCCAATAACCCTAAATGGAAAACCTGTGCATGATGAATATGTGAAGTGCAATCTTTTCAATGAATATTTTGCTTCAATTTCTAATTCTCCTGCTTATGATATAAATAAATTGCCACCTTTCCACTTTCTTACTGATCATCGATTACTCCCTCCAACCCTTGAAGCATTTCAAGTATTTCATGTTTTAAGTAGTCTACATCCAAATAAATGCAAAGGCTTTGTGACAATTTGCCCAATCGAATCCTAAAAATTTGCAGCCAATCGCTAGCTACTCCTTTCAATCTTACATCTTGGAAGACTGCTACTGTAATTCCAATTCATAAAACCGGTTCTCAAACAGTTGTTCAAAACTACCGTCCAATTGCGTTGTTGCCTTCTCTTTCAAAAGTGTTCGAAAAACTTCTTCACAAGCACGTTTATAGCTACCTAGAATACCATAAACTGTTAATACCTAACAACTCTGGCTTTCAGAAAAAACATTCCACCATCACTTCATTGCTTGGTACCTGTCACAGTTTTTACCAAGCCTACGATTCAAATCTCTCTTCCAGAATTGTTTTCCTTGACATATCTAAAGCTTTTGATCGTGTTGATCATACTTGCTTAATCTTTAAATTGCAACAACTTGGGGTTGTCGGCTCTCTCCGAAATCTGCTATCCTCTTATCTCTTCCGTCGTTCTCAAGTCTTTCTTCTGGGCCGTTCTCGTTCGGATCTTAAGTATACGAATTGTGGTGTTCCTCAAGGATCTGTTTTAGGGCCTCTGTTATTTTTTATCTATGTTAATGACATTGCTACAAATATTAAAGCGTTTATCTCTCTTTTTGCAGATTACACTACCCTGTTTTTGTCAGATAAGTGTCATGTCCACTTGCACAGTGTGCTTACTCAAGATCTCTGCACGTTGCACCATTGGTCTGAGCTTTGGAATGTTACTTTCAAACCCCAAAAGCTGCCGTTATGACCATATATAAGTACAGGAATGATCAACCCCCTTTATTATTTAATAATACCCACCTCTTGGAAACAGATACACACAAACATCTAGGTTTACTATTTCATCACAGTCTCTCTTGGCACACTCAAATTATACACTTATATCAGAAAGTGATGACCAAAATTAACTGTCTTCTTTCATTCGTCAATCTTGTGCCTTGCCACGCTCTCCTCACGATATATAAAACGAACATATTACCGGTCTTTTGACTATGGTTGTATCATCTACGACAACTGTTCTGATTACAACAATCGAATGTTAGACAAAGCACAACTCTCCGCTGCTAGAATAATACTAGGTTGTCTTAAAACTACATCCTCCAACGATGTACTAGCCGATCTAAACCTCACAAGCCTAAATTTACGTAGAAAAATATATCTGCTTTGCTATGTATCTAAATTAATTCTTGATATTGTACCCTGCCCCTTTCCTTCCAGTTCTTTCAGATCGTTCAAAGAATTTGTTTCGTATGCTTTACGTCACAATCAAAATGTTCAAATACCACTTTTAAAAAAATCCTTGTCCTTTAACTTCTTCCTCCGTAAGGCTTCCAGCTTGTGGAACTCTCTACCACTGGAAATCAAATATTCAGCCAGCCACTCCATTTTCATGAATCGTTTAAATTCCCATTGTCACATATCAAAAAAAAGTACTCATCATTTGTTAGGACTCAATCCCCATATGACTTCCATTCGCTGTATGCTTCGCTTCGCCCGTAGTCTATCACTAAAAACAACTATCGTGTTTGTATATGTGGTGAAATGGAGACAGAATTACACGTATTCTTCCATTGTAATGTTCACTGCGCAGCAGGAACAGCACTTCATAACGAAGTTCATGATATTCTGAACGAGACCGGCTTTGCTGAACGATTTGAGTGCTTGGGTCATACCGATTTGTTGCGCTTATATCTACATGGTGTGCCTGATGCGCCGACTGCCGTTTCAGTAGCTATTTTTAACGCTGTTGACGAATTTCTGAAATGTTGTAATAGATTCTAGTGAAGCAGTGTATTCATTTTGCGTATTATTTGTGTTATTTTTGGAGTTTACTCGTGCTGTATTTTGAAAGCTCGATGTGACACGACAAAATTCCACTAGTCAGGCTACCGCCTGTAGCAAGACTGTCGTAAAATAAATAAATAAATAAATATTGAGTGGAAAAAAAACTGGAAAATAAGCAAACGCTCCACCGAAACAACAATGTTCTGTTGCCGCTCACTACTTTGCTGCATTAAGTCAAATGCTCGAAATGACGAGAAAAATCTCCCATCAATTAGAATATTTTTGAGTAAAACACCTTAAACACATCAGAAGCAAGAACTTAGCCATAAAATGAAAGCACATTTAATACAAAACATTCTGGTACACTTTCTGAAAACCGCCGAAAAATGCTGTTTCAGACATGGGAAACGTTTTTGTTTGTTGAGTTGACGGTTATAAACGGTTTTCAGTCAGTTATTTTCTCGTCAGTTTTCACCAAGTGTATCTGAATACTTTCATGCATTATAGTAAAATAATTATGTACATTTGTCGAAAACCAACGAGAAATATTGTTTCGGACATGAAAAACTTTTTCATGTTCCTTGAGTTGGTGGTTGTGAGTGGTTGTTAGACATTTTATGCCCGTTGCCTCAAAGATTCCCCACGGTCTCCCTGGTTTCACCACATATATGGCCAGTCCCGTCGCCACCGGAGGGTTTTGGTGGGCTTAGCTCCCCCAAACAAAACTCCAAGCCCCCCAAATTGAAATTTGAAACACTAGAAGTTAGTGGAAGTTTTGTCAAATTTGAATGGAAAGCCCCCCAGCAAGAAGGTTAAACCCCCCCGCACAAACGTAAAGCCCTCCTATTGACGACTTTCCGGCGACGGTTCTGCATATGGCTCACTTAACTTCTCAGGAAAAGATTGATTTAAAATGGCGAGTGGTAGCTTGTCATGCACATCAACAAATATCAACTGGCTATTACCTTGTGCATTTACCAACTCTGACGCTAAAGCTTTGCATGCAATTTTCCTGTACATGGACTCCGACTTGAGCTCTAGTCCGATGGTTGAAGACAGGACTCGGACTCTAGTCGTTGAGTTCCGCGGCACTCGGACTTGTCCTTCAGTCCAGTTACGGCAGACTGGACGTGAACTCCGACTGGCGTTTTAGAGTGGCAATTATACAAACCTAGTTCACACTGACTTTTCCCAAGTCGGCTCACAAACTTTATGTGTCAGCTTGGAGCAGGGATATCTAGGAGTTCATGATATCCCTGACTTGGATCCAATGAATTTACAGCTCGGATCACTTTCAAGCAATGGAAAACTCAATTTCTGTAAATATCTGTAGCAGTTTGACTCCGGTTAAGTCACAAGTTGAAACATCTGATTTTTCGGTACTCTGGGAAAGATAATACATCCGTTATTATTACCAGATCAAAATAAACGCTAAAAAAGCAGCAATTACCCAGAAAGACTCTCAATACAAGAGTTATTGTTTTTCAGGTCTTTAGGACAGAGCGACATTAAGCTGTTTCCGGTGATTAAACGAATCGACATGACGCAAAATCAATTCCTATGTGACTGCGATATCCATACTTTTGTGACGTGGATTCAAACTAACGCTAAGAAGGAAGATGATAAACTTAACAGCAGTACGCAGGTACACAACTGTGATAAGCTGCGTAACACCATCAATATAGTTTGTTTTGCTTTAGTGGAATTGATGTGCATTATCCAATTTTCACCCAATTGCCGTGGTTAGGATGCAAACATTCCCTGGATTTTATTTAGAAGAATTGAGGTGAGGCCAATACTGAAGTTGACCACGAATGAACAGTTTTATTCAAAATGACCACCAGCACGGTCATCAGAATGTCACTCATAGCATGAAAAATATTGGCATTTGTTCTATAGCTTCTACCAGGCAGTATGGAGATTAAAAGGTGTAAACTCTGATTGACAAAGTAATCACTCTCCACAATGGGGGTAAGCAAGGAATAGATCCGCAAATTTTTAACAGGAAATCGATTTCACGTAAAATTACGCATCCTCAGTCCTGAAAAATGCAAGCAAAGCTCACGTGCGAAAAGTTGGAAAGCTAAAGCAAGGGCAGAGAAAGCAAACAAACTCAAGACCAAAATGAATGGATCATTACACAAGCTCAGAAATCAAAACATCTAACAGTCAGATGTTAGATCAGCTATGTCCAACCCAAATGGCTTATTGAGCCAAAAATTATGTCAATATCTTAATGAAGGCCGAACATTGAATGACTTACTTTGAACTTAGCAAAGTAGATTTAGCATAAGCTCATGTACTGAAAGCGTTCGAATTCGAAGTGCAATGGTAACAGACGTGATAAAGCGGCACTGAAGATCACTTGCCTTAAAATGTCAAATTCATGATTATCAAAATAAGGAAAGGTTGTCAGTATATCAGATACATTTACTACAGCGAAAACCAGAGGAGAAGAAGCCATAGTCACATTTTAAGACTCCGACTCCGATCCTGTTCCAAAATTTTTGAACCCGGGTCTGGGACCGGGTGCGAAATATTTTCAAATTTCAGATTCCAGCTCCTGTTTCGACTCTGGCTACCATCCATGCAACTGAAATTCAGCAATGTTTTCACTTAGCAAATGCCACATATGAAAACCAGGCAGACTCGTTCTGCTGCTGAAAATGAAAAGTTACTCCGAATCAGGGCCCAATTTTTCACAAAATTTTGACCCCGGGACCGAAAGAAAACGCAGAATGCTGCTGGAGTCGAATCCGGCACTCCAGGTCCGCGGCTACCTCTGGTGTAGACCCTTCTGGTGCACTACAAAACTGGGTTATTGGTTTTGTCTTTTCAGTAACAGCTCGTCGTGCATCTGCTTTGGCAGTGGCTTTTTCTCGCTTTTCGCTTGTTAGAACCTTGGCTAGAACCATTCTCATATGTACGTTTCGACATTCTCAAGTTATTGCAAGTAAGCCTAATGTAGATCCACCGTTATCTTGATTACTTTGGAAAAAAGAAAGCAACTTGCACGTGAAGCTCACTTTGCTAACTTAGCTAATAAGCTCAACCTACAACTACAAATTGGCCTTACTGGTACACTAAGATATGTGTCTGGTTCATCGGTAGTGAAAATCTTTTTCTATGCGCTGAGCTGTAGGATGGAATAGCCGAAGATTATTACAAAACAATTGAAGTCAAAGAACATCCCATCTTAACACGCGCGGTATTACAAACACTTGACATTTTGCTCCACTGAACATCTGCAGCCTTACCTACAGTGCAGGCTTATCGTGTCTTTACCCCCTTTCTCACCCATTAAAAGCAACAAGAGAGAGACCTGGGCTCAAAGAAAGTACCTCACCAGTGTTGCCAACTCTCCTTAAAACGAATATACCAAATCTAATCTAAAAATATACCAATATATGCCAAATTTCTCTGCAACAAAAAACTTACAATTCAATGCTGCTTTGTCAATGCTTTTTATTGTTTCAGTACTTAGATGATTAACAGTTAATGCTGTTGAGCAGTGACATCATAGGGATGCACCAAGGTCAATATCTACTTTTTTAACTTTAGCAATAACAGATTTATTAACCACTGGAAAATTCAACCAACCAATACATGCAACTGCATTTTTATTCCTTTTATGGTCACGCACAATATTACCTACAACAGCTGGTTCGCAATTTTTATTTTGCAAAGTTAGTAGAAGGCATACGTAGCACCAGCAGAATACTGTATTGCTTTGCAAGCCATGCAAGCTCTAATCACTCTTTGCTAATTCTTCTGCCACTCTTGTACGCAGCTTTCCCACGTTTGGGTGCATTGGCTGACTAAACTCGTATAACTAGTGCCAAATTCAGTGCTAAAAATTTCTCACCACTTTTTCAGACTCGTTTTTCGCTTACACAAAATGCACTCTTACTCCCATTTTAAGCAAAATCACTTAACTTTTTATATATCTTCAACGCCACTTAGTTTCTCTGTTTCCGCTTTGTAATAAACCAATTAAATTGGTTTAAAATCTCCACTAAACCCTCCCACAAAATATACCAAATATACACCAAATTTTTCATGTATACCAAATCAAAAATTTATATACCAAGCACTTTGAAAATATACCAAAATTTTCAAATTGGTATACCAGTTGGCAACACTGTACCTCACTGGCCTCGTGTAATCTGAAAAATGGATTCAGGCGTTTTGTTCCGCATATTATAGGTAGCAATGACCAATTCTCAACGCCATAAAAAGAGAGTGCTCATCGTCTTTCACTTCAGTCCTTTTCGCTCATTCGTCTATAGAGATCTTTTGTTAGCGGCATAGTATAAAACGTGCATTGAACTAAAACAAAAATACCAATATAATTGCTTACAAAAATGCTGGAAATTGTCCGTACTCCCAAAATTTTGGGGTCCCACAAAATCGGAGACCCTACCTAGGTTTAAACAGTTTCAGCCTAATGGTAAATCCGCGCCTGGCGAAAACCTAAACTGGGCCGCACAAAACCTTCGTCGGGCCGCGGGTTGGACATAGCAGTGTTAGATTCCAACTAGTGGCGTATCTAGAGTATGACAGGCGTGGCACGTGCCATGAGCGTCACTTTGACGGGGGAACAAAAGTTGAATGGCAAAAATTAAAATTTTTATGTAGGCTACGTTTCTTGAACCTCTATTTTTCGCCCCCAACCATTAACTGCAATGCTGCATCAACACAGTGCCCGTACAGAACCGTCGCCAGAATGTTTTCAATAGGGGGCTTTGCGATTCTGCGGGGAAGCTTTGCGTTTGTGCGAGGGGGTTGACATTATAAAATTAACCAAAACTACACTGATTTATAGTGTTTCACGTTTGAATTTGGTAGGGCTTGGAGCTTTGTTTGGGGGGGCTAAGCCCACCAAAGCCACTCTGTGGCAACGGGACTGCGCCCGTATCTACAGCAGTGCAGGGCAAGTTGCGCCAGCCAGATGTATTATGACAAAACTAGTATTGTGACACAATAAGGTGGTCAGGCATTGTGACAAACCAAGAACGCTCGCTTTCCGTATCTACCGGACCTCGTCCTTCTCACGATTTAAGAAAGGTGAAGTCAGTCTGTGCTGCTGCGGTTCAGCCAAAAGAATATTAGTCGGAATCTGGTTGAGACGAGTTTAAGTCCGTAGCTAACGGTTAGAATCTGACTGATATGCAGATAATTGTTTTTAAGCTGTCACAGATCTACAAATTATTTAAAGTCCTGCAGCCGACTCCGACTTTACGTAAATTCTTCGATGGTGGCCGATGGTAGTCTCAACACAATGCTCCAGTTCAGAGACTAAGGAAGAGAACCTTAGTTAGTCCTCGAAACATCAGCAGTTAGTATCGTTACCGTACAGTACCAGTTGAGCAAAAAATGTTAACTCATGAAGGAAGAGATTTGTTAGTCTTGTTTAGGGCTACCTTTGTCTGTCCAAATTTGACTTTCTAACTGATCTCCAAGGCCTTTATGACGGTCCTGACTGTAAAAATCTAAAACCTATTTGTGATAATTTAGGATCTGCATACAGTTCAGACGTAGATGGCAAGCGATGTAAGAGGAGATTCTAGATTGCAAAATGCTAGTATCAAATCTTGCAACATAAAATTATAGCCTCCTGACATCCATGGTTGAATATGGTAATGAAAGCGCTTTCCAAATCTTCGAATTCCTTTGCAAAAGATGCTGACGATGGCATTTGTTGCAGTTGACTGCATCGCCTTGAACTACTGAGGCAAGCACAAGAGAAAGATGACAATTCGGGGTATGAGCTAACAGGAAAACAACCAGCAGCAATAGAGATCCCTCACTGAACTCACTCTACTACTACTAGGTTGCACTATCATTATATAGGGATAAGTCATGGGTTCCCAACCTATGGTACGCGTACCACTAGTGGTACGCGAAGGTCTTCCAGGTGTTACGCGAGTAACTTCAATTTTTTCACAAAAAAAACTGTATTCACAGATATCTTAGTTACATATTGGGTTTTGTTTCCAAATAAATACATTTTTCTATAGCCTGTTATTCCTATTTTATCGTAACATCATGACTTTCAATGCGCCGTTAGCAAATTTACGCCACGCACCCATGAAAAACAAAAATCTCATTAAATGTGGTTGTGGCCTTTTATTGTTATTTTAATGTATATTATTCTTCTGAACAAACTAAGATTCGATCATATTAGTTGTTCTGGAAAAAGTGGTACGCGTTGACTGACAAAGCTCAAGTGGTACGAGATGGAAAAAAGTTTGGGATCCCCTGGGATAAGTGAATTACGATAATTCGCTTGTGATGACTCATCACAGCGCCCCGTTACTTATGGGCACCATCTAGGGGTGACCATTTATTTACATGTGGCGCCATCTTCAGGCCGTCAAACATTACAAGCTGTGAGAAACTGATTCTTTCATACCTCTGAGCCTCAATGAGTCAGGACAGATTGTGTGATCTAGCTTTGATGAGTGTAGAAAGGGACGAAACAGAGAAAACTGACTTTGTTCATATCATAGACGAATTTTCTTTGATAAAGGCACGGAAAGTGTTATTTTAATTAGCATGTTGTGGTATTTAAACAAGAAAAGGCTTGATATATTGGTGTTTCGATAGAATTGTGTCTTTAGAACACAAGTATAGATCATATACATGTAGCCTATTGCATTAAGTAACTTATTGTACCATCCAAATTGAAACTGTTTCATTGTAAAGGAAACTGTCGTTTGAAGTTGCAATGTGTTGTGCGATTTTTTGTAAGATTTACTATTTTGTCAGCCAATACCATGTATAAATCATAGTAACCTTATTACTTGAATGTTCTGATATTCTTTATAATAAAAATAAATGTTTGTAGAAGCATATTGTGGTCCTTGTGCATAATTCAGAAAGTAATTTATTTTCTGAAAAAAAATGAACGCACATTTTTTGTTTCAAAATATTTATTCTCTTCATGGTTTCCATTTTGTAAAAACTTTGCCCGTATCTAATATTTAAATTATTGAAAAGGGCGCACATTTAAACTTTGCCATGGGCGTCATTTTGCGTAGATACACCACTGCATCTAGCTAACTGAATGACGTCAAGAACACAAGCTGCGACAAATAAAAACTGGGACTTTTCGAATTAAAAACGTTTGCTCAAAAAAAAGAACTTCGAAACTAGCTGGATGTCGCCAATGTTCAAAAGCTCCTCCGACCTACTGATGCGATGGCAACAAATCTCTAGAGGGAGCGATGGCAACAAATCTCTAGAGGAAGCACTTGAAAGCTGCGATGAGTTCGCCTCGCAGCTTTCAAATGCTTGGGAACAAACACGCTGCGTTGCGAAGGGAACAAAAGCTGCGGTGGGAATAAACACGCTGCGTTCGGAGCAACGCCAGCTTAAGTGGTGGGAGAGTCGGACTGTGTCAAACAACAAAATATAGATAGCAAGAATTATTTCACTTGGGGAGAATCATGTTCTGAATGTATTTTTGTGCGTGAAGTTTGTGGTAACGTTTATTTTCACAGATTTCCGTAGAGTGAAAACATGATTGTTCGACAAAAGTGACGGTGTATGTTTCGTGTAGAGGTGGTTTGTTTATTGTGCTATGACTCCTTGAATAGTGCCGGGACAAGGCCACTTGATCATTGTCAGTTTTGCAATCCTATTTTCTCCAATAACTGCAGTGTGCTGATCACCTCATGGAACATTTGTTACCAGTTTGGCCACTTAACTTGCAAGGTGAAAATCTCGATTTTGATAGGATGACAGATCAATAAACTCCACTGTGATAGAACCTGCACCTGAGAATACAAGAAACAATAAAATGTCGACACTGAATCCGTTGCACCAATTTTTCAACAGAATCTTGTTTGCGAAAACCCGCCGAGTCTGCGTGGAATCCGTTTCACAGATTTGAAAATGGCGGACTATTGCCCCGCAGTGAATATTCCTTTACTTTCATCAACTCTATCCGCTGGCTTGCTTCTTTTTCTTGCCGTCATGTTTCTTGTCAACTTATATCTTCACAAGGTTTGTACATAAAACCATCACAGCTGTATTTAACACGATTTCAAAAGCATAAGACTGTTTCAAGCTGTAGGGAAAAGCAAATATATTGCATTAGCTGTCAATCGTTTTTTGTTTTAGAGAGTATTATCAGTTTGTGTCATGTAAAATATGCATACCTGTTTAACATATCATTTTGCTGAAAACGAAAGGTTTCCTTTGTAAACCTCTTTATAACGCTATGAACATAAGAAATGGTTTATCAGGGTATAGGTATAGTTTGACATGAAAAATTTGTCTCCGTCCCGTTGTCTAACCTTGGAAGTGACTAAAGTTTTTCATGTATGAAATGCATCAGTATCGTTTATATTTTAACTGAATTTCTAGGTTTTTGCTACTGTAAATGCAAGCAAAGAGCAGAAAGAAGTATCACTGCCATTACATACAAAATCATGGCTTGACTACACAAGTGTCTCTATCGTATATTTTCTGCCCTTTCTCTGAAAAAAACATTTTTGCGCTGAATATCCAGTAGCACTGCCGTTATTGGCCGAACTTTGACGATATTTTACAACGTCAGGTGGGCGGTTCAAACAGACATCTCGTACATGTACAATATGAACCGACACTACTGTTCATCAATAATAGGCAGTTGCAACACTGTGAATATTCTGGCATGCTTGATAAATTATTTATGAGCTCAAGTTCTGACATATTACAATTGTAACAGCTATAGCGCAAAGTTTGCCTTTATCGCTATATGTCGATTACAACAGCAACGAAAATCAAAAAAACGACAAGATATTGTGCAAGGGTTCCGTAAATTGCTGGAAAAAGAAGTTTATGAACAAAGTCATGAAACAGAAAGTGGTGGAGTGCCAGATCGTAATCAATACAAGTTTGACGCTTTTGTATCATACCGGTGTGGTGGGAAGGACGAAGAGTTTGTTTATAAGATGTTAGAGGTAAGATTTTCAATTTATTGAGAACATCAGTTTTACTAAGCTTTTTTGCTTTTTTAACTTGAGTCAAAAGTCAGAATTCAACCAGCTAGATATCATCTAATAAATCTTGCATTGTACTTGTGTTCACTTCATGTCTAAGAAGACTTCTGGTGGTAATGATTGTAAAGAGAGATTGTGGCTTCGTAGTTTGTATTTTTCTCGATTTGGCTCCACAGTTCACACTGTTTGAAACGTGTGTTTTGTTTTGGAGTTTTTCGCACATCCTGGAATGGTTTCTGTATGTTTCTTTCTTTGCAAATACGTACTATTACGAAAACAGAGTTAGCAAGCTGGCGATAAGAAGTAACAGTAGAAGTATTATAACAAACGAACCGGTTCCGTCAGGTCAACAGCTGAGCAGCTGGATTTAGAATGGAGGTAATAATGCATTTAAAATATTGTTTTTATTCAGCAGAAGTAAAGACATCATTTGAATGAAGGGGAAAAAGCTTGCGTTCAAGTTGTGTAGAAACTATCCATGTTTAATTTCACCTAAACGTTTTCTGAGATGAATCATACATAACAATCAAGCAATATTCATCTTTCCACATTTTAGATTGCGTCACTCAAGCGCCAGTACAGGAAAAAACGAAAAGTAGATTAAGAAGTTAGGCAAGACACCACAAGATTCATCTCTTCTTACCAACAATGTTGTTTCCTCTTGTAGGTCTCAGCTTTAGTCTGTCTTGTTTCATACTCAGCGTTTTTGACAGCGTTTTTTTCTATTACTGCAAGGAGTTAGAAGATTGTCGGGAGCGTACACTATGTCTCCACGAACGAGACTTCCTACCTGGTCGAGGAATTGCCAGCAACATTGTCGAAGCGATCGTTGCTTCACGTAAAGTAATTTTGGTGATTTCTCGCAAGTACGCGACGAGCAGCTGGTGTCAATACGAGGTTCAAGTCGCTCTTGCCCAGTTGCATAAGCGGAGGAGTGGGAGGCTTCTGGTGCCTGTGCTACTTGAGGTAAATGTCTGTACGAAAATACGTTTTCCCTTTGTGCTGCACAACCATGAAGATACGTTGCAGTGAAGATACGTTCCCTCATGCTTTTAATGTTAACATTTAGAAAAATTCTGCATTTCTAATTAGTATTGGGATGCAACATTTCTTCACCAGGATGATTTGCAATGATGAATCAAGGCGACGCAACCGTAAAAGACCGGAAGCTCGTGTTGCGTCGACTTATTAAATTGTCAACAGGTGTTTTGTTCACGCAATATTTTTCTATGTTGGAAAAAATTAACCAAATGATGTCACCCTACCTAACAGGGTCACAACCATTTCCCACAGAGTTAATTTCTGCCGATAACGCTGACATTTTTTCAGGAACCAGTGTCTTCCTATGCAAGCGCTATTGAACTAAAGCAAACGAAGCATCAAACAAAATATTTTTAATAAGATTACTACCTTGAATACAGCCTGGTTGCAACTTGTCCCCGCGTATACCCATTTTGGAATACAAAAATTGAGCTGCAGAAAACTCTTATATTTTATTTTACATCTAGCTTCCAGAGAAAGTAGCGAAGGTCACAAAACAAGATAAATATTTGTAAGGCTAAGCAAACTTTCATTATAGATTAAAAATTGTCTTGAACCAGGGGCGTAACGAGGTTAGATGACACCCGGGGCAAGAAGCAAGCTTGGTGCCCCCATGTTTGAACCTACAGTCTTTCAGGAGCAAATGTACTGTACTGAAGAATGTACTTGTGACATTGTTGGGACTTTTCGGTGCCTGCCGCAGTGACTCGGTGCGCCCATAGTGATTCGGCGCCCGGGGAATTGTGCCCTCCTTTCTCCCCATTACGCCCCTGTCTTGAACTGCGGCTAGTAACGCTCTATGCCGGAAGCTTTCGTCATCAGTCCCACAAGGGTGTGCTGTTCGAAGCGTTAAACGTTGAAGATTAGAAAAACGTCCAAAAAAATAGTTTTTTGAAATTGCGTTGAATAAGAATTATAAAAAGAGCAGGTTTGAAGAGAAAATTTAATGATTCTTTAAACAATGTGAAACAACATCAGATTAGTAATATTTGTCAGCAAAATTATTCTGCAGTGGTAAATCCGTTTGAACGTGAAGCACATGGGTTGTCCATCAGATTACGTTTCATGAAAGTTTTTATCAATTTCCAGGATGTGACGAAGGACACAGAGCTTGCCGGTAGCGTCAGCACCATTCTCTCCGCCATTACAGGATTGCCTGTTCCAACCCCTGAACAAAGAGCCCGAGCCTGGAGGGACTTTTGGAACAAACTAGAT
>Ga0210059_1008512_pt1 | contig 16175 bp, 11 predicted proteins | sample Ectturendosymbi2_FD_188042 | JGI IMG/M metagenome (GOLD analysis project Ga0210059, IMG submission 188042) | Ecteinascidia turbinata endosymbiont from Florida, USA - Sample 2 (SPAdes) (version 2) | ecosystem: Host-associated > Tunicates > Ascidians > Unclassified | place: Key West, Florida...
AGATGACCGCCACGGTCTTTCGCCAATCCTATGTGACACAGCGCCCCTCTTTGTTTACACTGATCAGCTATTGTGCCATTGTATTCTCATTTGCTCTAATGTTCGCTAATGGTTGGTTTACTGCATGCGATGGCTTTTATGGTGCTTCTGCTTATTGGCTGAGTCATATGAAACAATAAACCATTACCATTACCAAGCTGTTCAGTTTTGTCATTGCTACTTGTTTATAGATGGCTCGGTCTTACAGGTTTCATACCTTGGTATGGTCATTCATTGAGCTTTTACAACTTGCTGATGGTAACTGCTTATTATGCATTGGACAAAATGTTGAAAGTGTCTGTGTGAAATATTGACTGTTGCAGGTACTGCGTTGAGGATTCTTCCAAAGCTCCAAAACAGAACATACATAACATCTGTAAAAGTATTTTCTTTCTATTTGCAATCGATCATTACTAGAAAAAATCACTTTGGCGCTGCAAGGTTTAACGTTCAATGGATAATAACCTTTGTTTTATTTCGTTTTATTTTTATAGGCTGTACATCATAAACTTCCCACAGAAACATCGCCCAACCTTCTAGATTTTTCTGTCGCCATTGGAGACATATCTACTTTTGATAAAGTAAGTTTTTCTGATCTGCTGCTTCATAAACTGAAAAAAGTATAATTGCAATGGTGGAACCGACGTTAGGCGCAAATAAATTTTCAAAACATATGTGTGTACAAATTATCCAACAAAAAACTTGTGCCCCAATACGTGTGATAGCAGCTTTCGCAGTAAATAAGCTTTTAGTTTAAAAATAACCTGGAGAAGATTGTTGTTTTTATGGCGTTTGTTTCATTTTCTGCATTATCTGTTTCAAATTTTTGTGACTGGCGCTGAAAATGTTGAAACGTCCTTTACTAAGCGAGACATATCTTTTTGCGTGGCAGGCTCAGGTGATTGTGACATCATCAACTCCTTCGAACATGAAGTCAGGAGGAGCCAGTGCAATTTCTCAAGCTCTAGAGAAACGTGCTGGACCACAGCTGAAAGTAACTATTTCATTTGGCATTAGCCAAACCAGTAACGTAGCTTTATGCGTTTTGAAAGATTCCTCATTCCCAGTCGTGTTGGCTCTCAGCATCGAGTTGCTGTAGTTTCGATCCACTTATGTTCTTTTGAATCGCCTGCAAATGTGTGGAAGAACGTCGGTCGTTGCAGGTTGCTATAGCAGAAAGCTGTTAATAGCTTTGTACTTGAGTTTTTGTGCACTTGAAGCTTGGCTTGTTTAACACCGAAAAGTATGATGCCTTTTTTATTTACGCATCAAACGTACGCAGTTTACTTAATGTTTGATGCCAATTATAGCGGTTTGCATATCATGCATGACATTCATGCTATACAAACCTTAATTGCAGTTGATGATAATGAAGTCAATGCTTACAATAAAATCTGTTGACATTTCTGACTCTTTGCTCTTTTTCAAACTGTCACAATCGTTTTCACGTTCCGACGCAAACATTTGCTATAATGCTCTCGCATGTGTGGAATAACTGCAGATATATGCTTGCCAAGATAGCATTATATTTTTGCTTTTACTGTTTGTGTTTCTAAGAGCCGCATTTTTGTTTCAGAGTGCTTGTCTGGCAGAAGGGAAAAACAAGCTTGACATTGGTGATATTGTAACAACTCCTGGTTTTCAGCTTCAGTGCAAAGAAGTTTACCACGCCTTGGTGGCAAACTACGATCCAAATTCTGGTGAAGGCTTATTAATGAAGGTTATAAACTCATGTTTGTCCAAAGCCGATTCTTCCGGTCATTCCTCCATAGCTTTCCCGACTATAGGTGTCGGTGGTTTCGGATATCCTGCAGACTTGATGATGAAAACATTTCGAAAAGTGGTGGAAAATTTCCGTCCTCAAAATCTGCAGCTGGTCTATTTGGTGATATTTCCAGCCGACAAGAAAGCTTCCGCGGTAAGACGTACTAACAAAACCCTATCAAACCCACTGCGGCATTCAATCGTTAGCAATCAGGACACACAAACTGCAGATTGTACGCGATCAGCAATGCATTTTCTCGTGAGAAACAAAAACTGTCCCACGCAACACCCCACAAACAAAAGTCCAGAATCCAACAGCACAACGTTGAAAGAGTTTCAGTTTTTGTGAACTTGCCAAGCCAAGTTAGCTTCAATGCAAAGTTCTTTATACACAAGTAACGAATTGGCGTAAATTAAACTCAAATTGCACGTTGCAGTTTGTTAGTGGTTTTCCTCCACTTCATATAGTCCTGTAATTTCTCTGCCGTTATTGGGTTTTTCGGGTATAAAATTTTATTTAAGGAGCCTCACTAGAACTTTTCTACCTTTTCATTTTGATAGGAGTAAAGTTGTTAGCATTCCTGAGCTTGATCTGGATGCTTGAAAAAGTTTCAAATCCTTTCTTTTGTTGTTTGTTTTTTCCGATACTAATTTTTACTGATCGTAGTTAATTCAATCAAGTTCATGCAAAACGTTGGTGCAATTGATCCAAAGCTAACTATGAACATTATAAAATCGCCAGCACTTTGCTTAGCTTATAGCAAACGTTTCGGAAAACAAACATTAAGGTGTGCATTCGCAATCAAAGTCCAGAAACATTTATTCATAGTGGCATAGACAAAAATTTCGTTTGTTATCACTCAAAACGCGCGATATTACAAACAACTCCAAACAACTTGCACCTCGTGAGTATGTATTTCGGTGTCTACTGATGTATCGGTGAAGCATAAAACTTCTCGTTTCAAATCAAGGCTTTTCAAAAAGAGTTCAATTTATCGATTTCTGACAACGCATCGTCGCAAGCTTGTCGGTCAGCAAACTGGAAAAACTTAAACGTTTTCTTAAAGAATGGAGATATTGTTTCGTCAGCTTGCGATGGCATTGTCAATTCAACGAAAGATTTTGATTTGACAGGTTCGTTGATTTGCTCTTGTTTTGTGTCGGTTGTAGCCACTGCTGTTGGCTCGTCTTGAATCCCATGCCAAAATCCCAACCTGACTTCCCTTCCTGCTGGGATAAAAACGCCCAATAACGCTAGGTTTATTTGCATTGCCTGTTCACACAGGCCTAAAATATCGACAATATTTACGTATCTTTCTTGTAGAGTCAGTTGTGTGAAATGGTAATTATGCATTAGGTCAGCTAGAAGTAAGAATCATCGCACTTTAATTTTTCGTTGCGAAGACATGAAATCGTAAGGTTGAATCTTGGACAGTGGCAGAAACCAAGAATGGAATGAAACTCAGTGCACTGGCGTGTGAACAGGCAGAAAACCATAACGCATAAATGGAAGGATTTATCCGAAATTTTGGCGTCCAAAACTTGTGAAAGAATATTTGCCCGGAACTACTACGCTTCTCACCAGTTCAAAGAGTAACAGCTATCAAAACAATTTCCTGCTTTTCTAGAATAAAATCTAGTTGCAATAGTGCTTTTTAAACATACGCAATTTACGCCTTTTTTGGGAAAGAAATTGGCAAGATTCGGCGCCATTTATGTTTCAAGTAATTCCAAACTGTAGTTGAAAGCTTTTCTTCATGCATTGCTGGAATAATTCAAAGAGTGACAGTGAAGAATGCTGCGCTATTTACGATCGCTATTTCGGTTTATTAAGATGAACAATATCAAAAAAAGTTTTGATGAAACAAAACTGTAGAAATTAAATGTAGTGAGATAGGCTATCGCCCTTTATTTCACCATGAAAGAGTTTCTGTTTTTCTAGTTGCGTACTGTAGTAAAGCACGTGATCATACTGGGTAGTATGAACTTGCGATTCTTACCATTTTTTCGCTGTTAATTGTTTGCTAAGACCCCACACGGTAGCGTTTTCACTAGAAAACGAAGAATTTCCTACATGAACTGCCGTTTCATGTCACGTAATAAAAATGCTATGCATCATTTCTCTCTTAAATTATGAAAAACTTTAATTTGGTTTATGGCACTCTCTCCGATGCAAGTGTACTTACATGTTTTCTTTAAGGTCGAAGCATTTCAAAAATTTCCAGCGATATTTCATTAGATTGTTTGACATTCAAGCATAGATTTTTTCAACTGCCTGTATATTGATACGAAACGGTATATTGAGGTCAAATAAGAATCTACTACATAATAGTTGCATGCAAGGCCTCCAAGAGAAATCTTTTTAGGCGGAACAAAACCCATTTGGGGCCCCTAAGACTTGCAAAATTATTTTGAAATAAATAGAATAGAAATTGAGGCTAATTAATATGCATCAAACGTCAACAAGAAGTGCTCGTTTATGGATCATATGAAACATTATGTTAAAACAGTGGTTCCCAAACTTTTTTGTCCGCGGAACACTGCAGGGCTATTGTAGGCGGACAGGGAACCCACGCCAGAACTGCCAAGTAAACATAAACGTTTTTTCACCCAAATTGCCGTTATTGAGGTTTCGTACTGTAAACAGAATTATGCACAATAAAAGTAACCATAAAGCATAAACAATTCAACAACAAGCACGTCTTAGTGAGAGCAATATATTTGTTTTCTGGACTGCCACAATTCTGAATAGTTCGGCTTAATAGCTGACACTGCAGTTGAATTCTTATATCTGATGTAGCATCCAATCTGGCGCGATGCTTCGTCTTTATATACCTCGTGGAAACCTTCAGATGTGTCTATGGAACCCTAGGGTTCCGCGGAACCCACTTTGGGCATCGCTGTGTTAAAACATACCGGTATTCAAGTAATGTGACAACATTACCATTTTTTAAACATGACTTTCAAATGTTAACAGTAAAATCTTACCAAGGAAGACATTTGGAAAATATGCCGCAGTCTCAGAATGAATGGAGTTGATCGAGGTTGAATAAAACGCTGCTAGTGAAATGAGACTGCGACTTCATTGAGTAACTCTATCCTTGGAATGAGCTTACTTATTATAACAAGAATGAAGGGACAGAACGATATATTTTCAACCGACTATTGCTTCTATTTTTGGCCACGAGCCACAATAAACAGCCACACGGGCCACAGGCCGGCGACCACTGCTTTAAAGCATTCTGTCGAAATACTGTAAGCAGTTAGTTTCTCCTGTATGGTTTCGAAATCTTCAGATTTCTGGTTATGTCCGCTAATTCTAAACTCACATTCGATTAGAGCCTGTATCTGCTTGCGGCACAAGTTTAACAATCAATAAAATGCACAGTATACCGCCCCGGTGCGCTATAAGCACTTGAGTCCTACACTGCAGTTACCTCTTAATATTGAACTTCTTAGTTATCTTACACATATGCGCAACATTCGAGGGCTACTGTTATTAGATTACATTTGATTGTGAACCGGCATGTTTCCATTCAAATTTCACTTGGAGTATCTCTTATTGTGAAACTCTTGGTTTATTGGAAAGAGTTTTATTAAAGATATGTTTGAAAATGAAAGACGTAAAGGAACATTCAGTTCAATGGACATGTATTTTAATGTGACAGACTGGGACAGTAATCGTGAATGTCTTAAAATCGACAAAGTAGTCAAACATTCAAGTTCAACAGAAATAATTGCTGCTAATAACTATATTATCAATGCATCACATCAGGAAAATGCACTGTCAGCAAGTCACATTAAAATACATCACACTATAGCTTACAAAATCCTTTAGGCCAAACCAGTTTTATCACCAGGATGAATTTCGCTATATTATTCCGAGTTTGTTAGTTACAAACACTCAAATGTTTCTTCTGTCTCGGGCCCCGGAACGATGTACCTGCTGGACCCCCCTCTCATAGGCCCTGCTTGCATGGATGTTGCAATCGGTTTTTGTGCTCCAACTTATGGAGCACAGAGCTTGGCCTGCTCTATTCCAGCAACCGTGGAGCTATGGTGATTGTTGGTAACTAATGTACCCGCAAAAATAATCACGAAATACCCCCAAAGCAAGTCGGTGCTAACTAACAAGATTTCAGTAACTTCTTTCTAAACAAAAAATGATTGTCGACCATTGTCGATGTATGTTAAAGAAGTGCTAGTATTTGTTTAAAGCAGTGGTTCCCAAACTTTTACTCATGACGTACCATTTGTGGGACCCATACTGTCACCGTGTACCGCCTTGCTCCAGGAAAACTCAATCTACCGAATATCATTCGATCAAAAGTTTGGAAGACCAGAATTGACACAAATGCGATATGAACATAGAAACTGTAAGAAATTATGATGGCCATTTTGAAAATCAACAAGGAAAATACACAAAAATTCAAGAATTAATTAACAGAACCCGATAAGTAAAAAACATAGCTATAAATATATTTTTGTGAAGATAAACAGAAACTAGTAGGCCTATTCGCGTACCACCTTGAAGACCTTCGCGTACCACAGTTTGGGAACCGCCGGTTTAAAGGATGCAATGAAATGATTGCTGAATAATCCTCTAATCACTGTACATCATTGTGAATTACCGAAATTTTGCTCTTGATCGTACATGAAAATCGTAAATTTCAAAAAATCGTAAATTTCACGTGTAAACGTTATTGACTATATGATCGAAAGAATTTCGTTTTAATAAAATAGTTAGTTACCAAAATAAGTTACCATTATTTCGTCACTTTTGTTGCAGGGCAAGTAGGAAAGATCATCATCTCGAAAGGAGGCAAAGTAATTGCTGACCAATGCGAGAAAAACCCTGGAAAAAATCCTAACTACAGAATAACGAGCGCCGGAAACTTGCCATTCAAGAATATCATACACATTAACACGCCGCAAGATCCATCTCAGTTGGTCACAGTGCTTGTGGAAGTTTTGAAAGCTGCAGAAGAGCTCAAATTACAGTCGATCTCTGTTCCTGCTGTTGGAACAGGTACGCGAACTGCTTTCAGGAGATGCTTTTAGGCAGTAGTAACGTGCCACAATCATACAAATACTTTTGGAACGAAACCTACAGTTTTCAATATCGAATATTTACGCTCAATCATCAGAGGTTTACTGTGTTTGCCCCCATAGTGCTGGGTACCGTTTGACTCTATTTAATACACTTTTTTCTTTGGTTTTAAATAAAATTATTGAATCTCTTCCTAAACCAAGCGCAAATAAACTCCTTGAGATAAAAATGCAGATCGTAACTTGTGGCTTTTTGTGTTGTGAAAAGGTGGAACACTTTGATTTTTAACCCGCACATCATCGGTAAATACATTATGTTCAACACGCTCTGGCTGTTACATGAAGCCAATAAAACCTTATGTACTATTTGTGATTTCACTACGAGCTGCGCTTGATTTACAACTTGTTACATCACGCCAAGATCGCAGACGAAGTGTACCTTAAAACGGTTTGACAGGTCATGCACTGGAAAACACAGATCAGAGAGAAATTGTGAATGGCAGATTTTAGAAAATACGTGCGTTTCAGGTAAATGGTTTGTAATTGAGGTACTTGCAATGACGGCGTGGTTATATTCGTAAAATATTTTTTAATTCAAATGTGACCAGGTTTGTTGCAAAAGAATCTGCGGATGCTTTCACTTACTTTTCTCGCTTGTTCACTAAAGTATTTTTTCGTTTTTTTTACATGATCGCCCATATTGTTTTCCATTTATCTCTCTGCTCTGCAACCAGCGGTGTTTTGATCATTTCAAGGTAATATGGGTCTAAAGAGCGAAGATGTCGCAGTAAAGGTACGCAAAGCAATTGACTCGTTTGATCAAAATAATCCAAAAACGTTGAGGACGATTGAGGTGTGCATTTTTCAAAAGCAAATGATGACGCACTTCGAGCAAAGTCTTGGTTTACAGCAGCAGCAGAACATATCGGGATCTTTTCGGGGATTCATAACAGTTGTTAAGAAATGTGTCGGAGGTAAGCGCTCGTACAGTTATTTCTAAACAAGCACTTGATGCACCTGTTTAGTTGCTTCCTATGAAGGAGTTTAACTTACATCCATCTATTGAAATTATATTTTAAAGTTTTCGTAAATTTAACAGGTTTATCGAAGTCTGCTAAACCAAAACCAGAGAGCGTGTCTATTCTACCTGCGTCTGGCAGCGATCAGAGCAAGCAGCCTGTTTCAGTTCAAATTTGTTCATACTGTGAAGAGAATGTGAAAGAGGTGCATCAAAACTTGCTTCCTATGTTTTGTAGGAACTGGTAAACAGATTGCGTCCATAGGGACTTCTGCAGCCAGATGCAAGCCCGGTTAAATTGAAGAAAAACTGTTCATATGCTTTCTTTCTACATGCAAAAGGCTTCCGTAACTTTTGTTGAAGTAAAGAAGCTCTTAACTTAAAGTTGGCCATGGGAACTGTTGCTTGCTTAACAATTATCAGGCATATTTGGTTTTCACACAATTGGCTTGCCAACATATTTTTGAAGGTCTTGAAAGAAATCCAGGGTGTAATTCAAGAACTCAGCCACACTAGAGTTGTTGAGGACGACGTGCTTAAAAAATTGACAATCTCTGAAGAGCAGGAGATCCTTGACATTTGTGAAAAGCACAAAGTTTTCATCGAAAGGAATCAAAAATCGTAAGTTGTTACACAAAATGACACATGCAAAAAACATTTATGTAGTTTCCAAAGTTTTAATGCAGAGTTTCTGGGGCAATATATTGACTGGATACAGGTATTGCGGCTCAAGCACGATGCGATACTTCGACATCCTGCTTAATTTTCAAAAACAAAAATGTTGGTGAAAAACGCTTTGAAGCGAATTTTCGCCTCAGGCAACTTCACTTTTTCAGCATTCGCAGTCATGTTTTTTCGGTTTTTATCACCTTCTTTCTTGTTTGCAGTGGATTTTCGTAAGTAATCTTAAGCAAACTTATTTGTGCTCACGTTTGCATGCAATTGTTGTAGCCTGCAGAAAGCTTAGTTTTATGAAAAATATCGTATTTTTACTTCATTTAGCTATGGTACTAGTGGCAAGGTTTATCTGGTATTTGTTTTTGTGCCTTCGTTCACACCAAAACTTTGTTGAATTTCAATAAAATATTGCTATTTATAATATTTGACAAACCCAGCACGGTAAAATAAAAAATAACGATGTGCTTGTCAGTAATGTGGCCTACCGGATTTAAAATTATTATACGCCACAACTGATACAAAGCTTCTGCAATTTGTTGAAGAAAAATTTGAGTTTTTAATTGGCTTTGTGTTTGATGAGAGTTGTTTGTTGCAGTTAGCTATGATTCTTGTTCTAAACGCATTGCAGAATTTACCAACTTTCTTAGTTTTAATCAAATAAAATTTATGTATTTACACAAAACAAAAACAGGATAAGAAAACAAGCATAAAGAGGAATCAAGGTCAAGTAGTCAACTCGAAGATTTTGCCCAAACTACAACTACAGGCGCGATACGCTGGCCCTCTATGCTGATCGCGTTTCTTCTAGCGAATGATCAACAGGTCACGAGCGCCTTGTCTATTAGCCCCACGCGGCAGTGGCAATCACACGAGACGAAAGTGGTCAAGAATCAGAGAATGAAACTCACTGGGTTCACCAAAGAAATAACTCAGGATAGGCACAGACACAAACTTATACCAATTCTATAACAGGAACTCCCTGAACTCGTGTTTTATAAAAATCTATCCAATGATTGATGACGGCAATGCGCAACGTTTTCGCAAATATTTTATTAAATTGCAGTGACTTTACTTTAAGAGGTGTAAGCTGAACATGCAACCTGCATACAAATTTATAACAATTAAGCTTGTTAGCTGGTCTGTAAAGGAAAGCCATTTTTTAAGTTTCTGCGTGTGATTAAAAAACTCCAACTCAGTGTTGTTTCTCACTGCTCTGTAACTCACAAATCTTACATGCAGTGTTATTGCGGGTTTGGTGTACTGAAATAGCAGATACTAACTCGTCTTTTTTAAATGTAACATGCGGTGTACCTCAAGGATCTGTCCATTGATGACATTGTGAGAGCCTCCATATTAAATACTGTTTTATATGCTGATGATGTCAATCTTCATATCCCTTGAAGAACCACAAAAGTTAACAAAAACTAGTTTACAATTACAATGAGCTCAAAAAATCAATCACTGGCTTTTTGCTAACAAATTGTGTATCAAATATTCCAGAAGTATTTTCATGCTCATAAATAACCATAAAAATACAAATTTTTCAATTTTTATTAATCAGGAACCAATATAAAAACAAAGTAGCTTAAAATATCTTCGCATTATATTTTTTAAACTCAGATGGAAGCCTCAAATTAAAAAGTTGGTATTACAACTCTCAAAATAATGTGGAATGTTGTTCAAATTAAAACGCCATACCAACATTTCAGTGATCATTATATTAGAACACAACTATTTACTAAACCTGAAGTTTCTGATGTTGTTGTATTCTCATCAGTACGTGATTAATTTCTGCTCTTTGATATTATTTTTTATCCCCTGTTGCATTTGTGTTGTTTCGTTATTTGAATCACAAAAATGCATGAATAAACCATTACCATGCGCGTTATTTGACTCGTACGTTCGATTCAAATCATCTACTGCACGAAGGTCTTCGCCAAAGCTACAACTGTAACTATCGTCAAGTTATTTGAAAATTTGTAATTGAACCGTTAGCACAAATGCATATTTTTTCACAAACTCTTTGTGTTACTTTGTTCCAACGGTTTTGTTAGCTTCGCGAAGAGTGCATTTACTTCAACAACAAGGTTGCCGCAACACAAGCAAAAATTCGGTTATAAAATTGCTGACAAATCCCTACACATGCCAACTTACTTTTAACGCGTGAAGTTTTCCATAGTTAGAAAGCTTTGGACATGGTTCACACCACATGTTTCAAACGTTTTATGACTGATGCAATTTCAGTTTTCGCAGAAAGCTCATTTTTAGTATTTTTACATTGTTTGTTCGCTGCATCTTTGCACTTTTATCAGGGGAGAAGTATCACTTTCCATAAGCGGCCTGAAGGACAATGTGATTGAGGCCTATGGGGCAACAACGAAAGTGGTCCATGAGCTTGAAAAAGCACTTCTCTGTGCCGAGCATGTTGTGTGGAAACAGAAGGATAAACGCACTGGAAAATGGTCGGAGTACTCTCCGCGAGTAAGCCGGGAGATCGAAAAAGAGTACAAGGTGAAAAATCTGCCCACCACCATGGACGTCGGAAGGAGGAGCAGGGGACCTTCCCCCTTAGTTTCAAAATTTGACATATTCCTATTAAGTTTTTAGAAAAAAAAGTCGTTTTCCTAGCTTCGTATGGATAAATCAAAATTTCACCATTTTTGGCCTCCCCGTGGAAAAATCCTTGGATACCCCTGGAAAAATCCACTGTTGACCCCTCTGGAAAAAATCTTTACGACGCCCATGCCTACCACATGTGTATTCGTTTACATGGTATTGGCTGTATTTGTATGAAATCCTGCTACTGGTTTTCAGGGTGCTTCAGCTACAGTCAATGTGGAATCTTACAGTTCTATTTTTTCGTATAGACATAAGCATACACAAGAAAAGAGATTGGAGATCTGGGGGCATCTCTTAGTCTCTCCTTATCGTGCCTGGAAAAGCGCGTGCCTAGTGTCTTGAAACCAGATGTCGCAAAATAATAAAGACAAAGCTGGAGTATGCCCAAGCAGTTTTGTCCTGGCCGTACCACTACTGGCCAAATTTCACTCTTCAGCAAATTTTCGAGAAATCTTGCGAGTAGGCCAAAGATATCTGCGCATGTTTTGTCGACCTCTAGAAAGCATGCGACTGGGTTCCTCTTGAAAACCTTTGGGGAATGCTGCGGGAGTACGGTGTTGACGGCCGCCTTTAAGTGGCCGCCAAATCATTGTATTCCTGCTCAGAAGTTTGTGTCCGTGTCGGAGGAGTTATATCACGACCGTTCACTGTGGGTGTTAGGCAGAGCCGTATCAGCGCACTCCATACCCCCCAATTGGGGGGCCACGCTGTCACGGGCCACGCGGGGCCCAACATTCAGTCCCGTCACCACATAGCTCCCCAAAGAAAGCTTCGACCCCCCAAATTGAAATATGAAGCACTAGAAATCAGTGAAATTAAGGGTATCTTTGAAAGAAAAGTTCTTATGCATTACAGTTATTTTGGGCCCCTTTGAAAGCAAGGTATTTACACATTACAACTGCTGTTGGGGGCCCATTTGAAAGCAAAGTAGCCTACTTATACTTCACCGTGGTTGTTGGGCCGCTTTGAAAGCAAGGTACTTTACACCCTACAGTTGCTATTGGGGATCCATTTAAAAGCGTAGTAAGCCTACTTACACATTACATTTTCTGTTGTGGGCCTCTTTGCAAACGTAGGACTTACACGTTACAGTTGCTATTGTGGTCCCTTTGAAAGCAGAGTACTTACACAATGCAGTTGCTGTTGGGCGCCCTTACAAAGCAGAGTAGCCTACAGATTACAGTTGCTCTTGGGGCCCCTTTGAAGGCAGAGTACTGAATTATCATGTGGTTCGGAAATACTATATGAGCGGATAATAAATTTTTCTCCAAAACTGAGGAATACTTACGCGCGAAATACCTTGATGGGGGCTCCTGAAAAGGGGGGGTCGAGGCAAGTGCCTCGCTTGCCTTCCCTTAAACCAGTGGTTCCTAAAGTGGGCGGTACCACCCCCCTGGGGGCGGTGAGAAACTCTAGGGATCGGTGAAGCAGAAATGGGCGATTGGGGGGCGATAGGAAACCCAGTTATTAATTACATTTCTGTTGTCTTACTAACTTTGAGTGCCCAAATGTCAGAAAAAAAACATTATGATCAACAAACATGTGTGCATGTAATTTGCAAACAAAAACTTGGCGTTTTGGAAACAAAATAGAGGTGAAATACTAGGAGATAAATTGATGAACTGCAGTTTCCATCACTAAAGGTAAGCTGCACAGTAAAACTGTTCTCCTCTACAATTAAATGATGATTGGAATTTTCGTCAGCTGTGCTTCTTGGCACGGGTAAACTGCTACTTAACAATGCCCGTTTCGTTACAGTGACTATCACCGGTCAGGTTTGAGAATGCACGCTTGCACTTAGACTCAGCCTGTAACCAAAAGCGTGAGCTAATTTTGGATGGAGTGGTTTAATGATCACAAATATAATAATAACCTTGTACGGGTTCAATTCGAAAGTAGAAAGGCATTTTATATTTTTTACAGATAGTGTTAGGTGCCAACAAGAATAAGGTACCTTAAGGGAAGCGAAAAGATCCTGGAAAACAAAATTGTGTTTCAGAACGCACTTTAGCTTGAGCAGCGCCAAGGAAATCCAGGGAGAGAGAGAGAGATGGTAGAGCCAGTGGACGACTGCAAGTGTCACGGCTAAGTTCAAAAACTTTTAAAATGTGCAGATTAAATTCAATCCTGCACTGCTCCGAACTCAAAATTTACTAAAAATGTGGAAGAGTATTAATGGATTGATTGATCAAAGGACACCAAAGGGTTTAAAAGTGTTCTGCTAAGTTTAGGCAATGTGGTGCACTCGGATAATGACGATGAGACTTTGTACGCCTGTTGCTGCACACAGAAGGTGACTGTCAAAGGTGTCATACATACAGTATCTTGGCTGTCACAGTCCACAGATATCTTCACGCAGTTCAATGAAGTTAATTTGCAATTGCAGGGGAATGGTGTTAACCTCATTAACGCCAAATCAACAATCTTCACCTTCTTGTCCTAGTTTAATGCTGTTCAAACGAAATCGAGCCCTTCATGAACTCTAACGGTTTTCAAATCATTAACTCTAGCAGTTTCCAACTGCTAATTGAGTTAATTTACTAAATTAAGTTTTATAGTGATATGCATCTTTGCGCTCATTCTTGTTTTAATCATTTTGAAACATCCCAAATATACAATACGAAAAATTGTGTTGATATGTGTGCTAGACTTGGTAGGGGGGGCGATAGAAATTTGTTTGTCACAAAAGGGGGCGCTTGCCAAAAACAGATTGGGAAACACTGTCTTAAACCGCACCACTGTATATTTACCTGACTATGATCTTATATGAGGTATGAACACGCTCTGCTTGAACACGAAACGGCCAGACCGAAACGTGGCATACCCGCTCCGTCTATAAATCACAGGACAAAAAGGATACGGATTAACAAAAACTTCACTGACTTCTAGTGTTTCATATTTAAATTTAGGGCTCAAGTTTTGTTGGGGGTGTTACGATCTGAATTTGGGTCGCCTAGTACAGCGTGGGCCCCTAATTGGGAGGTGTGAAGGACGGTTGACACGACTCTGGTTCCTCATATCGAGGGAATTCAGAATAAAGTAATATGTTTATGAACTGGAACAAGTTGTTCAGTGAACGTAGCGAGCAGATGTAGTGATGATTTGTATGACATCAGTCGTCGCAAACCTTGAAGAGGAGCCCCCAATTAAAAAAAGCCTAGGACCCCAAAAATGAAAATTCGCCCCTGTGTCTAACCCAGGTAGTCTCCTCTTATTCTGTACTGCACAACAGCAAGATCCCTTTGGTGCTTACGATCAAAGTTTCACATTTGCGCAGCCTTCTGTTTAGACAGCCAGATGGAGTTAATTGTGCAGTTAGAAGAGTCTATTTAGCAATCATTGCTTAGTTGTCCCAAAACAGAGTAGTGCAGTTAGTGGATTATTATGGATGTTAACTGTAGCGTCCACGTAGGCCTTAGTCTATATTGGTTAACATTTATAGTCGATATGAGATACAAAATGTTCTTTATCTAAATATGTGCCATGCACCAGGAGATCAACAAGTCCAGACATCAGCAAGGTTTATGCATGCGTATTTCGGCCAGTAAAAAGCCCAATGCGGAAGCTTTATCAGCATATTTCTCATGGTAAAGTTTATCAATTTGCGCTAATGAAAGAAAACATTCATCACGGCGCACAGGTTTTGATCGGTCTCGTGTTTGCTCCTTCGGTAATAATGTTACCATAAGTAAACGATAGGCTTGATTCTGATTTCCTGCATAATTTTTTACATTTACGTTTCATTACGACATTTCTAAATAATTGTCGTCAATTAAATGACAACGATTTACGACCCAATTCCTTTTGTTAATCTTGTTAAAAAAATGTTAGGTGCAAACTACGAGCGTATTTTTGGTATTTGCGGAAAATATTCAGAATTAATTTGCTCAATTTGCAAATGCTGTTCATGTTGTGGATTAAATATAAATTTTCAAAATGTCTAGCCCCCTGCACCAACATGAAGGTCCCCAATGAAAGACTTTCTGGCGACGGTTCTGCCCAGACCCGCAGACATGGGGGAACATTCGGGGGCAGTTTCCCCCAAATCTTTTTTGTTCCCCCCAAATTTTGTTGTGCGCAGAAAAATTTGTTTTCAACATATGATAAAAACAAAAATCTTCTCCCCTAAAAATGTATTTTGCCCCTCCAAATCTAAAACCTGGCTATGGACCTGATTCTGCCAAAATTGTGTCTGTAATTAGGATATTTTTTAAGGCCATTCGGCCTCGAGATGTAGCATAACGTCGAAAACATTTTTTATGAATCACTATTAGGGGGCTCCTGTATGCACTTTGGGGGGGGCAAAGTTGGGCTGCTACGGCACTGGTGTTAGGCTCCGACCAGGGTGTTTTTGTCGTCACTCCACTTCATAGTCCCAAAATGTAATGGGTAGACAGTCTCAACCGAGTAGACGAGAATGTCACTGTTGGAAACTGCAGGATCAATCTTTTGCTTTTTGAGGATGATTTGACACTGCTTGCATCCTCTTAACAGGGTTTTGAACATGCACTTGATCGGTTTTCAGCTGAGTGCCACCAAAGCACTAAAGAGACCAAATGCAGTTCGCACTGCAAGTAAGGGGCGTTGTACTGCAGCAGGTAGAGAAGTTCAAGTAGCTTGGGGTGATATTCACGAGTGAGAGTGACGGAAGGCGAAACCAGGACATTGACACACGAATTGGTAAAGCAAACCCAAACGGGACCCTTTGAGCACCACAAAGCTGTCAGTTTTTAAATCGGTGTTTTTTCCGATCTGCACCTATTGTCATGAATCTTGGGTAATAGCTAAAAGAGTGCTAACTCAAGTACAAGCAGCAGAGATGCGATTTTTGTGAAGAGTTCACGGCGCGACACTTCGCGATAAAGTGTGAAATTGGTAAAAACGTGAATGTCGAGCCGCTTGTCTGAATAAAGAGATATCAGCATGTGACCAGATATCCCATGAAAAATTGGTGAGGCTACATCCACGGGAAAACGGCCCTAAGGTCGAGCAATTAACAAGTGGTGTG
>Ga0210059_1008513_pt1 | contig 16174 bp, 12 predicted proteins | sample Ectturendosymbi2_FD_188042 | JGI IMG/M metagenome (GOLD analysis project Ga0210059, IMG submission 188042) | Ecteinascidia turbinata endosymbiont from Florida, USA - Sample 2 (SPAdes) (version 2) | ecosystem: Host-associated > Tunicates > Ascidians > Unclassified | place: Key West, Florida...
CATGAATTTGCCTACTGAAAAGCTATATAGTTTGGGAAGGCATAAGATGTTTAAGTGCTGGAAATGTTCTTCTAGTGATCCCGTATTAGTTGGATTTATTATTTTTATAGCTTTATTTTGGAGCTTAATGAGAGGTTGAATGGTTGCATTTGAAGCGCGTCCCCAATTAAGAATTGAGTAATTAAGGTAGGGATGGATTAATGAGTTATAGACAAGTTTCAATACAGGTAGTGTTGTATAATGTTTAAATTTGGATAGAAATCTACAAGCTCTTGATATTTGAGTTTTTACCTTTTGTACATGAGGTTTCCAGCTTAACTTATTGTCACGAAGTACACCTATGTATTTTAGGTTATCTTCAGGGGAAATGTTGTGGTTATTTATGATAACTATGAAGCAGGATTGTGTTTTCGAGAAGTTAATAGCATAAAATTAGTCTTGTGGTTGTTAAGAGAAAGCTTTTTGGCTCTCAGCCAGTGGTCAATTTTACATAGTTCAAGGTTAACAGTCGTCTGAAGAACATTAAAAGAGGAATTTAACATATGGAGATTAATATCATCAGTAAATAAAGTAGTGTGAAAAGAGGATGCTTTTGTGATATAGTTAATGTAAATAAGGAAAAGCAAAGACGAAATAACACTGCCCTGAGGGACCCCGCAAGATATTCTTTTGTATGAAGATTTAAATGCCCCTATTTTAGTGCAGTGCATTCTATTGTGCAGAAAATTTGACAATAGTTTATGAGAAACATCTTTGATACCATAGTGGTAAAGTTTATCAAGTAAAATTTCATGGTCACATCAGTCAAATGCTTTTGGTAGGTCTAGAAATAAGGAACATGTTATTAATTTATTATCAAAGTTTCTGAGTAGTTCATCATAAATAGTTGTAACGGCTTGCTCTGTTGAGTGATTTTCTCTAAAACCATATTGTCTTTTATCAATTAGATTGTGTTCTGTCAAATAAGAGTATACTCTGTGTGGTGAATGTATGAGTACCTTGTCCTTGCCACGTAGTGGCGCCTGCAATCTTGCAATCCTTAATTGTGCCCCTGTGTTCGACCCGCGGCTGTTGCGTTGTGCTTGCGGTCTCGTAATGCAATACTGCAAAGTGTTCTTTTAGTGCAGTTTGCCCGCCCTGAAGCATTTGATCAGTTACGCTGTTGTGTTTGTTTCAGAGTTTCATTGCTCGCTTGTTCAGTTCCATGATTGAGTGGTGTCCTTAGTGCATTAAAGCCTGGCTTTCTGCAGAGAGTGTTTAGTAAAATTCGCAGGCGAGTGCACGACACTCTGTGATAAAGAACTTTTTCAAATAACTTTGACAATACTGGAAGAACAGAGATGGGTCTATATTCAGATGAGAAACTTCGGCTATGAACTTTAGGAGTTGGAGTGATGTGGGCTATTTTCCAGGAGTCCGGGAACTCACCAGAAGCCATGCATTTGTTGAAGAATTTGGACAACCCTTCTGACACAATGCAACTAGCTATTTTCAAAAATTTGGAATGTCATTGGGAGAACTATTAGATTTCATTTTAAGGTTTTTAATGAGAAGTTGGATTTTATATGCGTCAATAGGAGCTAGAAATAATGAATTTTTTGAATTTATGTTTAACAAAATGTCTGTAAGTGGTAGGGGATGGTTTATTTTTGTAGAAAGGGATTTTCCAACTTCTGAGAAACTTCTTCAAATCTTCACATTGTTTTTGGCATTCTGAGTCTTCAAAAAGCCTATTTTTGTTGGGATTTGTTTTTTATTGCTGTTATTTCATTGACAAGCTTCCATGTTTTTTTTATACCATGACGGCATTTTTGGAAAGCTTGTTTATAATGATTTTGTTTGGAGATTTCTTTTAAGTGGGTAAGCTTATTTCTGTAAGTTTTGTATTTTCTAATAACATTTGGGTTGTTTGTAGTCAACAGCTTTCTGTAGAGGGTATTCTTTTTTGCAATGGAAGTTAAAATGACTTTGGTGAGCCATGGTTTGGTAAAGGAGCGTTGTTCTTTTCTAGATGCATTGCGATATGGAGCATGCTTATCGAGCGTATCATTAAACATTTTCACAAATTCATCACTGAGCGTGTTCACATCATCAGCTTCAGGGTTAAGGTTGTTTAGTTTGAGGCTGAGGTGAGATACAAATAGTTGGTCAAAATTTTTCATGCATCTAAATTTAGGTTTAGAATTTTGATGGGTTGGATGGTGAAGTTGAAGTATACAAAAATTGGTAAATGATCAGAAATATCAAAAATAGTAATTCCAGAATTAATTATTCTTTTTTCATCACAAATGTTTGTGTAATATGATCTAAAAAGATGGTTTTGAATTTTTGCTGAATCTAGTTGGTTTATTGATAAGAGAAATACAGCCACAGCCACAGGTGGCAAGACAATCAACATAGTTTGACACATTTGAATTCTTGACATTTAATTAAGTTAATATTATAATCTCCACTGATTAAATAGCCATAATTGTTGTTTTGAAGGTGGGTGACAAGCTTAACAAATTCATCCTGGAAGGGTTGAAATGCGTATGTTGGGTGTCGATAAATAACGCCAATAATGAAAGGCTTGCCAGATGAGGTTGTGATTTCAATAAACAGGCTTTCGCAACCTACATTGTTGAGATTTAGGTCATTTCTTGGTTGGTAAGTTAGGTTAGAATTAGTGTAAAGACCTACTCCACCTGAAATGGTTTGTGAAGGATTATGAATGAAGTTGAATCCAGGGATGTCAACATTTAAAATGTAGTTCGACTTCAATTTGGTTTCTGATATGGCTATGAAAGCAGGATTTGCCTCTGTCATTGGAGGAAGTAGTCTAGTTTGTGCATATTTTTTCCCAAGCTACGTGCATTGAAGTGAAAATGTGTTTAATTTTTTTTGCTTACTTGCATGGTTCATTTCACTTAATGTTGAGTATTTGGTTTGAAAATTTTGATCTGATAAGTCACATGGGAAAGATTAAGAGTTATCAAATAAAAGGAGGTTATAAAGCTCAGTGTTGGTTAAATTAAAAAATGATATAGTAGAAGACACACAGGCAGAACAAGTAAATGATGCTGATGTCTTAGGCTGTTGCTGGTTAGAATAGCATGGGGAATCATTAGGTGATTGGATATACTTATGACATGAAAAGCAGTGAGCACGATGCAAACAGTTGGGCATATCACAAGTTTGCACAAAGCCGTGATTGTTGAATAAATGGAGAAATACATTAAGTACAACACACTACAACACACCAAGCAAGTGAAATGACATGTAGACCACTCACCAAATCAAAAGGGAGGAATAAATGTTTCATCATTGGTGAATTTTCAAATTAGTTGAGCTGCAGAAATTTAGTTGGGATTTCTAGGGCTGTCCATAGGGTTTTTGATATGTTCAACATCTTTTTCACTTCGAATAGCAATGACTCTGCTGTCATTGCTTTGTCTGAGAAGAATTCTTCCATTGATGGTCCAAATGTATTTCCAGCTAAATTTATTTCTTTCTGCATTGGACAAAGAAAATAAATGTTTATTTCTTTTTGTAAGGTTTACATTGATGAAAACACGTTCAGAGGTGGGTTTTCCTGGAGCATTACTTTTCAATTTCCTTCTTTCTTTATAAATATTGTTTCTGGTTCTTCTGGAGACAAAGCTAACAATGTTGGGCGTCTTGTTTGTTTTTGATTTACCCAGTTCGTGAGCAATATCAGTATCATCATGTGATATATTTTCATCAATTTTTTTCAGCACTGTTAGAACTTTGCTTTCTATCTCAGCATTGTTTTCATTGTCACTCATGGGTATTCCTTGTATTTTAAAGTTTTGTCTCCTGCCGTACTGTTCCAAGTCATTAATATCAAATTCAAGGGAAGATATTCTATTCTCCAGAAACTGATTTTTTTCTCTTAGAGAGTTATTTTCTTAAGGCCTTTGATTTCCTTATGCAGCTGTTCCATGTCCGTAGATACTGTTTTGAAAGTGCTTGCCAGATTAGAAATTTGGTTTGGAATTGACTTAAGCTAGTGATCAGACAGGGGCAGGATTTTTGGCCGGGGCCGGGGCACGTTCTAACATTGCGCCAACATTTCCGTTGCTTTGTTAGACTCCCGTGAGTTATCACTTTGTGCCTCGCACCGGAAAAAGCTAGATAACAAAATGAAAAACACTCTAGCTCGCACAACCTACCTACAATTTGCTCACTGGTTTGATATCAAATTGCCTGCCATCCTTAACACCGTTCACTGGCTGCACTTGTTGGCGTGAGACCGAACACATTTCTAACTACGACAAAAGGGAATAGCAAGCAATGTTTTTGCTCTTGTCGAACCTATAACATCTCGACACTCATGCATAATGAAGTCGCAGTAAGCTTTGATTCATTCTGATCACACGGACATTGACGCTTCTAACGTCTGACTGCGAAACATCAACAATGCAAAAGAAAATGTAACCCGCGTTTCTGCAACTATGCTCACAAATCAACGTTGCTTTACATGACCTAGCCTGCATGACCTGGCGATGACAATGATCAGACGTGGCACGTTCCTCTGCCCTTCACTTTTTACTAATGCTATCATACTTGTGGAAAGTTTGCAGCTAGAAACGTACACGTCCGTCACAGATTACTTGTTGCATAACAGTGCCTTGAATCGTGATAAATGCCGTTACAATGACGACAAAATTAAGATCTGCGAACTGAGTTGATCGCGCCAGCAAGAATTCAAACATGGTTTCAACTGAATAACAAAAAAACGACGCAATGAGACGGAACGAGAACTTCGGGAGGGAAAGCTGAATGACAATTAACAGAGTTTGTTGATTTTGGCATCTAGCGAAAAGGCACTATGTTCTCAATCCCAACATTCCCGGCGCGACTGTTAGGCTTATTCAATTACCGGCACGAATGGAGGAAAGCACACTGCCAGGATTGCCAGATCTACTTTTTGCCAAGGGGCCAAATCTAGTCCATAAAGAGCCAAATTCTAAGACAAGGGGCCAAAAAGAGCCAACCATTTTTTCCAAATTTATCAGCAGTGACAAAGTCATGTGAACCCATACTTAGCAACTTATTAAATGGCAATGTTCCTCAATCACAATTGTAGCGAAACAGCAAAACAAGTACGTGATGAAAGATCGTAAGAGAACAACTTAATTTCCATGTGTAGTCATAAACTGAGATAAATTTACCATCCTTTGATAAGTGCTAAGGCAACAACAATCTGAACAAAACCCACAAACACGTGCACCACCTGAAAAACAGCAAGTTTTACTTAGGTAACATAGCAGTTCTCACTGCTACCTCTACAACTGCAGCAAGAAACAGGCATTCTGATGAACTTACTTTCACATAACTCAGAAACTAAGGATCCTAACCAAATTTTGTAATCAAAAACTCCAAAATATAGGGATTTGGTGAAAATCTGCAATGAATTAGTCCAAAAGTGACAAAATATAGTTTCTCAGACAGGATCCAGGGTGGTCAGATCTAACTCTTGCAAGGGGCCAGCCTGTCCTGAAAAAGGGCCAAACGAAATTTTTGGGACCAACCAGTGTTATTTGGGACCAAATTTCTGAAATTTGGCCCCAAAAGGGCCAACCTAGCAACCTTGCACACTGCACTAATTTTGTCGTTGAGTCAACTGAAACAATGTAGTTCTAAACCATATGCATGAGTGAGAATCTTGAGAGAAAATCTGCTGATTTTGTGCGTTCACTCATTAAATTTTTATGTACAGTATTTTCCGCCCCGGCAAAATTTTTTCATTGTATTATTTTCCAGTATAATTTTTATGTATTTTCCGCCCCGGCAAAATTTTTTTCATTTTCATCCGGCAAAACCGAAATCCCTGGCCGGAGCCGGGGCCCCGGTCGATCACTAACTCAAGCCTAGACATTTTTTAGTTAAGCTGGCTTAGTTTTTCCAGCAACTCCTCAGATTTATCCATAGATGTTTGTGGAGAGAGTGCAGGCCACTTTTCACAATTCTCAAAACCCTTACTTGCTTGATTTGCTTCTTTGTTGTATTTCTTGTTGTTACTGCGGGTATCCATATTGTTCAGTATAACACAGCAGGTAAGTAAAGTGTTATATAATTAACTGACAGTTAACAACACAATTAGCAATACAATACCTAAACCTTATTCAAATAGAATGGGCTGACAACAGGCGTGTTCGTTTCAACCCTAGGGGCTCAGAATGTGGTGATTAGTGTTTGAGGTGCCATCTAGCGGTTGTATCGTTCTTAGTCTGACTGACAGCAGATAGTTGGCAGTTTTTGGGTGCCATCTAGCTGTTGTTTTCTCCTAAGTATGATTGCCGGCAAGTGGTTAAAAGTTTTTGGGTGTCATCTAGCGGTTGTTTTGTCTGACTCTGTATTGAATGCTTCATATTTGAAAAGTTTGGAGCTAGTAAACTCATCTCAAATACAGAAGTTTGTGAAGTTAAACCTAACCTTTGCTTATTTCAATTTTTGTTGTTTAGCCTGCCTTGTTTCCTCAAATGAACTCTTGGTAAGTTAGTTCTGTGTGTTTCTGTAGAAACAGCCACAATGCACAAAACACAATTAATTGTGTACGCAACTTTGGCGTCACTTGGTCTCTTCCTCAACCTCATGCAATCATATTTATCACGTAGGTCGCAGTTTGTGAGTCTAGGAGGCTCTCGTTCCAATCTACTATTACACATTAATTGTGGAGCGCCTCAGAGTTCTGCGCTTGATTCATTACTTTTTTGGTATATGGTATTGACACTATTACAAATATTAAGTCTTCCATTTCTTCATTTGTGGACAGTAGGTTACGATCTTCTAAAGTCCTGATACTTCGCATAAATGACCTGAATCAGCTGCAGCTGCGATCTGATTTGCGGAGTATTTCTTTCAACGCTGCAAAGACTCAAGTTTTGCTATTGCAACCAATAAACCGCTTGATTCTCTATTACATTTTCGTAATTAAGTATTAGTTGAAGTGTTTTCCACAAATACCCGGGATTTTTCTCTTATCGGTCCCTGACTTCGTGTTTCCACATCTCACGCCGTATCACAGATCAGTGTTCAAAAACCATTGGATTAAATATAATCGAAGGCTTATTACCAAGTACTTCATCGTCTGTATGTTTTGGGCGTCCTGGAACTTCCTTACAACAAAATGATTTCAATAAAGAAATCCACAAAGACAAAGCATACGATACCATAGACAATACATATGAGGACTTATGCCTAAAACACAAACCTTGTGAAACGACAAGAACGACCTTTGGACCTGGATGATATGGAAACATTAAAACAATGATGTAATGAAATAGCTGATAAAGTTATGGACGAAGAAAATAACCAAAGATGGACATAAATTAGAACATAACCAATTATGGACACACAAAAGCTGACACAAACTAGAATAAAGAGTGAAGCAAGATTACCACCCTAAAAGCCGCAACTACTCTGACGCACCGAAAGCACAGAATTACGTCAAGCAACAAGCAACAAACAACCTGCAGTAAAACACCTGCTAACATAAACAAAGTAAAAAGTGAACTTCCAAAGCGGGTATTACCCCAGATAAACAACTTTCGAGAAGACAACTTGTGAAAGAAACAAGATAATAAATAAAGTAAGAAAATAGTCAGTTTCGTGAGCAGAAATAAGAAACATAAAAGTAACAAAACTATAAAAGGCCACCAAAAACAGCCTTAGACCAGACCATCACCCACATGGCTTCAGGAACACAAGACGAAGCACCAAGAAGAAATCTCAAGAAAGGACGAATACTGCAATGACAGCACGGTCACCCACACCTGCTGCTCATTCGCAGATTTGTCTGAGAAGAGGCTCGTTTGCTGCATATCAGTCTTCATGAATGCCTGTGCTATGTCAGTTAGATATACTGCGTTCGGCAATCGACAGAAGTACGAAAGTTTGATGTCAGTTACAACGACGAATGATATGTTCTACGTCTGCTCAGGAGTACGTTATGTAAACTTCGATTAAAAGACAATATTAAAGAAGGACATGTAAGTTGAGATTTTATAGATTACTCATTAATTACACATGAAACATAATGTTTTATTGAAGTGAAAACTTAAATGCTTGAAACGATTGTGTGTTCCGGGTAATATTCGGGTATGTTAAACAAACCTAGCTTTTGCGACAATGTACCTTGGTATACGTATGGACCCATTTGAATAAAATACGGTACCTAAAGTATCTTTTGTCTTGTCGTATGCATTCCAGACCAAACAGTATATGGCGACACAAGAGATATAACAGGAGATACTGTTCATAATTGCCGCTCTAGCAGACACCAATTTTCTCGAAAGCATTCCAATTGCTGTTATAAATTTTATCCTTGATTGCCTTAGGTCCACATCATATCAGAATATCTTGAATGATGTAGATCCCACGCCACTGCATCTCCGTCATCAATTCCGCCTTCTTATAATTAATAAAGCTTTAAATTTTGGAATTCACTGCCCACTGCGGTTTTTGCTTTGGGTTCTCGCTAATTCCGATCCAGCCAAGGTAGTTAACTTGTTTATTAACCAGTCACGTAAAGTTTCACATTTGCATGTTTGTAACCAGGGATCAATTTGCAATTAAGCAAACTACAAACGTGGTTAGGGCACCAGCGCCACGGATGACACCACATAGACCAGGGCTTCTCAAACGCGGCCCTCGGCCCCCCTTGGGGGCCACGGAGCGGTTCTCTGGGGGCCACGAGCAGAGGCCTTCACTAGGTAGCTTCACCGTGATAGTGCATAACCCAAGTGTCACGATATACAGTAGAACTCGTCTAATTCGTCATCGTCTAATTCGTCAATTCGTTTAATTCGTCACTTTTTCGTCGGTCCCGGCAGAATCCCTATCTTTTGTGTACATTTCTGTTCGTCTAATTCGCCATCGTCTAATTCGTCAATTTGCTTAATTCGTCACCTCTTTCTACCCCCGAGAAGCGTTTTGTTCGTCTGATTCATCATTTGCAGTTTCGCTTTTGATGTCTAAGCAGCTAGTACGTATGGGAATTCAAACAAATTAAGGATCTTTATCTGAGAATTGTTGCACCTCGCAATTTGTTTATCAAATTAATACACAAGGTTCGAAGCGCAACCCGAATTCCCATTGAGAGAACGCGGAAAAGTTTATTAAAGATTAAAAGGTGCTTGATTAAATGGAGGAGTCCAGATAGAGCAGAGGAATTAATTGTTGTATTCAACCATAACGTCATAAAATTGTATTTTACTGCAAATAAGAGCACTATGCATACGAGTCACTATGGTAAAGTATACGAGCTTCTATGATAGAGTTTTCATCTGTTTGCATAATTCGTCACTTCGCCTAATTCGTCACTTTTTTCTCATCCCCTTGAGGTGACGAATTAGGCAAATTCTACTGAATTACGTATTCGCCAGTTGAACTTAGAAGGGAGCCACGGCTCATGAAAGTTTGAGAACTACTGCTTTAGACAAATATTGAAAGTAAAATAAAACCTATAAATTACTGTAAGAAAAGAGTAAAACTAATTTAAATTGGTCATAATGCACTGCTTCTTGATCATGGTGTCTCGTAAAATCATCTTCTCACGTGACACTGTTGGTGCAACCTCTGTCGTTCAGTAAAATCATCGACACTGTCACATGGCTTTTGTTGTGGAATATTACCGACTGACCTTTGTGGCTTAAAAATGATGTGTGCGATATCCCTTGAAGTTTAAAAGCCCTCTGCACTGGTAAAACTGCATACAACCAGTGCCGGATTAAGGTAGCGCGGGGCCCGTAGCATATGAACAGCGCGGGGACCCAAATTAAAAACATACTTGAACAAGTGAACAATCGTTAACCCTTTATCATAAATTCTGTGGGCGTCTATGCGACTGCCAAGCATACTAAATTTCGTCAGTGCGAAAAACCTGGTCCTAAATAGCAGCTGGTGGACATTATGGGCTACACATCGTTTTCACCAGAAAGTGCATGCGTATCTGTTACCAAGAAGGAATACATTACTGCAAAGCTCACAAATACAGTGCAGAGACAGTAATTAATGCTTCCAGACTCATCAATAAATTGCTGTATTTTGACAGTGTAGTCACACATTATACGTTTCGAAGTCGATTGACAAGAGCAACAAACCTGTTGCTTAAGATTGCATTTTTTGGATTTTTCCTTAGCCAATTTGTTTATGGAACTGGTAGTATAGTTTCTGAATCACATAGAAGTTCCTGCTCTATACTCTTTAGAATCATATTGTTGAGCTTGTTTTGTCTAATGGTGCTCCTTTTTTCATTCTACCATCTTAAGTTTAGAAACTGACCGTACTCCACTGCAGTTGGTCAACATGAGAATTAATAATAATAATATTAATAATGATATTTTATTGCGGACTCATGGTCCACATCAAAGACACTGGAGCACAACAAGTGGTTAGCTATACATCAGCGCACAATTAAATAAATGTGCAAACCATTTCCCGCATTTGTAAAAGATTACTACAAGTACACCACCCAAGGCTAGTGAATAAATGCCAAATCCAGGGCTGCCGATGACATTTTTTGGAAAATCTTATGTTGACTCACCCAAAAACCCAGATTAGAACAGATTATCCCAGGTGGACACAAAATTAAGTGAGTCTTTCTACTATCTGCCATACCTGGGCAGTGGGCATCTGTAATCACAAAACGTGCTAGTGAATATATACTGTAACCTTCCTTATGAACTTGTGTTTGTCGGAATTATTAAATTGCAGTAACGTAGAGTTGTTTGCATTTCTGACTGTGATCTGGCAGCATTCACAATAGTTATATCTTCATTCTCAGTGTTCTGCAACTAATCTTTGAGATCTGGGTCTCTCAATCACTCTACCTTAAAATTGATGTGTGTACCACTCAATTTTTTCTTTGGGCCTGCTTCATTAGTATCTCTGTCACTTGAACTGACAGCACCTAGCTAATATTTACAGCTTACATCATGTTGTCAGTTGCTTGTTCATCAGCTATGCTGAAGAATAAGGTAGCTTACCAAGATAAAGAAAAACGAGGTTAGAAATAAGAACTGTAATAAATCATACCCAATCTTAAATCAGCGCTACACAGTTAAATCCTAAAACCCCTGATCTTCAGGAAAACTCAGATTTGGGGGAAAAACTTCAAATTTGGCTCCATTGGCCAAATCATTTTGAAAGTACCAAAAAGGTAACGAAACTTTTAGAACAGCTCAATGTGATGTAATAATATTTTCTTAAAATGCTATTCACAACAATAAAATCAAACAATATGTAGAAATTGCTGCAATTTCGCCACATTGCTTGATTGGCCCCATAATGCTGCAAATAACTGTAAAATACTTTAATTTTCAGATCATAGTAGTCTAATGTAAAAGCATTCATTTGAAAACTTTCGCTTAATTGCTTATGGCAAATTTAGCAACATATTGACTTCTTGGACTGAAAAAATTCTATAGCCTATTTATAATCAGGGGCTGATTTTAGGGAAGGCGAAAGAGGCGGACATCTCGGGCCTCCATCTTGAGAGTTTTGCATTGTTTTGGTAAAAAGCTTATTATTCAATCTAGAGGCACATTTAATAATCTCTGAAGCATGTCGTATGTTTGTCAAAATAAAACAAAATTTATGTACAAATGTGCCAAAGGGGACCCTCAACAAGTCTGATGTGTAGACAAAGAACAATTTAAAATCAAACGACTTCAAACAATTCACAACGTGAAATGGATCTTCACGCAAAAGCAAATTCCCTGACAAAATTGAAAATTAAACTTGCTTTCAGCGAATAATGTTTTTGTACAACATGTGTAAAAATGCCCCTATCTGAGAGTCCGCCTCGGGTACCTAAATTCTAATATCCATCCTTGCATATAGTAAAGAAAAATGTGACACAAAGGGCCACGAGGGCCCCAAAAGCGCGGGGCCCGCAGCAATTGCTACATTTGCTACTATTGTTAATCCGGCACTGCATACAACTTGAGTGGTCCTTAGTGTGAACGTAATTACTCTGAAACCATCGTTGGCGAAAACCAAATAAAATTTTTCGGTTCTTTACCAGTGGACTGTTGATACAGCTAACTACAGCAGGAAATCACAAAGGTTTGCACCGGAAAAAGTGTGACATATTGTTTTGCATGGTTGACTGATTCCGCTGTATCATATGGTGTTTATAACTCTTCAGGCTAGTAAAAAGTTGAGAAGAGATTTGGTGGTTCATAGTGCATATTAGAAAATACAGAACGTGGGGTGGATTTAGTGCAAGTAAACTAGAAATTTTGGTAAACTTGTAATGATTAACGGTGGTCACATAAAGGGAGTTGAAATAGATTAGAAGGAGAATGGGATTAGTGGAAGCAGGCCCGTAGCCACGGGGTGCATTCGCAGGCAGTGCCCCGCAATTTTTTTAATGCCCCCCAAATTTTGTTGTATCCAGAAAGATTCGTTTTGAGCATAAAATAAAACAAAAACATTGCCCCTAAAAATGTATTTTGACCCCCAAGCCTTAAAACCTGTCCACGGCGCTGAGTGGAAGGTAAAAAGCAATGTGACTAATGAGAGGTGAAAGTTGTTAGGATGGCGTTGTTTTCGAGTTACAGCTAGATTATAGTTGGGGTTGGAGTCGGCTAAGAACTTGACATTAGGTTTAGCATTGAGATTCCTGTGATTAGCGCTAAGGTTTGTATGGTAATTGCGTTATGCCCGCCGGCTAATTGTTATGATTGCTTTCCTGCTGCGCCGAATGCAATCCCTTGTTAAGCGCAACGGTCTGCTTTGGACGATTAGTATAGCAAGCCTGTACTGCAATGTGTTGAAGGTTCATTTTGGTTACTTGCTGCATCCGCTTGCAGACGGCACTGCGCAGAGCTGCTTATTTCTTTGCTTGGAAGTTTGTACTTCGTTTTTAATTATGTTAAAGTTAATTAAACTTGCCACAGTTTGGGTGATGGTGTTAGCGTTACTGTTAGGGTAAATTTATGGTGAAGTATCACAACATGTATTTAAACAAAAACTGATGGAGCCAAAATTAGTTGTCATGATTGTCATTTCCTTCATCCTCTCTGCCCGTCTTTAATTTCAGTCCACATGAATGTGAAAAATGAACCGTGTTCAGTATAGAGTGGTATGAAAAAGAGGATACATTCAAAGAAGAATGAGAAAAAAGATCTTATGTTGAACCCACAGGCGTACGAGGGGGGGACAATTGCCCACCAAGATTCGGGAACGATTCAAAGAAATTCGGGCAAAACTGCCCAAGGTGTTTGAGTATATTGTCTTTACTACTACATGATACTGAATTGCCAATTCCATTATTTTCAATTGCAATTCTTGTCGTTTCTGAGGAAAAAAATTCTGGCAAATCAAATTTTGATCCCAGAAGATAAAGGTCCCCGTAGGCTTGTGGTTGAATCCTAGACAAGAAAGCTAACAGATTTCTTATTACGAACTGCAAGAGAAAATAATTCAGATCAAAGTCTTTGCCAGTCTTCAGAAACAACTGGAGAATTAAATATATCTCTTCCATCAGAAACAGGCAGTGATGGTGCAGGACTAAATTTTCACGATGACGTTGCATGTGATGAAAAGTCACAGCCTGGACCTACTTCTGCGATAAAATGTGTGAAGGTTGTTATTATCCAAAGAGTTCGATACACATTACCAACTCTAAGGGTTTGCTCTCCTATCGTATATGTGTGCGTATGAATGTTTTTATTACTGTTCATGAAATTCGTTGCTTTTTATGTCAATTACTTTTTAAGTTGGTATTTTTCTGTATCTCAGCTTCTGTTGTTGTGAAATAAGTCAGTGTACATTTTAGACCCTGGTCTTCCGTCGTTAGCGCTTTTGAATAAAGAAAAGAAAAAAGAAAACAACTGTCATCCCAAACTAATTAACTTGAACATGTGAGCTTTAAATATGTTACAACTGCATTAGCAACATGGGATAAGAACAAAGATCAGAAATGTGCTTAACAATACTAACGTTTTCAAGCCTCAAGCAGTGGCGTGCAGAGGGGGCGAACGGGGCGAGGGCCCCGGACATCCAAAAATCCAAAGAGTGACATTTCAAAAATTAAAATGCTGTAACTAGATGATTTTTCCTACTGTAAGGTTAATAACACATGCAGCATGGATTTACTTTTTCGAAACTTGTTTTATTGTCAACACTAATTTTTACGTATTCACATGCCAGTAGTTCTCACATTCTTCAATACCAAGGGTCTATACTCTAGATTTTCTGCGCACACCCAATCAAACTGGTAGTGACGTGACTTTTTCCAGATCGTGCGATCAAGAGAAAATCACAAAAAAGGATTGAAAGGTAATTATGGACGTTTATTTGATTTTCTGAGCCAAATTTCAAAATTGTCTTATTTGAACTTGCGTGATTTAGCTGACGTTTTGATGCATCACTAGTTTCCCGTTTCGTTTTTTGGTGTGGAACCTTGGGTGTGTGCTAGTACAGCCGCACACCTGTGCTGGCAATATGTGCGTCATTTTGAGCTCTTTAACCCCCGCGTTGACCACTATAGTGGCCGGTAAACCTATGAGCGACCATAACTCTGAACGGAATTGGCTAGAAAGTCGCGCAAGGCACCATTGATTCTGTAAGACATGCCTGCAGATTTTGAGATAGGTCTTGCCCACCTGTGACGTCATTATGGCGTCATTTTTTGGACAAAACATTTATCGCATAGGCTGCAAAAGCTAGTTGCGTCCATTCAGTAGGCTGCAGAGCCTAAACCAAACATGTTGGAAAAACTTTCTACATAAAAAATGTTTGTGAAGACCTTACCTTTGCAATGATGATAAAAAATTTGACACTTCTCTTGGTGGGGGGTTCAAGCGGGCAAAAACCTTGGATTTCGGGGATAATTTGAGGTTCAAGCCACTTTTCTGCCAGCCAGCACCCATCAACCCAACCAAACTTGCAGAAAAGGTGTATCTGGGTGTCTTACAACATCCCGCCAAATTTCAAGCCAAAATATTGACAGGAAAAGTTTATTTGGGAAAAAATCAAAATAACCACTAGGTGGCTGAACAGTTTTTAGGGTATATTTTTGGTGATAACTCCCCAACCCCGTAGGCTAACGGGCTAATCAAGGTCTCTAAAGCTTCAGGAATAGCTCCTAGAACATTTTAAGCCACTCAGCAAGTCACTCACCTGTATTTTGTTCTCTGGACACAAACCGTGAACTAGAACTTAATTTTTCTGACCTACACTTTTGGACCTTCTAATTTTCCTCCCCAAAACGGCAGGATTCGACTTTTTCCGAAAGGATCCTGTTTTTGAGTATTCCGGCTGTCGGCGAAACGCAAAAACCGAATCGGAAAGGCTAAACGGGATGCGGGGAACGTATTTTCGCATTTTCTCGCAATTTTGCAAAAAATTTAGTACGGCAAATGCACAAATATGGATTTTTTTTTCAAAAATTTCAACTTGTAAGGTTGTTTTTATCATTCTCATTCAATTCCTTGCTGTCTCGTCTAGGGATGTTTTCACTGGCTCTCTAACCCGATCCGTTCAGGAGTTATGGCTGATCAAACGTTTGCCGGCCACGGTAGTGACCTGTGCAGGCGTTAAAGGGCAAGTGGCAGTTCAGGCGGATTGATCATAACGGTTTACACAAACCCGTATCTGTTCTGCCCCTCAGTAGTGACACATATAACAGTCACACAATAAAAAAAAAATTTTGGCCTACTTTATACGCATTATCAAGTCTGGTGTAGTTCAGCAAGTTTGAAACTGTCAACCCTGGGTGTCTGCCATTCCAGCCGCATATCTTTTCTACTCGACTGCTATTCGACGAGGCATTCGCGCAGCCTGATGTTTTTGCAGTTGTGAACTGCCCTGTCGTAGCGTTGAATTTTGCTTTGCTCTACTGTTTTAATGCGCAGCCTTAAATTTTTGCAGATGTGAATTGCGTTGACGTACAGCACTGAGTGTGTTTTACTCGCCTGTTTAAATGCGTTGCAGGATATTTTGGCAGTTATGAACTGCTCTGTCCTAACTTTGAGTGCTGTGTTTTGCTCCGATCTCCTAAGTTTGAGTGCTGATAATTTATGTGCTCATTGTATTGTATTGAGTAACGTCTTCACTCCCACACGCAAAACGCTAGACTTTTAACATGCATCGCAGTAAAGAGAAATGAAAAAACACATATACATGAAAGAAAATGAGGACGTATACATTGCGGTAGTAT
>Ga0210059_1008514_pt1 | contig 16173 bp, 9 predicted proteins | sample Ectturendosymbi2_FD_188042 | JGI IMG/M metagenome (GOLD analysis project Ga0210059, IMG submission 188042) | Ecteinascidia turbinata endosymbiont from Florida, USA - Sample 2 (SPAdes) (version 2) | ecosystem: Host-associated > Tunicates > Ascidians > Unclassified | place: Key West, Florida...
CCTAAAGAGAAAAAAGTGGGGGAACATGGCATATTATATCCCCCCACCTGAAAAAGTGGGGGACACGTCCCCCGTGTCCCCCACCAAATTGCGCCCATGTAACCAATCATGACTTTGGTCCAGATTACAAACTACACTAGCCCAAATTGCACGGAACCCCCCAAGTGAATATAAACTGTATTGAAAATTTTTTCACCGTTCACGATTTTTGAGCAACTTGTGCTTGCCCTGAAAAAACAGAGTTACCCTGAAATTTTTCACTGTATTGGATATACTTTTTACATTCAGGATTTTTAACAACTTGCGCTTGCCCTGAAAACAGAGTTTCCCCTGAAATTTTACATTGTATTGAATATATTTTTTATCATTCAGGATTTTTGAACAACTTTGTGCTTGCCCTGAACAGAGTTGGCCTGGAATTTTTCACTGCATTGAATATACTTTTTACATTCAGAATTTTTGAGCAATTTGCATGCGCTTGCCCTGAAAAACAGAGTTGCCCCGATATTTTTCACTGTATTTGAACATGTATTTTTTATCTATCAGGATTTTTGAGCAACTAACGCTTGCCCTGAAAAGCAAAGTTGCCCAGACATTTTTCGCTGGATGGAATATACTTTTTACATTCTGAATCTGAGCAACTTGCTCTTGCCCTGAAAAACAGAGGGTTCCCGGAAGTTACTGTACCGAATATATATTTTTTATTATTCAGAAGTTTTGAGTAACTTGCGCTTGCCCTGAAAATCAGAGCTGCCCTGATATTTTTCGCTGTATTGAATATACGTTATACATTCAAAACTTTTGAGCAACTTGCGCTTGCCCTGAAAAACAGAGTTGCCCTGATATTTTTCACTGTATTGAACATGTATTTTTTATTATTCAGGAGTTTTGAGTAACCTGCGCTTGCCCTGAAAAACAGAGGGTGCCCTGGAATTTTTCACTGTATTGAATGTACTTTTTACATTCAGGAGTTTTGAGCAACTTGCATGCGCTTGCCCTGAAAAACAGAGGGTGCCCTGATATTTTTCACTGTATGGAATATACTTTTTACATTCAGGAGTTTTGAGCAACTTGCATGCGCTTGCCCTGAAAAACAGAGGGTGCCCTGATATTTTTCATTGTATTTAACATGTATTTTTTATCAATCAGGATTTTTGAGCAACTAGCGCTTGCCCTGAAAAACAGAGTTGCTCAGAAATTTTTTGCTGTATGAAATATACTTTTACATTCAGAATTTTTGAACAACTTGCTCTTGCCCTGAAAAACAGAGGGTGCACTGAATTTACTGTACTGTATGTATATTTTTTATTATTCAGAATTTTTGAGCAACTTGCGCTTGCCCTGAAAAACAGAGTTGCACTGGAATTTTCACTGTACTGAAATATATTTTATTATTCAGGATTTTTGAGCAACTTGCGCTTGCCCTGAAATTTTTCAAGCCCGGGGGGACGCCCGCCCCCCCGCCTCGTACGCCTATGTGCATGTGCATGGCTGTTGGTCTTTGCTTTTAACGGTTTGACATGGCCGGCGTTCTTGGTTTTGCTTTTGGCGTATTTTGCGTCACACTGACCTTTCTTGCGTTACTGAACTTGTTGGTTTTGAACTGCTGGCATTGCCTAGTACTGCTTTATATTTTGACTGAAGATGGATTACGAATAATCCGAAACATCTCAAAATGAAACATGTATAGGTTTTTGCATAGTTTTTAGGTTTTTGCAGAGTTTTTTAGTTTTTGCAGAGTTTTTTAGTGTTAATGGAACTGGTAAGTCTATTCCAATTTTATGCTCCAAACAGTCCAGTAATGTTGTTATAACAACACAACTAACCATCAGCAGAAAATCGGTTTGAATATATCCTCAAATCTTTTTCGACAGAATGTAAGCTTTGTTCCATGATGAGGTAAGTTCCATTGCTGTAACGGGTGATGCCAAAAATCCACTATTGTTTTTAGGCAGATTTGAGTCATGAACAACAACATCATTCAGATTTTCCTGACAAATAAAATCTTCTTTCACTCACACAAGGGTCAAATCCAAGGGTTGAATTTGCAGAATATTTAATAAATTCGTCACTTTAGGTTACCGGATGGATAGTTTTGTATTGGCAATTCCGCAGAATATTAAGCCGGACAATAGCAGATAGTAGATTTAGGTACTATGCCCTGCTCTCTGCTTTTCTGGTTATGCCCTTTTATTTTGGTTAGGCAAAAATATCAGTCTGTCATGTGATCTTTCTTTACATGTCATTCGTACAGGTACAGCAAATGCCAGGGTACGTTGTTTCCAGCAAAACATTTACTACAGCAAGCTTATTGCTTCAACTTAAGCAACAGAAGTGGGAAGCCCAATCTTTGTCCTGGTCACCAACTACACACCCAAATTATACATAATGCCTTTGCTTAATGCAAACGCTTGAACTTGTTGCTCAGATTTCTTCTGTGTTTACATAAATTTACCTCACAGAACACATAGGAGAAAGCATCACGTTCACTTTTGCATGAACGCCATTGTTCAGACATCATACATAAGTTGAAGTTATATAGCTATTCCAGCAGAAAAAGTGGTTGCTGATTTACACACTATGTCATAAACGCTGGAACGCAACTGCAACCAGTGACGTACGCAGAAAATTTTCATGGGAAGGGTTTCACTTTGTGGCATATGGTGGTCATTTGTATTTGGTGTGCCTTGTTTGTGACGTCACAATTTGACGTCATATTCATGTTTCCAAACCAACGTTTTCGCGAAATTTCTTGACACAATATGCATGTTCTTCTACACGCACTCCCCTTATTTTATGTGCCATTGCACTGAATATAAACCATCAGCGCTCCAGGTTAGGATATCGGAGCAAATACACTCAAAGCTACGACACAGCAGTTCGTAACTGCAAAAATATCAGGCTGCGCGTAACAGGGGAGTAAAACACACTCATCACTGCGTCAGAGCAATTTACTACTGCAATATGAAGCTATGTACGTAAATGTCTTGTCGAATACGAGCACTCGAGCATAGAAAGTGGGATAGAATGTTTAACGCATACCCCGATTTGCAAGATCGAATTTTGCTAAACTACACAAAAATTGAGAATGCCCATAAAGTACGCAAGAAAACTTTCGATTTTTTGTTATGTATAGAAGTCCAGCAAATTTTAAGTTTTCCTTTTTCCCTGCTGAGACGTTGTCAAATGCCTGAATGTTTCTATGTTAACAACTGCTGTTTTCGAGCTCCTGCAACAGTTTTATCATGCTGCATAAACTGGTAACGTAGCCAATGCGGTCAGCGCTTGCGCTGATCAGCCTTTGCAGACAAAATAAAGACAAATGTTTCGGATGAAGTGAACTATCGCGGTACACCATCCTAAACATGCGTAGCGGACGAAAGGTCTGCAAAAAGTAGTGAGATGGATTCTGGATGCAGACGATAACCCAGATTCCTACCAAAACCTAATTATTACTTTTTGGTCCATCTGCAATTTTCCTCGAAATTCGCATGCAAATTCATTCCGTGATATTTGCATTAAATCGACATATTAACAAGATAAAAGTATGCGAAAACAATTGAACTCCTTTGCGCAGGTAATAAAGTTTTTGTAAAATGTCAAGCTCAAGGGGGGTTAACACCAACCCCCCCCCTTGCGTACACCCTTGATTGCAACAATCACTTGGGCAAAAAAACGAAAGATCAAAGCAATACAACGCTAAAGAAATACTTCATATGCTGCAAGTAGTACCTGCGATAAGGCGAATATGTACACTTTTGCGAAAATTTAAAAACATAATTACAAAAAACATAGGATGCGGGCCGGGAAAACCGTATTAGTATTTTTGCTCAGAGCACCGGAAATACCCGGAACACTTCTATGCTAATTTGAACTTTTTTCGTGTTGTACAGTCTAACATCATTTTTACATTTTACAGAAAAATTGAATGCAGGGGATTAGTCTTTTTAGCACCCAGCAGAGCCGCTGTTACGTTATGAGTGGCTGATGGCCCACAAATTACAAAGTCTTTTTTCAGGAAACTGTCGTTAAGACTAAAAAGTCTTTGATATCTGGGAATGCACTTACAAGTTTGTATAAGGTTTCAACTAAATGCAGATGTTCACAAACTTTCAACAAATACTTGTGGGATTTGGGAAACTTGCCCGGTCACCAGTGTGAGTTCTTCCCCATTGCGGGTTTCGGTAAGCCCTTAAAACCGCCCTGTTTTCCATAAAAATATAAAAACAAGTCCTAAGTTTATCTATCCTTAGGCCTATGCAGTGCAAAATTTCTATACAAGTGTTCTGTCACTGATATTTATTTGCAAGTTGATCAAAACACTGCACATTATGTGTTTTTTACGTGCTTGATTCCAAGTTGTTTTGTAATCCATTGGTGAAACGGAAACTGTACTTTCATTCAAAGACTGCATCATATTAGTTTTCAGTACTTTTTGGTTCCTAGGGCAACTGTTTTATCTGTAATCTCCTGACATTTATTTTTTTTACTACTGACGGATGAAAAAAATCCGAAATCGATATTCCCGATTTGGTCAACAGACTCACTTGTGCTTGTACCCAACTTTTCCCAAGGGGCTCGGATTTCAGTAGATCTGTGTTTGCACATGCTTTCCGCTTTATTCGTAGTGTTTAAAAATAAACTTTACCAACACGAGAGAGATAGGACTTTCACTGCTGTCTCGCAAACACTTGTTGTTTTAATGTTTTTATACCATTTTTTTGAGTAAGTGTGGTTTTCCGCAGCCTCGCGAAGGTTGCTAATTGCGCTTATAACATTCTATCCTTTGTTTTCTTTTTGCGTAGACCTTACATTCAGTATAACAAGCGAGGTGAAGCTAGTGTTTGGCTCATTATTTTTTACGTCCACCTCATACGGTAGCTTCAGTATCATTGCGCCTACGTTGGATCCATAAATAAATTGTGTTTTTGAGGTCAAAATCACAAAATTACAAAATTACATGTGTTTTTAAATGTTTCGAAAAAAGATATGGTATATTTAGCAATAACTATAAAGGTCCTGTATTTTCCAGCTGTACCCCTGAAATGCTAACAGATATTGTGGTGAATTATTCATCAAACGACCAAATGGCTCGCCCTTACGTCGGGAGCTATGTTCCGTTTTTAATTCGTTACGCGTTTGGGCCAGTCTCTGGGGAACCGAATTGAATTGTGCTTCAACCAGCGACAGCAGTGCGGGAAAGAAAAAACTGCTTGCTAGAGCAAGCAACAGGCTGCAGTGAGTCCAAACCACACAACGTTTCTGATGCACTGACTGGTATAAACAAAACAGTGTTTAGAAGCTAGATGCGATTGACAATTAACATAGCTTGAAAGAACTACAAGGGTGTCCGATTTGTTTGGCATAGCTATGGCGGTTCAGACACATGTAAGTTTATTCGCAGGTGTTACACAACTGGTTGGAAGCAGCAGGACAGGAATAGCAAATAAGCGAGATATCGGTAAAAAATTCGATTGCTAATTCAAGCAAATACTAGTTGTCAGGTAGCTATTTTTGCCTAGACAATTGCAGCTTTGAAAAAATTTCAAAATTTTGGCTATAGATTAAATTTAAATTTCATAACGATGATGCTTTTACACGAAGTAGGAAGGTTGTTAAAAATTTCTAGAACTGTAAATATTTGAGACTTAGTTTTCTTTATACGGTTACTAATAGAAGTAGAAAACTGTCACTGGATTGTAAGAATTTAATGACATTTGAATACATTATACCTAATGAATAAACATATTCTCGAGGTGGTGCTTTGTGAAATTGAGCAGCAATAGTTTACTACTTGAAAAAGTGGACTTACGGTAATTTAAAAAAGATCTGTTTTTCTATGTACGTAATGGATCGATTTCATCCAGGCTGACTTTATTCAAAATGAATAGTGGTAAGGGTAAGATGCTCTGCTTCATTAAATCATCGTAAATTGTCCAATGTAGACCCCCCAGCCACATTCCGAAAAAAAGTTAAACTTCTTTAGTCTTCGGAGTTAGGGACCGTCGTTTTCAGCGTAGGTTTCCCATTCTCAACACTAATGTTAGGTACGTACGATTTTAACTGATAAAATAAATTCAGATCTGTTGGTTATTAAACACAACTGCTCTTGGCGCTCAGGAATGCACCCATACAGAGATATACAGAGATAATGGTTTGCAGGAGCAGAGGAAACGATTTCCAGTGTGTAAATTTAGCATCCGACTGAAAACTGAAACTTCGTCTTTTTTGAGAAAGTTTGACATTTTGGTTGTTGTAGACAAAGAAGTACAGAGAAAACATATTTTATCCTGCTTTGCCATGTCGATAAACAAATTGTTACCCTATTTTGCCATGTTGATTATTGATAGAAGAAACTGTTTAAAAACTTCCATCCTCAATTTTCGTGTCCAACACATTTCCGTTCATACTGTAAAGACCAAAAATGATTGAATCGTCCTGTTGTAACCCATCAAGATTCGGACTTAGTTTCTTGCATTTCATTTTCAGTTTGGGGGATCAGCCATGGCCCTTTGTAGGATAGTCAGTCAAAGTTGAATTTACATTTTCGTGTAGCTCAGCAAGGTTTTTGCAGAAAAGAGAACATTCCAAAAACATTTCTGATGGTCTTTCGGAACAAATTGGTTGAAGAATTAACGAACTTGAATGTTTAACAATCAAGTTCTGTGTTTGCGATTTAGCAACATTTCTATGGCATGCTGAATAGTATTTTATTATTTTTCAAACCATTTCGACTCTTTGAATAAATCAATTACATTCTGATGCAGATAAAACAAATTTTGTAAACTTTATCACAAGTATTTTTGAAGTCATTTGCTTCCAACAGTTGTATATTCCTTTAATGCAGTAAGTGAACGATGCGGTTCGGCAGGTTTTAAGCTTTAAGATGCTGACTGATTTTGAAACTTTGTTATTGATTTTGTCAAGTTTTGTTTTAAACTATTGGTTCTACATAATAATGCACCGAGTTCCGTAACAAAGTTGTATAGGGGAGACGAAGATATCTTCAGAACAACAAAAATTTGAATAAAAGTTCGGTATCTCATCTTTTTTAAGCCTGTGCGAGTCCGATATCAGAACTAACCTTTGACTTGATGAAAACAGAACCGCCATCTTGTTTCAACAGATAGTGCTTGCATATGATGCTAAGGCGTGCATTGGTGATAAAATGGGTGACAATCCTGAGAATTGTTCGTGTGCAGAAACTATTTTGACTCCAACCAAGCAAAGTAACCAATGGCAAGTTTTTTGCGCTGAGCTGTCACACGCAGAGACTGCAATGAAAGTCTGGCCGAACGCTTTAAAGCGCAGAGCAAAAGTGTCAGCGGAACTTTTCTCGGAAACAAAGGCTTGGGCTGCGTGGGAATCGTCCGACTTTGGCTTTATTTTTTCTTTGACAGACAGCGCTCGCTCAGCAGGTGATCTCTACTTGAAGCCTTACAAGCGATTTAAAGGGAGAACAAGTTTTGTTATTGGCCGCGGCAAGCAACCATCACACATTACACCAGAGAAGGACAAGCGAATTTTCAAATTGGTATTCGCTCCCCATGACGAAGCAAACAAATTGTTGCACGTAAAATCTGGAAAATACCTGGCTTGTGACAGAAAAGGTAATTTGAGATTAAAGAAACAGAGAGAAAAAGGTGATGTTTGGGAAATCAACCGTCAGAACGGCCCGGACACCCTCTCACTATGAATCGCAACAATATAGACGTGTATGTAATCTTGTGTTATACAACCACTTCTTACCTGTTGCAGTACACGAAAGTCACGGTCCCAGTACACGTCAAAAAGTAGCTGCTGTTTCAACCTGAAAGTATAGTAGAAACGAAACTAATATAAAGGATTTGCACTGAAGGAGCAAGCGTGCATCTGAAAACTAAAATCCCCTTTCCATTTTGTGGTAATGCAGCACACTTTCAATTTTCCACATTCAATGCAGCAACAGCAGGTTTCATTTTGTCACTGATCTTCCAATTACTGTAAATGCAATTTGGTTTACGCCGCATCTGCGCTTATTTCTACTTGCCTTTTTTTTTATACGTATCGATTGTTTCAAATTTGCTTGGTGATTTGAGATAACGCTTTGAGTGAATCTGAGTCAGAAACCTTTTGTAGCACTGTGTTTTCAATCAGTCTGAGCTATTCTGAAACTCACGCTTTTTAGAAAACTGGACAATGACCGGGCGAAGAAGCACTGAGCAGTCTGTTTGCAGCACCTGCTATTTTTTCTTGCTGTACTATTGGTGGTGTAGGCTACTGGCATATAAACGTTTGTAAGTTGCTGACGTTACTAGTCGTACTATTTTTGCATAATTGAAAGAGCATAGTTGTTTCAAAATACATTTGTTGTGCAAACTATTTGCGTTGATAAGTTCCAGCATGAAATTTCGGAACAATATTTCATCTGATGTTAGTTGTTTGCCAGAAAACAAACAACTTTCAAGCTAGAGACATACTAGAAAAAAGCAAAAACATGGATCTATCGATTTAAATAGCTGACTTTCTATTTCAAATCAAAACTGCTTGTAAGCAACTTTACCCTATCCTGTATTGCAGCACTGGAAGCTAAAACTGACCCCTTGCGATGTCCTAATCGCCTTTCAAATAAAAAATGTCAGAGCTAAATTTCAATACAGAACAGCTAAATATTCCAAACTCCACAGATCTACTTAGATTTTGAGATTTGAAAGCTACATCAAAACTCAGGCGAAATAGTCAGAAGTTAACCAACAATTTTTTGTTTCTTTCTTGTACAATAAAAAGTCTTTTAATGGGAAAACTTGTAGTGTGCAAAGCAAATGATCAATGCTTTGCACCAACGCTTATGACGTTTTGATGACATTAGTAATTTTTAACCGATGTAGATACTTTGATATTAAAAGATTTCTTTCGTGTTCCCATAATTTTACCCTGAATTGGCGAAAATAGGGGTAATGCTTACATTGTTTGATAAAAAGGTTGTTAGCTTTGATTTACTCATATGAATAAAGTTACATTTGTGTGTATCAGACAATTTATTGATGTAATATACAATGGATAACTTGGCTTTCATCTTCGCGATACTGTTACTCTCCAGCAGCACTGACACAATCCTATCCCAGTAGACTGGATTGTTTCTACTTTTCCGTATCAACTGCGCAATCAGCTGAAATACGGAGCTGAAACGACGCAGTCCTAGAACAGCAATGAAAAAGATGTAAAAGAAGCAAAGTTATAAAGAAGTGATTGTCTTAAATATGATAATGCTTAGGCTTTTTTCATAAATGTGTTGGTAGAAAACCAAGTGCAGCACAGCCATCTCCCAACAGTTTGCATCCTCCAACCAAGACAAAAGCGCTTTGACAATTGCAGTCATTCGATCGATAGCTCGCAGTGGAAAGCCGACTTCGGTGTTCGACGTGCGTGGTACGTTTTCAGAACATGACTTATTATTGATTAGGTAAGGATTGCCAGATTCAATAGATTGCTTTATCCTTGCCAGTTAAAATGATTCTTCTGTGAACATCCTCACCCAAAATCGCATCAGATTCGTGATGTTTGATTTTGAACGAATTATTTTCGATGTTGGGCACAATCTCGAAGAAAATACGATTCTGTAATGCATTCCCTTTCACTGGAAAAGTTCATCCTTTCTTGATGAATTGTACTTTATCTGATTCAGTGACAATAAAAAATTTACCTTTGTTTTTTCTTATGCCGTTAAACATGCATAGACATCCTGTTAATTGCTTGTGGGGATTCCGGTAAAGTATTTGATAATTTTTTGAATTGGTTTCAAGCATGTGCAGAATGCTCCCGGAATATGTGTACTTCGCGCACTTTTGGCTTATTTCTTCTTTTTACAAGGTTAAAGAACAGTTAGGCCATACTTTGTTTGCCCTGTTATTACTACAGCAGAACAGAATGAACAGTACAAGGAACAAACCGTGGTAGTGTTTTCTCAACAACGTTAGAACTGTCAAGTGTCAACCTGTCTTTGAGGCAATGTTCCTTCGCTTGGGAAGTCATTCTACTTTAGAAATTTCTTACTTTATTCAGGTCTTTTTTAAGGCGTTTTAAGGACCCGACTCGGGTCCCCAGAATTTCAAATCGGGTCCCTAGAATCAGAAAAAATTATCATCGGGTCCCTTAACTCAGAGAAAATCGGGTCCCTAAGATCAGAGAAATTGGGTCCCTATAGATCCATACCGGGTCCCGAACATTTTCCTTGAAAAAAACCTGCTTTATTGATCCTGGACTTTTTTTGCATGGATTCCTCTATTACGAGTGTCTTCCATTAAACAAATCTTGGATGTTTCAACGCAATATATTTGCTATTATAAACACGAACAAGGCGTGAGATTGCAATTTATGCCCGTTACTGACTTGTCCCGAGTTTGTAAAGAATTGAAAATCACGTTCACGTTTTATCTGATTTTTGGCTCGTTGTACGGTTTTCCTTTTTATAAAAACTTTGACACGTTGCTTTGTACAGTATCTTTTAACTGGTTGTCAAAATTAAGAGCAGCTCAAACGTTGAAACGTGCTTTGAAGACGCAGTGCCGACGTATGTTCGGTATAACACATCCTTCGAGCTTTGGTTTCAAAAATAAGTTTTTTTTTCTGAGTTGAGATGACGCACATCCTGATGCCACACGTTATGCAAGACTAAAAGAAATTTATATACTTCAAACTTTGCAATTTTTACAGTGACGGTCTTTTTTCAACGAAAGCTTGATTACTTTAGAGAGCTTTTTGAGTAGCAATAGCATCAACGCATTTCTTCCCAGATCGTGTGTCGCACTGCGGCAGAGCACTATTTGACACAAGCTTGTGCTTTCGCATACATGTGAGCAGTCCACCCGGTATCCAAAGTGTTAAGGCATTACCGCAGTGGGCCGAATAGGCGAACTTCTTTCAAAGTGGAAGTGCCATGCTTCGCACTCTGTGGCCAGAACTCTAGTCTTTCTTGCCACAAGTCAATCTACATATTAAAAAAACTGGATCTGAGATGTGGCTGTGTTTTTTTTATTGATCTGAAAGACTACACTTCCTTGTGAAAGTTTGATGGCTTGATAAATGCAAGATTAAACTTACAAACAAAAGAGTTTTTTTCCAAATACGGACTGGGTTTCTTTTTAAACAATGTTTGATGTGTCTCCAAATCTTGCTTGAAAGATGTTTGTGGAATATCTAGTTGATAGTTCTATTCTAACTTTGTGAAATAATCATGGTACGAGATTTGAAGTTTTTGCGGTCAGTCTGCTAATTTTTTTTTAGACTGAAACGTTCGGGGCTAACCGGAGTCTTGAATTTGTTATCTTTTTAGCAAATTGCATACAGTTATTTTTGGAACAATAGATTTAAAACTACATAGTAGCGTTGATCAATCGCGCTGTCGTATTTTCACAGTCCGTTGAACTAAAGCACTTAGAAGATCGATATTTTCTGAAAAATAGTAAATCAGCTGCCTGGCGTCTGTCAAATTATGAATTCAGAATGAATGAGTACTGATCAAAGCAACTGGTAAAAGTGTTGTCTCCCCGATGCTGGTTATGGTCCCTGCTTTTTCTTCCATTGAATCACACATAATGGACAAAGAAAAGATGAGAGCAATTATGTTATTTGTCAAAAACCTTTGTCCTTATCCAGCACGTTGCTGCTTTTTAATGCTTATGTTGCTGATCACTTATGTATTTTGATAGATTTACATAAGTCGAAATTTGTGATAGATTCCTTGTTTGTCTCCTATGTGGAGTGTATGTTACTCGAACACTTATGAAACGGATATATTTTACATAGCAATCAACCACCTCTTACTATTTATTAGAAGATAGTTATCTGAAGTGGCTGAGTGGAATGCTTACTATTTTGACTTCTGACAAGATGATGTTTTAAACGTACTTAATTGAGTCAAAAAGCTGGTGTTTATCTTACTAAAAGCTTTTCCGAGAAGTGCTGTTCGAGCAGAGTTTACTCATGGCCGGATTAAGGGTGCTGTAGGCCTAAGGCTATTTACTATAGAGAAGGACCTATATTTTTACGAACTAAGCCACAAAGCTACATATAACACACTGGAAAATAAGAAATATTAATATTACTCTTCGTCTCTCTTTGTTAAATGTAATGATAAATGAAAGAGTCTTGCAAAAGAATTGAATTGCTTTAGTTAATGTAATAAAATATTTCGCCAAATTCGATTAATTTTGGAGATAATTCAGTAGTTATGTACTTGTAATGAAAATATTAATCAAAAACCAAAATGAGGGCAGAATTTTTCCTGGGCTTAAGGCCGTTAACCTTATTGTAGCTTAATGGTCAATCCGGAATTGAGTTTACTTATTGATGTAAATCAAATACCATTCCCACCGACAATTAAAAGATCTAGACAATTAAAAGGCTGATGGTGTAAGCTTTCCAGGAATCAGCCGAGAAGGCTCTGCTTTCTTCTTTTTGCGATGATCCAGACTTGTACATATTTGTATTCAAATGACCAGTCTCCAGAAAGGTGACAAACAAGTGAATTGGAAAATTTGCCTTCGGAAAGTTGGCAGCCAAACTCTAAGCCTATGGAGAGCTTTTAAAATTAAATGCTGAAACACTGTAACGGAAATTAACGACATAGGTGACGCAATTGGTGGTGAAATAGGTCAAAAAGTCAAAAAACCACGCTAAAGGGGGAAATAATTATATAACACTGGGGAGGATCATGTTTTGAATATGAATTTTTGCATCAAGTTTGTGATACCATTTATCTTCACAGGAATACAGAAAGTGAAAACTGGTTCTACAAAAGTAACTGTGTAAAGCTTCATGTGCAGGTGGTTTATTTACGATGCTATACAACACTGAACAGTGCCGCGATGAAGCCATTTGGTCTTTGCCATATTTACAATCAGGTTTGTCGCGGTGACCATCTTGTGGAAAAATTATTTGTGGTTTGACCGACATACTGTTCATGGCATACCACACAGGCCGCTACAAAATATTATAGCTACCGCATGTCAAGTTTTGATTCAGTGGGAAAGTTTTATTTTTGTCATTGTTTGTGAAACACATGGTACCATGGATTTGCTGTGTTTCCATGACAACCACGAAGTCCACAGTTTGCAAGGACCTGACGCCTTTGATTTGCTTTGATGTCTTGCTTAAAGCAAAGTGTTTTTGGTTAGTATTTTTTTCCCAATTGATGTAGGTCTTTTGTAGGTAATCATTGCCTTCGTATTTAAGTTTTTTTCTCTCTCTGTAAGAGTTTGCCGGAGGGGGAAGGATGTCATCCAAACCTGTGGGTCATCTATCTTGTTGCATTTTGGGGGCGCAGTCTTTTTTCCCAATTTGATGCTATTGCTATCATGTAATTTGTCATGCCCAAAGGGAAGTTTGGTCGGATCTCATTTTCTTGAATCTGTTTAAGCTGCTGAGATAATCTTTTTTCCTTTGGTTGAGACCAGGGCCGTAATGAGGGGGGAAAGAGGGGCATAATGCCTCGGGCATCGAATTACTGCGGGGCGTCGAAAAGTCTCAACAATGCCGCAAGGACTTTCTTCAATACAGTATATTTAGTCCCAAAAGACCTTAGGTTCAAACATGGGGGCGCCAAACTTGTTTCTCGTCCCGGACGCCATCTTATCTCGATACGCCCCTGGTTGAGACGCCTTCAAGTAAGATTGACCTGAATGTCGTCTTAGAAACTAACTATTGCCACCGATAAATTAGTGTCACCGGGACGCCGAAAAACGGTTGACCAACTGCGTGCCAACTGTTAATCATTTTTAAGTTTTGATTGGCCAACCACAGTTCAACTGATTTTGACGTTTATGTTGAGCAGGGCCGTAACGAGATTAGATGGTGCCCGGGGCAAGAAGCAAATCTGGCGCCCCCATGTTCGAACCTGAGGTCTTTCGGAAGCAAATGTGCTGTATTGAAGAAAGTACTTGTGACATTGTTGGGACTTCTCGGCGCCCCCGCAGTCATTCGGCGCCCCCATAGTGATTCAGCGCACTGGGAATTGTGCCCCCATTGCCCCTTCATTACGCCCCTGGTGTTGAGATTGCATTGGAAAAAGTTGACACACGCATTCAGGTTAACTAGCTGATCCGCTAAGTAGTGTGGGCGTTTGATGGTTGCAACCGGTTTCTGTCGTTGGTGTGCTCATATCCGGAAATACCAGGGCTGGTGGAGAGTGTGAGAGTGAAAATTGTTTGTAGTGGTATGTGGTATTTTATGTGGAAGACACAGTTAGATGAATCTGCATGCATAGGAAAAATTGCACACAAACAATAATTACGGCCACAACGAATGTAAACTGCTGAGAAGCTCTATAGGGAATGTTTTTTGAGTGATTTTGCTAACATGCGAAGCGAGGATCGTGGTATTTTCCAGACACCTTAACCAATTGCCAACTTGTTATAGCTGGTGCAAGGTAGAATATTTCAGCTTTTTTCCTGATAATCTAATCATCTTTTTGAATGAAATCAAATTTATACAACCAAAAACAAATAGCAACTCAAATGGAATAAATTTTCATTTGTCAACTTGTTTCAAATGAATTTCAGAGAGGCTTGGATTATATAATGATACGTCCTTCGCGCAATCCCAGTCATGTCGGGATTTATTCATAGTCAAAAGATAAATATTTACATTTCTCAGATAAAAATATTTACATTTACCAAGCGTTTCAAGATATTAAGTTACTGAAAATCCAGAAAATTTATACGAAAGTTTTTGAATAGCACAATTTCTATTCGTTAATTAAAGTAGCAACGGTTCTTTCTACAAATGGAGAAGACAGAGCATGATAAATTATTTTTAGTTCCTTAGGTTTTTCGAACTACGTTAGATCAGTTGAAATACACAGAGAGGAACCGCAGAATGCGTGGGGTAGACGTTAAACATGCCACTGCTGGTCTTTGGATGTTGTGGGCTGATAGCAACTTCAAATGCCATTTGATCATGACCAGCAGTGGATTTGGGATATCCTGGAAATCAAGGAACAAACTCATCAGCATCTCCGTTAGAATGTATGACTTGCCCTCTCTGAAAAGATTCAGTATATTGGCGTTAATAAATTGCAGATGGGTCGACTGTAAAGAAGAAACAAACCTTTAGTTACCAACTTTTAATGGTCATTTACCACCTGCGGATTAAATGCAACAAATTGCCCCTTGCTTGCAAAACTTCAAGTAATATCTACAGTGGATTATTTTTGCAAACAACACTCTGATCAATATATTTGCCCAGTATGGTGGATAAGGTGAGGCGAATGAGGCCCTTAATTGCTTCGTGCTCCACTGTTTAAAAATGCTCATAGCGTCCCGCTTTATTAGATTATCGATAAAGTTCTTTTGCTTTACACGTAGGTTTTCTGTAAAAGCGGAGCTGTCTTTGTCGATCTCACAGCAGCTTATGACACTGTATGGCATTGCGGCCTCACCTGCAAGCTACTGCAATTGCTACATGACAGGCACATGATGCGCGCCTCAAGAATGGCGTGCCACAAGGATTATAGAACTCGGTCAGACAATGAAGAAGAACGATTTTCACCATAGTTTGCTAAGTTGCACCACCCATTAAATAAGAAAAATGAACAAGTTTCCTTATAACCCAGTACAAACTAACTTCAACCATCGTACGTCCGCGAACCAATCTTTACAAACTGTTCGTGTAAACTAATATCACGGACAACCGCACCGGATTTCGCCATCGCATGAAATGTCTTGACTTACCACGTACAACATGTTTAACCATACTTGTACGTAAAGTCTCTGAGAGTCAATGTCAGCCGACCACGTACGCTGAACGTATTGATGCACTAGAGCGTATTCGGTTGCATTTTCAACTTCTGCAAGATTCCAACCATGGAAAGAGCAAAGAGACTGAGCTGCATGAAAATTCATTTTACTATCAGCCACAAAAGGCAGAATGAAGCATTTGTAATTGACCGTCACCCCATTGCCACACTGCAGCTTTCCTGTAAACCACAAGAATTTCAGTGGTTAGTGGCAAATTGACAGGTTGTTAGCAATGTTGATTTTCTCTGGTCAAAAACGTATTATTTTTGTTTAGCAGAAACGCATAAAGGTTTAAGACTTGCCACACAATTTAGTGTAATAATTTTATCAGACGTCTTTTTTATCTTAGAAACTAAGCTGTTTTGAAAACCGTAGATTATTATCAACATGTACCGCCGAT
>Ga0210059_1008515_pt1 | contig 16173 bp, 14 predicted proteins | sample Ectturendosymbi2_FD_188042 | JGI IMG/M metagenome (GOLD analysis project Ga0210059, IMG submission 188042) | Ecteinascidia turbinata endosymbiont from Florida, USA - Sample 2 (SPAdes) (version 2) | ecosystem: Host-associated > Tunicates > Ascidians > Unclassified | place: Key West, Florida...
TTATCATTCCACAAGACTAGCAACCTCTAAAAACCTGTTTTTACCTAGAGTTAGCTCTTCCTCAGGAAAATGTTCTCTTAAATTCATAGGCCCAAAAGTATGGTCTTCAATACCAGATGATATTAAAATTTCAACCACCTTTACCTTTAAATGGAAACAAGAAACACCTCCTACATGGAAAAAATTCCCAATTATGAACTTTAGCAACATTTCCCTTGTCCAGAACAAAATACTGTGTATTCTAGTATTCTGTAACTCTGCTTATTTTTTGTGGACATTTACTTTTTCATATTTTCTGTGTGCACATTCTATGCTTCTCGGCATATAAGTACCCCCTTTTTTTTGTTTTGTTTTTTTTCTCTTGTACCTCTTTAATTAGTTTTTGTAACTTTTTTACTTTTTTATTAGCACTATTTTTTGATTGTTTTATATTGCTAAAAATATTCTAAGCACACCAAAATCCTTCACTTAAATTCGAACCACTCATCTGTGTACGTAGGCATGCGGTTTCACCTGTATATTTTCTTCACTATGATCTGCGTTCATTCGTTTTTTTGTTTTTGTTTTTCTATTCATTATGCTTATTTGATGTCCAAACTTGCCAAAAAATGATAAACGGGGTTGGTTGACTAGATGAGCGCCACGGTCATTCGACAATCCTATGTGACACAGCACCCCTCTTTGTTTACACTGATCAACTATTGTGCCATTGTAATTCCATTTGCTCTAATGTTTGCTAATGGTTGGTTTACTGCATGCGATGGATTTTATGATGCTTCTGCTTGTTGGCTGAGTCATATGAAACAATAAACCAATTACCATCTCACTGAATTTTATGAGATCAGCGAACCGGCTAGCATTACTGCTTACTGTCAATGGGTTTTTGCATCTTACCTGATATGATACCCCAGTGTTTCTTTAAGCCGTTTTTGGGTGTCAAAATGACACCCTAAAATTTTGCAATGACACCCTAAATTCTGAAAGCCTAGGTATGGTTTTGCTTTGTAATGGAGTAAAATGACTTGAGGAAAGCATTTTTTCCTGAACGTGGCTATTGCAACAGACGGCTGCAATGTTATAGGCCGACGCAATTTTCTGACGCAGAAGTTGGAAGCGAAAATTCTAAGTTTGGTATCTGTGCATTGTCATGCGCACCGCTTCAGCTTCTTACCATACTGCCGCAACTTTGTACAGTATGGGGCACGAAACTGCGAAAGCTCTTTAATGCAATTGTGGAAGTGTTTTACTGTTTCACTGTTTCGGTCGGCTTTCCTGGCGATGCACCAGACTACAATGAAGACAAAAGGTCGGCAGTTGCAGTGCGCATGCATAACAAGGTGGTTGTCGAGAGAGGCAACATTGAGAGCTAGGAGTGAGATTTTGGCTTTTTGGGCTGCAGTGAATTAAGTCGCAGTCAATAAATAAAAATGGTGCATCGTGCATTGTTTCATTGCAAATTATGAAAACAAAAATTTCAACATGGTGCTTTCCTTTTGTCAATATTGGCACCTCACCTGACAGAACCGAGCAAAGTTTGTCTGGCGGGATGTTTTGACTTTGCACAGGTGAAAGCATCCGTAGAACTGTGCATCACTAAGCTCTATGACGCTGCTGCTAAACCGAGCTTAAATCTAATTGCGAAAAGTTTGAGAGTGAATTAGGGTAACTTGGATAGCTGGATGACTTGGCTGACTCGTCTGTGTCAATTGGCATGGCGTTTTGGAAGGGTGTCGAAAGATTAGCAAATTTATCGTCCCTATGCACAAAAGGGAGACAAGAGTGAATGAACCAACTACCGCGGCATCTCCTTGCTAAACCTCCCAAGAAGAGTGTATGCTAAGATGCCGCTAAAATAATTCAACCAAAGCTGGATGATACCCAGTGTGGTTTTTGTCGCAGCCATAGCACTACAAAAGAAATTTCTACTCTCCAGCAAATTTTCGAGAAATCCTGGGAACATGCCAAAGACTTGCATACATGTTTTGTCGACCTCGGAAAAGTATATGGCCCGGTTCCTCGTGAAAAGCTTTGGGTGATGTTGTGGGAGTGCGGTGTTGACGAGCGCCTATTGCTGGCCGTCAAGTAACTGTATTCCTGTTCAGAAGATTGTGTCTCTGTCGACGGAGTTAACTCACAGCCGTTCAGTGTTGGCGTTGGACTCCGACAATGGTGTGTGCTGTCACCACTCCTTTTCATGGTCTATATCAGGGTTCTCTACACTGTGGCCTGGGGCCAAATCCCACCTACGAAGCCATTTCACCCGGCCGCAAAACACATTTTGCCATTAATGAAGAAATAATACATTTACGAAAAATATACTGATTTGGTAGAATGCAACATATCCCGAAAAAATCACATTACGCAAGGTGTCTGGCCCTCGAACTGTTGTGCAATAGCTGACGTGGTCTCTCCCAAGAAATTTGAAGAGCCCTGGTCTACATGAATTGGACAGACAGTCACAGACGCGTCGACAAGGATGTCATTGTTGGGAACTGCAGGATGAACAGTTTGCTTTTTGCGTACGAATTGCTACTGCATGCATGGATCTTCGCAACAGGGTCTTCAGCTCACGTTTGATCGGTTTTATGATGCGTGCGACCAAGAAGGAACGAAAATCAGCTCTAAAAACTTAAGGTATTATGTACTCGCCCAAGGCAGTGTTTCCTGGGCAGACGCCCAAGGCAGTGTTTCCTGCAAGTGAGCACAAATACACTGCAGCCGGTGGAGACGTTCAAGTACCTTGGGGTGGTATTCACGAGTTTTGAAAGTCGGAACTAAGAGATTGATACACAGATTGGTAAAGCAAACGCAGTTCTGCGTGAACTTTATTGCTGCGTGGTGACGAAACAGGGACTTTCAAACAACGCAAACTTTTCAGTTTTTAAATCGGTCTTTGTTCCGATCCTCATCTATGATTATGAATCTTAGGTAAAGAATAGGCGGCAGAGATGGGATATTTGCGAAGAGTTCTCGGTGTGACACTTCGTGACAAAGAGCACAAGTCTGAAATCCGTAAAGCCCAGCATGTCGAGTCACTTGCCCGAATCGAGTATCGATAGATGCCAGCTACGTTGGTTCGGCCATGTGTCCAAAATGTCCCAGGAAAGAACAGCGAACTAAGTCCTTCAGGCTACAATCTGCACCCTCGGGAAAGCGGCCCAAAGTTTGTCCAAGGGCCAGGTGATGTCACTACATCTCCGACCTTACTTGGTCCCGTCTTGGTGTGGAGCCAGCAGAACTATCTAAGATTTCTGTTGATCGCGAGGTATTTTGGGTCCTCCTCCATGGGCTGCAGCTTCCGCGACTCTCCCTAGAGGAAAAGCGAGCACGAAAACGAGAAAATAAATGAATGCGCAGGCCTACATTGAACCTTTCTATTTATGAAATTGTCTTTTGTTTGTTTGTCAAAAGTGAATGTCGTATTCAAATAATTGAGCATATTTGGACGGAAACTTGCGTTTTTGTGAAAATGAATATACGTTTCAGACATAGAAGGGCAAATGATGCTGACGCCCTAAAGCTCCACAACGACACCCTTTAAAAAACCTTAAAAATACACTGATACCCTGATTTTTGAGATCCAAGTAGTTCATGTGTGTTTTTTTCAATATGTGCAATAGACGGTACCCCGTTCGTGGTGAATCGCACATTCAATGACACGCTAACCGAGAAGCTGGAATAAAGGGTACTCGAATACCACAAAAATGGTTATATAACGAAGTAAAACAGGTTTAAAGCTTCATCAACACTAAAAAAGCCTTCAAAAAACTATGCATGTTTTATTTCGAGACGTTTCGGATTATTCTTAATCCATCTTCAGTCAAAAAATAAAGCAACACTTGACAATGTCAGCAATTCAAAACCATAATGCTTTGTGACGCAAGAAGAGACAATGCTGTGACGCAAAAGACGTCAAACGCAAACCCAAGACAGCCAGCCACGTCAAAATTGCTGAAAGCAAATGCAGGCCAAAAGTTATGCAGAGAATATTAAAACAAAATCTACGCAAGGCCATAATTTACGACAACAAGCCGAGGCCAGCAGCGAGAGGCATTTGTTGTACAATGGGCATTTGTTACCACCTGGAAATTGGGTCTAAGAACCAAAAATTTCTAGAACACCTGAAGTCAGCAGCTTAATTGACTTAATTCTTGCAATGACAGTTTCATTTGCCGGTATGACACTCGCACTGCACAAGAGCCGGATTTACTGTTCGGGCATCATGCAGTGATGACTAATGAGCTTGCAGTTCACTAAATCCGCTACATTGCCTGCAGAGAGAGGTTGCGAAACTTGGGGGAGGATAGTTTTAAAATTCCCCTTTAACGCGTAACAATAACATGGCAACAAAGGTTCACTTAAATTACGGCAGTAGGCGTTTTGCTGCATGTGACTGTTGAACGCAGACATCTGTGGCAGGTAATGCAGCGAGGCAGCGACTGCTGATAGCAATGAATCACGGTGTGAAAAGAAACGTATGATTTGAATACTGAAAAGAAATATTGCTGCCAACGAGTTTTATACGGTGTGAAAAGAAAGACTGCTGCCAACGAAGCGCATTTTTGGGACTGTTGCAGTAAAGTGGGTCATTTTCTTTGTGCTGTAGCAAGGGTAAAAGCGTTATGTGAACGTCTATTTGCATTTGCATCGTCAGCAGCCTGAAATGGACAACCAAAATGTCGACTTTGCCTACCTTGGAAAAATATTTGCGGACGCCCATGCCAGTGTTATTTGCGTTTACAATCTAACACCTGCTTTGTACCTAGAATCTACAAATAACAACACACACTGTACAGTAGATCATTTCTTAAAAGAAACTTGTTTTTCCGAAAACAGCACAGTCTACACTGCTTAAAAAATGCCAAACAATATTTTTCCATGCCAACACCATCAAAAAAGGCCAAAAAAATGCCAAACTATGACGTACATGCCAAACACCATTTTTTCATGCCAAACCACCTTAAAAAAGGCTAAGTTTCTGTAATTTGGCCTTAAAAATGCCAACCTGGCAACCCTGATATAATGGCCGCAGATGTGGGCAACGTTCCACAACTACGGGCGATTATTAAATCACACACAGTATGCAGTATGCACGTTCAAAATGATGTACTGCGTACTGCACGCCGTTGCAGCAACTTCGATTTTGGATTCATTTGATGACTGTTAGTATGCTAAACACTGAACTATTTCAGTATTTGAAACGTCAAGATCAACGAATTTCTTAAACTTGTAACAGCACTTTCATAGCCTGCAGCTCATGAAATCTCTGAGAGGGGCCCATTTTTTGTATTTAGCTTGCCAGGGGGGCGGGGCGCACCCCTTCCCCCCCAACAGTTACGCCCTTGCCTACAGTCGAAAAGTGCTTCCGCCCCAAACCACGTGTTAAAGCAAAGTCAAGCCTTTCAGGACGGAATTATTTCATAACAACGCATTATCAGGCTGGAGTTAATTTTGAAAATTTCACTGAAGTAAAATTCCGGGATATTTTGCTAACCCGGACGGGACGCTGGGACAGACGTTTAAACCGGGACAGTCCCGGCCAGACGTATGGTAGGTCCAACCTTAACCAAAATGTAAAACCTAAATCTAACTTCGGGTTCATTCGCGAAAGACCATTTGTTATTCCTTCTTTTCACCAAAAGTGCCGCCCCGGGGCATTGCCCCCCCTAGTCGGGCCCCTGGTGGCGGCCAAAGGAAAAAGTTCGCAAGAGCTCTTACGTCAGCACACGCTGAAAGTAACTGCTCTTCTCTCTGTATTGCACTGATTTTGGAAGATATGTTTGAAGTAAGTTAGCAGCATTAAGAAAGATTTAGCTCAGGTTGCTTTTGACCTGATCGATAGGTTCTATGTTAGTTCGGTGAAAACTCAGCATCAGCGACAAACTTAATGCAGTTGGTGCTTCGAAGCATTGGCTACTGCGTATGACTGAATTAAATACTTGCAAAAATATAGCACTGGGTTCAACATTTCGCTGCATGTGCAACTACGGTTTTTGTTTTGAAGTGTATGTCAATATCATGGGCGCAATTTTGTTGTAAAATGTGAGGGGGAACAGCTTGAAGTAAAACCAATATAGTCATCCACCCGATGCGGAAGTGAAGTTTTGTAAATACAGATTCCCAATCTTGTTTTTTTAGAGGTGTTTTCAAAGCAACACCGATCGCGCTTTGCTTTATCCCTACAAATGATTTAGAAATTAATAAACTTAACTTTGTTGTTGGACATGGTACTGTAGTTTTAGCTTGGTTGCACTGCTATCAGATTATGATACAAACAAGCACAGCAATATAGTAGAACACATCACTTGGGTTTAATCAGAGCTGTCAGTTGGAGTACACAAAACGCAAAATCGCATTGGTCGCACGTGCGTATCGCTCTTAAGTAGCACATATCGATTTTCATGCATTTTATAAGAAGTATTGGTTACAACGCGATTTGATGTCTTGTTTATGTTGCTTAACGTTAAAAATACAATAAATTGCAAGGTACGATATATACATATTGCAAGGTATGGTAGCTAAATATTTTCTTGCACATTTCTGCTCTTTAAAAATGCTACAAATCTTTAGCAACCGGGCATCATGCATGCAGCCCCACCCCTAGTCAAATCTCAACTGATATCCTCTTACAGTAGCAAAACATGTTTGGACAAATTAGCGTAAGCTACTTCACAAAATGATTTACAATTTATTTGCATTGCTGATGGGTGGAGGATCTGCCCTTTCAATCTCCCTTGTCAGCTCCTGCATGCTGTTGGATACCCGTTCGATTGTCCAAACATCGTTTGTCTAATAGCCTTTCCAAACATCAATCAAACTCCCAAACAAAATTATCCAAGCCAACTAGAGAAAATTTCAAGTTATCCAAAAGAACACGAACCAGAAGTTTTTCTTAATGGATACCCATATATCAATCTAGCCTACAATGTGATGTCTGCATACCTATTCATCTAGTGGCCAGGTCCGTAACTAAGAGGAGGGCTTCGTCCCCCTGGAAAAACTTTCTCCTCCCCTGAAAAAATGTCTTGGACATCAGAACCGTCGCCAGAAAGTTTTCACTAGGGGGGATTTGCGTTTCTGTGGGGGGGCTTTGGGTTTGTGCGGGGGGGCTTGACGCTCTGAAATTTGACAAAAACTCAACTTATTTATAGTGTTTCATGTTTTAATTTGGGGGGTTTGGAGCTTTGTTTGGGGGGCTAAACCCCCAAATGCCCCCCGTGGCGACGGGACTGTTGGACATATTGTACGCATAACCATTGGTTCCGTACATGCTATCGATGAAAAGTTTGGGCCTCCCTAAGAAAATTATTCGCCCCCTCTGGTGTCCAAAGCTGGTTACGGATTTGCTGGTGACTGTTGCCTTGTGACTTCTGCCAGTTATGCCACTCAGCTCAGTCTTTTCACAATCAAATTTTTCTGGTTTGACATCAATTTTGAATAGGTGAAATTAATGTCAAAAGTTTTATTGTAGAGTTATGCATACATAACGACACGAAAATATATTTGAGATTAAACAGAAATTAAAATGAACAACGGTGAATTGGTAAATAATACCACCTTTCACCTGAAATAGCACGAAAAGAATATAAGGCAAAACTAGGTGTTACGTAAGCTCATAGGTGGCGGAACCAGGGGGTCCCCATGGGTTTAGGCCCCCCTACTTTTTTCTAGGAGGGCGCGGCTCTCCAACTTTTAAATTTCGAATTTGCCTAAATAAGTTTAAGTAACACAATTCGTATTGGGTCCATTGTTAAAGTAAATTGTTTTTTGTATGACTAAGAACAAGTAGTTACATTTATGTGCTCAAGTCAGTGTAGTGTATGATAGACAGGGTGTTGTGAGAAGAGGGGTCGTTGAGGGCGTATCAAATTTTTAAATAAAATTGCTTAAACATGCTGACAAAAGTTAATGACATCAAATTTCAGTAAATGATGTCACAGTTGCCGATTCAAATCACAAAAATTTTCTAGTTTTTTTGACGTGAACTTGTGCCCCCAACTTTGAAAATAGTTCCGCCACCCATGCATAGCTACCTGTAAAGCAAATGTTTCGCACTTGGATGAAAACATTGCTGCATTGTGGGTATAAATATCTTTTGAATTTGCTGGTCACCCTTGTCGTGGCATACAAGAAATAAGGCTAAATGTATAAGCTATCTTTAATTCCTAGTCAAGTCATTAAGTTTTGAGCTATATGACAATATACAGCGAGGTCAATACTTTTCTAAAATTTCGATGGAAACCCTGTTTACTAATGGTTGAAGACAGTCTTTTGCAAAACTGCCCATCCTAAAACTAAGTCACCACAATAGTGCTGCTGTTTGTCTTCGGCAAAAAGTTCGCAGAGGTAACTTTCTAACATTATACACTTGCATCTTTAATTTTTGCGCTGTCTGTTTCTGAATACGTGACAACCAACGTTACAGTAAAGTCAGTCAGCCAACGTTTTTGCACGAAACAAATCACGGCTGTACTGTGGTCTCTTACGTGTGCAGCCGTTAAGTTTTACTGTTTCAAGACCTTTCTTAAGTAAACCACTCTGGATAAATGTCGGAGAGAGGCAGTTAACAATATTTTGCGGTCTTTAGAAACTTGCAAAATGCTAAAAAATATTTTTGAAGTACAAATTTGTAAAAATATCAGAATCAGTGATACCACCCCACACTCTGTTTCAACATCAACATTGCTATGTGTAACATCTAACATGAAAAACTCTTAACACAAAACGTGACAAACGTCATATTTAGTTTTGAAACCTCTCGAAATACAACACCTAAGAGAAAAAAGTGGGGGGACATGGCATATTATGTTCCCCCCATTTAAAAAGTGGGGGACACACGTCCCCCGTGTCCCCCACCAAATTGCGCCCGTGGTCAATATGATAGTTTTTGTAGCTTTCTGCGACTTCAGGATATTTGGCTGTATGCATAACTTGACGCAAACTTATGATTTTGTCTTGAAGACAGTGACGTAGCCAGGGGGGAAGGGGAGACAACTATCCCCGGGCGCAGCAATTTGATGGCGTAAATTGAGGTTGGAATGTCACGTAACAATTACCAAATGCCAAATGTCACCGAAAGTTAATAATTACGATTTACAAAATGTCGAATGCCAGTCGCTGATACCCAGCAGTTGCAAAATCTCATCAAGATCACCAAGGTTCGCAAAGAGAGCAATTATACGAACCTTAGTGATGTTTTTTCAGGCGTCGTTTGTGTCTCCAGCTACCAGCGCCCGCATTTGGTTTGACTCAGGGTTGCGTCAAAATGCGTGCAGATAGCCAGGCCGGTTGCGAACTTCCCCACTTCGTTCTCATTCTGTAGTTGCGTCACAATGGACGAGAATCCAGCATCCACAGTGCATGCAACTGCGCATGTTTTTAGAGCAGTGATAAACCTTAACAGTGTGTTGTTACGACAACAGATCTGATGTTTAGGAAATTAGTTGATCTTTAATTGTTTGTTTGACAAACTCTTGTTGAAATGGATTTGATGTGGTTCTGAAGGTAATTATGATGATTTTTATTTGTGGGATGTTTAAATACATCCTGACTACTCTTGCAAACTTCTAACTGCAAATGGGCAACAGCGTTGAGTATAGTAGTTGTAATTGTGTACTTTTCAGTTACTCTCAGGGACGCACGGGGAGCGGAGGCATTGCTTCCCCTGTTCTTTCAAAAGGGAAGCAACGGGCGCGGAGCAAACTTTTCATCACAGTACTTTATCATAGAGAATTTCATGGCAAACAAGATCTAGTTGAAACAAATTTATTGCAGTTATTCACGCACCCACAACATTCAAAATAGTTTTCTACACCCTCTGTTATTATTTTTTAGGTTAACATTGCTGCTGAACAGAAACAAATACAATGGTGAAGAATTTTTTGTATTTTATAAGTTTGCATTTCCCTCAATACTTTTACTGACTCCTGCCTTACCGCTGCTTCGGCTGCTACCTGTGTTTGATGTAATTTCACCTGTAAACGGAGCATATCCACAGACATGATTATCGAAATTCAGATCACAAAATTTCTAGCAAAATTTCTTATGGAGAGTCACTGGCGTTAGATATTTTCTAGGTTAAAATATGTGACACATTTAAATCATATCAGGTTTTTGGCAAAATAATCGATGAATTTTCAGCAGCAAAGGCAAGAAAACTTTGTCCTTGGAATTAGATAATTGCAAGTAAAGCATCAGATGGCAGTGTTTCTTTTATTTTATGCTGCCACGACCGGGCTGGGTGGGAGCGCCTAAACTGAGTTTGTTTCCAGGTGCGGGAAACCCGAGGTACGCCACTGCTTGAAGTGTCGTTTGTTTTTTGCTAAGGGCTTTCACGTCTGTTGCTGCAACATGATACTGTACATAAAAATGCTGATTGGAATCTACGTAGTCGTATGCAATTTCGTTCAAACCAGCACTAAGAACTTCTTGTAACTTACTTTTGTAATGAAATGTCGCTTTTCTGCTCCATCGCACGTTCTTTTTCTTACAGGCGTTACAGTGTTTCTTTCACATGACAGTTAATTTGCGGGAACGCTATTTTTGTAAGCGTGGTCGTAGGGATCTTCACTTTGAGCTTCGTGCCTCGGATTGTGCTAACTAAACTCAACAACTACATAATTCCCTTTTTCTAATCTGACGACTCTAGTCTTATGAAAAAAATATCGCCTTTACGAACCGTGAATGACATTGTTATTACTCCACCTTAATAATAGCATTGTCAGTTTTCATTACCATTTGCATTTTCTTAGATGCTTACAACGTTTACAAGTCCAGCAACAAACATTTTGCACCTATGGAAAACCAAACGTTTTGCTGAACAAAAAAATGCACAGCAACGTTGAATAAAAATCACCAGTTTGTCTAGTGAGCGATGTCAATCGTGAGCAACATAAAATCTATGCGATTATAGACATCCGCAGTTGCTTTTCAAGTAACATAATCAGTTGTTGCACTACGTGTTTTGCCCAAATCGAAATGTTTTAATACAATGTTACAATTCAGCTGTCTCGCTGGGCTACCCTCCTACTTGCAACGAAGCTGTTATATACTGTACCTAAGCACCTTGGAAAACACTTTTCAAAACCGACCAAGTTGAAAATGCAAATTTTTTTACGGCTTAGCATTAACACGACTAGAAAGCAAAGGTTCTTTGTATTCCATGGATTTCACTGCTTGTAAGTAAACCTACTAAATGGTTGCGGTTATTTTTTGTACCGAAAAATCTCGTCATGTTAATTATAATGTATCAAACCAACACTGGACATCGAGCAGCAAGCCTTTACAATTAATTCAATACGCAGAACAAATTTACTTGCAAATGTTGAAGCTGTCACTCTTTTAACGTTTTGCACCAATTTTCAAGTTTTTGCGACCTTTGCTTTGCAATCTTCGCCGATGAAGTTGCTCTTTTGGTATTTGTCTTGTAAACATTTTCCTGAAATCTCTCACCAAAATATATTTTTTGTCCCCTCTTTCTTCACTTGAATCATTTTGAAGCATCTGCGTTACTTTGTGTTGTAAAAGGTATACTGCTAGACAACGGACTTAATTTGTGACACTCCCTAGTACTCCAATTGCAAATCAGTAATTTTCCCTACTCACTAAAAAAATCTGTCTCTTGTGTGAAACTATTTTTGTTGAAGAATTTTACACTTTCACTAAACGAGGCACCGAAAGCGCATTGTTTTTGTTTTCTTCTACTCATTCAACGTTCTGCTGTTCAGCAAAAACCAAATAAGGCTAATTTACCAAACATCAAAACTTTTCTACTGTAAAACTCGCGTTATACGCATGGGCGTCGGAAAAAATTTTTCCAGGGGGGCCACCAGGGGGTTTTCTCAAATTTTTCTAGGGAAGCCAATTGTGAAATTTGTTTTTTCCCTCTCGAAACTAAGAAAACAACCTTTTTTGCTGAAATTTTCAAAATCCAGGGGGTGCCTTGGTCCACCCCTGCCCCCCCCGTTCCGACACCCATGGTTTTACGTACAATCGCTATGTTTATTGTTTCACAATAATTTTTTAGTTTTCAACATCAGTGATAACTGCTGTAAAAGCTCGCGTAATCTGTGGACGTTGCCGAATCACAATTCTCGGTCACTTGAAGATTTGGGTTTCCGAGCATACCACAGCGCGTCCGCTCAATCTCCTTCCGCCCCGTTGTGAAAACCAAACGTTCTGGGGAACTACAGGAAAGTGTTCCCTTTGAGATGAAGGATAAATCACTTCACGTTGAACTTATTATCGTGAGTTTACTTGAACATAATTTAAATCAACCAATCGCACATTTTTGTTCTTTTAACTCTACAGGCAAAGTTAATACTGACAAAATTTTGGTTCATTTACGTTTAAACCTGACATAACCCTGCCAAATCTCAGGTAGTTGGGCTTTTTCTCATTGCAATTTCGCTGAAATTTTATTTGCCTCCATGTGTTAAGTAAAAATTACATGATGACATTTTTTGCAAATGGCCATTGCCTGGGCTAAACAAACAGAGTTGGTGGTGAAAAAATTTCTTTGATTAACATTCTTACCTGACACAGCCACAAGACGTCAAGTGATTGATTTCTTTTATCATCATGATCTTGCTAAAACTTTATTCACCTCCATGTGCTAAGCTGCAAATCACATGATGCCGATTTTTGCATGTGATCGTTGTCCGAATGTAACACCAAACGTTGGATGCTACAACTTCGTATAAGAAAAAGATCTGTTTTCTGACCGCTTGGCTTTGATTTTCCTCAGTTGTTAAATAAATTCCGTGTGGTTCTTGGTGTTTTTTTGCATATTTTCATGCAAACGTTTTTCAGATATTGCATAAAAGTGCGTACGGGCATTGAATGTACTGACAGGGAAATTTAATTTCATAAAAGAATAAAAGATATTTATGATAGGATATTTTATATGAATAAGATTTCAGTATTGTGGATGCGTAGTGGTACGTGAAATCGATGTCCTATAAAAATACTTAGCTTGACTGATTCGTTTGCTTGTCACCTTCGTGGGGACCCGTAACTTGAATAGGCCTACAGATATGTGCAAATTTAAGTCATCGCAAAAATATAAAAGCAGACCCGTCGGCAGATTCCTTGAAAGCTTTTACAGAAATTCGAGAGGTTTCAACTGTTGATGTTAGGAGGTTTATTTTTTAGAGATGATGCCGGCTGCTTTAATGCCCATTGCAGACCTTTGAAATTAAAGCATTCAACACATAGGCTGCACTTTCAAAAGCTGGAATGTTAAGGAAACGGTGATTGGTCAATTCGCTTTCGAATTTCTAAATAACCATTCTTTGCACGAAAGCTATATCAACTACGTTCTACACAAAACTACTTTCGCGACTACAATGAACCATGCAGAAACAAGGATCTCAGTTTAAAACACAAGTAATCGGTAATTTGTTCAGGGGTATCACATGAAACATAAATCAACATAACATTTTTTTGAAAATAAAAAACAATGCATAAAAATTTCGTGGGAGGCTTTGATTGCCCGGTTTGTCCCCCACCCTGGTTGCGGGACTAATTCAATTTATACGAGCATTAAACTCTTTGACAAACAGTTTTGATCTTTTATTGCTTGACCATTCTCTTGAGTACTTTGCACACAGCACGAAACTCGCATTGATGAAGGCAATTGCTAGCCTACAACAATCGACTCACAAAGTTAATGCACTCTATACGGGCGTTTCTGCAGTCTGTGTTTCATTTATATGTGCATGTACTGTAAAATAATTTTTCCTATATCATAACTGTTCAATGGCTATTTTCTTCAGATTACGTTTTTTCTTTAACAACTTCTTACAAAAAAGTATTTGAAGGCTAGGTTTTTCAAAATTGATCCTTCGTCTGTAAAACAAGACCAAAACTTTTTTTTAAGTACAGCAGAAGGAGCGGTAGCGATAGCTCGCTCCTATTTTTATTCAGGAACTACTGCGGTAGCGCCGCTATTGAATTTGACAAAGAGCGGTAGCGACGTTATTTATAAAGTAGCGGTTGCCCACCTCTGACCATTTCTTGTTCACGAATCCGACCGAGAGTAAAAAATCATAAACAGTGCAACCGCATCTAATGTACGCCGTTGATTTCACGCCATTTGAAAAACATTCCCGGTTTTCATTACGACCTGCTGAGCAAGCAACACACAACAACCGGTTATGCTTTGCAAAGACTGACAATGCCTTTGCCCATCTCCGCTGCAGTACACAATCTATTATGAAAAAAGTGCTGTCTTTTCACCACCTTGCACTTACACTTCACCTTGATCCATATCGGATTGGTCGTGTGAAACGAAAAAAGTCGATTTCTATGAAACCCTTGATTTGCGTTGGCGTGCGTTTTGTTTAAGATATAAGGAAGAACGTTTTCATCACCCGTTCACGTGCGTTGCGGCAGAGTCAACAAGTTGCGGAAAAACCGAGTTTGTGGCAAAGTTTATCCAGCATGTGAAGCAAATGATGACACCCACTCCAAAAAGAGTCGTTTGGTGTTACGGCGAGTGGCAGCGGCGTACTGTACCCACCTGTCACTGATTGCAAAATGGTGTATCGATTATCAAACACGCTACCGGCGCTACGATTTCGGCACTGGAAATTCATCACAGAAGGTAAAACATTTTACGTGATATTTAAATTTTCATCCATTTTCGTATTTTAGCCTTTTGATATTTTTGAGCTTCTGCAGCGCCAAGGCATGTCATGTTTTATCTGATAAACAAGCATCCACATCGCTGTCGCCGACTGACATCCACCGGTCGCAGTTTCATCACCTGCGATGTCACGACAGATGATGGTGCAACACTTTAAGTTTTCGTCACAGTATATGCAGCGATTCATTGTAAGGGAAAGTCTGGGCATGCTCCCAGACTAAACCCTTCTGCGTTGATGATTGCAGTTTCGTCACGGGTTCGTAAATATGCAACAGAAAAAAGATCGATCTGAACATCTGAATCGCGCAGTGGATGGTCTTTAGCATCCATTTCTATTTAACTAGTTGTCAGTAACGTCGACTGCGGTTACTGGTATTTCTCTCCTAACGCAATCAGTTGCTGCGTTAAGCGTTTCGCTCAAATCGAAATGTATTCGATCCAGGATGTTACGCTTCAACCATCTCATTACATGTTCCTCGCGCAATAACTGTAAACCTCCTGACGATACACGGAAATGGTACAAGTTCATTTTTTCTTCAATTTTGTTTTTCAATAATTTATTTTTGTGTGTTTAAGCAACTAGCAATAATCTTGTCAATTACATCATTGGTGTAGGAGGCGGGGGCGCAGGGAATGCAAACGCACTCCCAAAAGTTTTGATTTGCCAAAAATTTGGACAAAATTCCTGAAAATCCGGGGAAAACCCGCGAAAATCTGGGGAAAATCTATGAAAACTTTCGCAAAATACCTGAAGAGCTGGGCAAACTACCTGAAAATACGAGCAAAAATGGTGACCAACGTTGTTTGATTTTGAAAAACCCAGCTTGTGCAGAATCACAAGAAGGCCTCTTTTGGAGGTCATCGCAAAAGAAGGTGTTAATGATCTGTGTGGGAGGAAGTGTTCGCACAAAGTGTTGCTCGAAAACTTTTCGGGCAAGTGTTTGGGGAAATTCGGGCAAAAATATTTCGCACCCGAAACAATTTGCCTCCTACACCTATGGATTCTACTGCATGTTTTGTGATGCAGCGAATGACTTTATTCGAAAAATTCAAATCAAGCGCGCTATGTTCTTTGTTTTCGTGCATCTCTTCAGCAAACTTCGCCTGAGGATATCGCAATCACATTAGAGCTGCTCTCTCTTTCTCTTCGATGGACGTCGAAACGACGAATCCGATCCATCATCTTATCTTTGGAGGTGGGATTGTTCGTGGCTGTACAGTCCTATGCGTGATAGACATGTACGGCCACAGGTGGGACACAGATAAGCAGAGTTGTTTTCTCTGTTCCGAGCAGGATGTTCATGCCGTCGGCGACGACGCTCATCTTCAGTTTTATCCTGCTTTGCTGGCATGAAGAGGATACCAGTGGTACAAATGTCTCGCCAGCCCTTGCGATCCGTTGCTAATGTTTCCAGTTGGTCAGGGGGAATAGCATTCTTCTTAAGTGTTGCCTTCAGACAATCCTTGAAACGTTTGAACTGTCCGCCAGTAGATCTTCGACCCTCTTTCATACAGCACAAGTCGCG
>Ga0210059_1008516_pt1 | contig 16173 bp, 11 predicted proteins | sample Ectturendosymbi2_FD_188042 | JGI IMG/M metagenome (GOLD analysis project Ga0210059, IMG submission 188042) | Ecteinascidia turbinata endosymbiont from Florida, USA - Sample 2 (SPAdes) (version 2) | ecosystem: Host-associated > Tunicates > Ascidians > Unclassified | place: Key West, Florida...
AGCAGGTCATCCAAAGTATCAAAAGACTCGGATTGTAGCCTAGTTTCCAGTAAAAACTTCAGCGAAATACTACCACCTAACGGTTGGCGCCCAGAGCCAGGCAAAGTAGGCCAAGGTGGCCAAAAAGTCCTCCACTTATGATGTCACTCACAGAAAACCCGCATCCCCCACGCAAAATTTTTTATTCGAGTGCAATCTACTAGACTGGCCGATCCGTTTGAGCCGTTGAACAGCTCTCTAGCGCAATCGGCGGAGGAGCTAGGGCGTTGGTAAGGCAACTGAAAATTGCTGTTTTTTTAGGCTGAAATCAAAGTACGAATATCACGTAGGCTGGCTCTATACGTGTTAAGAAGAAGATTACTATGTTCTGCATGTCTTCATCTGTACCGAATCAGTTCAATAATTTCTTATGTGGAGTGCATATGGGACAGGTATACTGAAAGTGTTGCGATTGGAAAGTCCGTGTGGCAAGTGCGAAAAGCTTCACACTGTGGCAGAAAGCAACAATAGAGATCACTTGATGATATCACTCTATTATTGCTTGTTCATGCCACATATATATGTGGTGTTATTCTTTGTGCACATCCCGTTTGTGGTGAATTGCACATTCAATACAATGCCAACCAAGAGGTTGTGAAAACATTCCCTCCTTTTTACAACGAACTGCACCAATCGCATGTGCTTTTTGTGAAAGTTGCACCTGGCATGGCCTTCACATCCTTGTCACAGCACCATTTTATTGTGATCAGAAAGCCCTAATGGCAAGTGCGCAAAGCTTCACACTGTGGCAGCAAGCAACAATAGAGATCATCCAACGAGACTTCTCCGTTATTGCTTATTCGCACCACATATATATGGTGTTATTCTTCACGCACACCCTGTTTGTGGTGAATTGCACATTCAACACAATGCCAACTGGGAGATTGCAACAAAAAACAATATTTTTAAAATTTAGAAAATAACCAATATCTTAAAATTGTAAAAAACAAGCATTACATCAAACGATGTTTAATGAGCTTTGTTAATGAATATAGCACACCATCGCATGTAAACAGTTCCAAACCAGTACCAATTATAATAACTAATAAAATTTTGAAATATGTAGTTGAAAGATCAAAACTATTTGAAGCAAGTTAACTATAGAAGTTCAATGCAAAAATAAAATAATATAAAGGCAAAAGCACATGTTATAAAGTGAAGTGCATGCAGATGAGTAGGGAATGCTATGGAGACTGTCTATGGAAAGAAATCCTTTCTCAGCAATGAATCAGACACTAAGATCTTACAGAGTGTATATTTTGCCTCAGCTCTTCTTCAAATAGAATCATAGAGACAGATGCTATGGAGACATGAGATATTTGCTTATGTAAGGGAAGTAAGATGAAATGAGAGTTAATTATCAGTAAGTCATGACCAAGACAGTTCAAAGATAACATAGGTGGTAGGAGCAGATGACACAGGGTTCCCACATGGTATTGAAAGTATTGAAAAGGTATTGGATTGTGAAATCAGTTTTCAAGACCGTGAAAAGGTATTGAATTTGGCCAAAATGTACATAGAGCATTGAAAAAGTATAAAAATTCCAATTCAGCCACTTTTTATTTCATTTTTTTCTTTACCACTGATGAAAGTTTTGCAAATGTTTTTTTGCACTGTGTTCCATGCATAAAATTTTCTAAAAATGAAGATCAGTGATGATAAAATTAAGTTCTTAAATTTGGTATTGAAAAAGTATGTAAAATGTTTTTTGAAAATGTGTGGGGACCCTATTTGAATAATAGCTGATGATGCCTACATCGTAGGCGAATTATATACTCTAGAAGATCCTAGTGTCTGATTCTTTGCTGAGAAACTATTCCTTTCCATAGACAGTGTGTGGGAACCCTGATGACATACATGAAAAGCTGTAGGGGTCAGTACAGTACAGACCATGGTGGAGTGCTGGAATTACCCAATGTAACAGCAAGGAACACAGTAAACCCGAGTGAAGATAGTGTGACACACTGACAGAGGTAATAGTTGTTGCATTCAATCACTGGCAACAGACCTATCAGAGGATGATGAAGTGAATTTACACAGTATATGTTCACGTAATAATACTGTACTAAAGGAAATGGTCTGTGAATACGAATGGTGCCTGATACAGACAAGATCTATGAAATCAGTGTTGAAAGTGCTGATCTGTTCACTGCTTATAAGTGGATTATACAAAAACACTTAGATATGAAGTATAACTCTCCATGTATTAATGATGGGGTCTAGTCACTTCAGAATGATGTAAGACAGTGGTTCCCAACCTTTTTTGATGCATTCCTCCCTTTGCCTATTTTGGAACTTTTCATTCACCCCTTGTTGGGGTTCGTAGGTTAGCATTAACTACAATTGGAACAATGGTCTTTATTGATGACAATAATTTAACGAAAGAGGGACAAAAACTATTTGTTTTCAAATAATGGCACTAAACTTTGTCAACAAAAGCGTGTGATAGTCCACTTAATAACTTAACAATATAAGGTGATATAACTTATTGAAAGAGCCAGTGTCAACTTAAAAGAGAAGTACAACACTTAACAATGAATAGGTAACTTAACTATAAATTGGAAATTCCTCACCTAAACTCATGCAATTCCTTCCTGGGGAGGAATTCTTCCCCAGTTGGGAACCACTGATCTAAGATAATGCAATAATGTTCATGACTGAAGCCTAAATGCTGCTAAGTATAGTACCAGGCATTAAACTAACAGCTGTGGCAGTGAGATTTTAGATTCTCATTGCTCCTTTTGCCCTGGAAGCCAGGGATTGCTGCAAAGATGCTTCTCAAAAGTTTGTCCTGTAATTTATTAAAGTGGCATGCAGTTAAGTTTTTCAGGTATTTTTGAATTAGTTTTTTGGTGGCTTTGAGTCATTGAGTGACTCTGAGTCATTCACACCATTTATGAGCACAAGAAGATTGAATAGACATTTTTTCCATCTGGATTATGCTTTGACCATAACAATATACTGCATAGATTTTTCATGCTGTTAATGAATCTGTGAGAGGAACAATTTGTAAGAGGTTTTTGATCTGGGAAGGTTGAGCCTTGTATTCTTTGCTGCTGTTCCATACCCTTATAACAGAAATATCCAACCTTCTAAGTTAGTGGTACTATTCCATCTAGAACAGATTGCTTTGTTGAATGCAACATATACTGCTTGGAATCATCATTGTCTGCAAATTCAGTTTGTTGCTTGGGAGACTCTTTGTGAAATGCACTTATAAAACTTTCACAAATTCTTTAAAAGTCACCAGGTGATATTTCTAGTGGTGTTTTTCAAGGAACAAGGTTGGTTGGACGTTAAATTTTAGCGAACTTTGACGTAAGTGATTTTAATATTTTTGTGGTTATTTCTGTAGGGTTTGCTAGCTATTTGTACCTAAACAATAATTTACTCAGATGTTTCACATACAACACTTAAAATGGGCTAGATGTCCCAATTTATAGTAATTCATGGTCTACATGCCATAAAATAGGATATTGATTTTTAGTAACACTACGTATCCTCAGACGTAAAATCTGCAAGCAATGCTTACTAGTGGAAAATTGAAAGGCTAATCAAAGCAGAGAAAGGAGGTCAAGACTAATATGATCAACTCAAAACACAAGTCGCGGCAAGTACAAAACTGGAAAATGCATCATTCCCAGATATTTGTATTCACTGAAACTTTAAAACTATCTGACGCCAACTATAGATCAAAGCAAAAGGCCCACATTGATGGGAACACTTTCAAACTCTGCTGTGCCTCAAAACAGAATGATGGTAGAATGCGAAAGCAAGATTGTGTTCGTTGGTTTGGCAGCAGTGTATACTCCAGGAAGCGCCTTAAAATGAAAAAAGTCAAAACAAATCGGCCAGGGTGAATGGAGAAATTCAATACCCAAAAACGTGGAAGAATTATTTTACACGAGGGAGGGTCATACCTTGAATATCAGTTGGGCTTGAAGTAACTATTTATCTTCACAAGGTATCCGTGGAGTTAAAACTGGCTTGTTCTACAAAAGTAACAATGTATGCTTTATGGACAGATGGTTTATTTTTGACGCCATGGAACACTGAACAGTGCCGCGATAAGGCCATTCGGTCGCTGTCGTCCTTATAATCTGCTTTGTTGCAAGTACCTCGGTGCGATGATCATCTCTTCTCTTGGAAGATTTGTTCACTGTTTGGCCAACATACTGTTGATGGCATATCATACAAGTTGCTACATAAATACCAAATGTCAAGTTTTGATTCAGCAGCAAAGTTTTATTTTTTTGCCATTGATTGTGAAACAGTTGGGACAATATACAGGAGCTGCTGCACCATCGAAGCCAGGTGTGATAGAATGGTCAACACAGCGCTTGTCAACACACAACGTTGAAAAATTCGTTTGGACAAATACTTTGATTTTTTAGAAATCAGCTTACTGATAGTTATATAACTATTAAAAACGGCCACACAGCGACACGTTTGCCAGTGTGCAAGCATGCATGAAAAGAGGTATTTTTGAAAGCGGAAGAAAATTGTGTGTGGCGTGGCTCGCAAAACCACCGCAAAACGAAACTTATTTCATATTTTTTTTTTTTAGTATGTTCCTTTTCATCGTCGTTTTGTTCTGCACCTGCGAGGTCATTCCATTATTCATCCAGCAATTCAGCTAAAGATTTTTACAAAGTACTAGGAGTGTCCAAAAATGCTACGCAAAAAGAAATAAAAAAAGCGTACTACCAGGTAAGGTTTTCTTGCTTGGTAATTAGTGTTGATGCCTTTTCTCGTTCAGCATTACCAAAAACACGCCACAGCTCAGTTTTTTCTGATTGTCTTTGTTGATAGTTGGTGAAAAGTGGTTTGCACGTCACGTTATTACAAAGTAATAATTGGCGCTAGTTTTTTAATTGCTTTTAATTTAGCAAGCGTTTCGTGTACGAGGTTTTCAGTTGTGTTTACGGCCAAATACCAACAGCGTTTAGAATTAAAAAAGATTTAAATGACATTTCACGTTATGTAAATAGTTTGTGCTTTGTATGCGATCCGACTTCACAATATTTTAAAAGTATTGAAAAGAATATACATAACCCAGTTTCAAGCTATGAGTTCATCGTTAATGACACAAGAAGCTGAAGACATTCATGCACTCCTTTTTTGCTATTTAAATTGTTTTATTTATTGGGCAGCTCTTTGCTGTTTTTCGTCGTGTTACCTGTAGTTCATTTTCTGCTACATGTTTGTTGGAATTTATTCTCGGCTTTCTTTTCGTTCACCCCTTCGCCGACGTTTCGATCCGTTCGTCTTGTTTTTTTTTGTGTCGGTTTTTATATGAAAACATGTTTAGTTTTGTGTCCGTTTTTATATAAAAACATGTTTATTTTTGTGTCCGTTTTTATATAAAAACATGTTTATTTTTGTGTCCGATTTTATATAAAAACATGTTTATTTTTGTGTCCGTTTTTATATAAAAACATGTTTACTTTTGTATCCGTTTTTATATAAAAACATGTTCATTTTTGTGTCCGTTTTTATATAAAAACATGTTCATTTTTGTGTCCATTTTTATATAAAAACATGTTTATTTTTGTGTCCTTTTTTATATGAAACATGTTTATTTTTGTGTCCGTTTTTATATAAAAACATGTTTATTTTTGTGCCCGTTTTTATATAAAAACATGTTGCGCATTGCTTTTAGCTAGCGAAGAAGTTCCATCCGGATACAAACAAGGGCGACAAAAACGCTTCGAAGAAATTTTCTGAAGTGGCCGAGGCGTACGAAGTAAGTTTACTTTAAGGCTCCTTGCTTGCAACTCGCGTAGCTTTATGCATTACGCGCATGCGATCTTTTCAGTGAATGGTTTTAGGCAAGGTTTCCGAATTTTTTGTCCGATTTGCCGTTTCAGCTAGACTGCAACATGTCACAAAACAGTTAAGTGAAAACGATCAGCTGCGTTTTGCATTTTGCCATAAAACGCCATAGTTCATTCGTGCCACTGGAGTTGCACATTTCTTATTGTTGCTACTATTTTTCGCTGGAATAATGTCCAGGCCAGTGGTTCTCAAACGGGTGCCACCTGGCTCACTCAGGGAGGAATTTTTCATTCCTGGGGGTTTTGTTCCAGGGAGGAATAGGGGAGGAAAAGCTGTGGATGAAAAAACTTTAATTTTTATTATTTGTTTATTCAACACGTAAAAAAACTGCACAACGTGGTTGGTTTAGATGGGAATGTCTGATGTACGAAAGGACAAGTTGCGTTAACTGCAGTGACTGACATTATAAAATAGTTTGTTTGGTTGATAATCGTCTATTGTTTCTTCACAGTAGGTAATGTGAAATTTTTGCAATTGTCTTTTTTGTGATTTTTGTTGGGGAGGAATTGACAGTGTGTAAGGGGGAATATGAAAAAATTTTGAGAACCCACTGGTCCAGGTTATTAGCTTAATTATTTCATTCATAGATATTTGGCAAAAAATCAAACCCACCAACAACTGAAGTGTATTGTGTATAGATGGTCATTCGTTAGGAGACACGTAAAAAGGTCGAAAATGTGTTGGGAGAACCGACAGCAATGCAAAACCCATGAAAGTGCCCCACATAGTAGTCAACTTGCCTATCGCTGATTCTTCAACGGATGTCACCCTCAGAAAAAAACAAAAAAGTTCAAATAAAATCGCCAGCATCCAGTCGCAGGAATTTGTACGAAGTTTGAAAGGGAAAAATTAATAATTGAGCACACAGCGGTCGACTTGTTAACTTTCGCCTCCCGAAACAATCGATTACTTTTCCAACCACCGTGACCTCACTTTATTCAATCAATCATGCCCGACCGTGCCATCGCGCTATCTTCTTATTGCGCCATCGCCAGTGATGCCTAGTTATTTTACAAAAACAAACGAGCAAATCTGAAAAAACACGCTCAAATTTGGCAACACTGGCCACCGCCCTGGCTATGTTGTTAGACGTGCTTCCGACCAACGGCGATAATATTATTGAACTTTGCAAAAACATATTCGTCGCGCATCTGCGTGAGCGAAGCAGCAGCGCGATCGCTTCCAGCTGACAACCAATTTGTGCTGACGTCCATTTTTTTCAAAAGCGGCCATCCTTTCGTAGAGGGTCAGCCACAAATAATTGTATGTTTTTTATCTATACTCCTATCACAGAAGCACTGTAAGAACTCTTTATTTGGAGATATTCATAATAAAAATCTTTGACCTTATTAAAAGTATTGCGTCATGAACCACAATGTTATTTAGTCATATTGATAATCCTAAAGTTTTGAAGCCAAAATTTCTTGTTCCGTTTGCTAGCAAAGACGAACAGGTTTTCATGTCATGTTGTGCCTGGTGTTTAACGCGAAGCTGTTTGCATCTTCAGGTTTTAGGCGACGAAACGAAGCGACAGCAATACGACGTTCTGGGAAGTGCCGGTTTTGCCGCAAGCCAGCAGGGCCAGTCCCAGTGGGGAGGGGCTCGCGGGTTTTCGGGCCACATGGACCCGGAGGATTTGTTCCGGAAAATCTTCGAGGAATTTGCTGGCGGAGGAGGAGGCGGGTCTCGGACCGGATTCGAGGACTTTCGCGAATTCGCTCCCCTGGAAGTAAACGCACTGTTTTTGAGGTGTTTTAAGAGACCGAAACGGTCTCCCAAATTTTTCCAACGATCTTTCAAAATAGAAGAGAGCCTTACAGTATAACCACCACCGAAATGCACTGAAACCTAGCTTTGTGGCCATCTCGGTATTTAGACAAAATATAATTGCGGTCTTTCAAAATGTCTTTGCGGTCACCAAAGTCACACCTTAGAAATACCCCAAGTCCACTGGTGGCCCGGACGTGCTGCTCCGAGCTGACCTTTGCTGCATTTTTGATGCTCACCATAGATCGCTGTTATATTCCTTTTGTTGCCGACTTATGCACTAGTTTACCTCTGGCATTCCGCGGGTTGTGTTTTTTGTACTTCTTGTTGCTGCTTAATTCGGGTAAGCCGTGACGTAATAGGTTTTGTGCATCTCAGTTCTTAAGTGACAGCAAGGTTTGTGAAGTGCCTGTTCAGACTGCTTAGTGTATCTGTGTTCACTTGTGACCACATGTTGGTGGCGTCCTGCAAGCTGGTGTACAACCCCAGTTGTCAGTATACTTTCGTCCGTGTTGCTTTGATATCAGGTCTACATGGACCTGTCGTTTAACGAAGCGGCGAAAGGTGCGAACAAGTCGCTGAAGATCGACATCATGGACACCTGCGACCGATGCAATGGGAAGGGCAACGAGCCCGGGTCGAAGGTGTCCAAGTGTGGCTACTGCGGCGGAACCGGAACGGTAAAGTCTCTGAGTCTGTTAGAAGTTCGCGCGGCTTGTTGTCGATGCTCAGTCAGCGATTCAAAGCTCTAGAGGCTTGCTGTAAGCGTGCGAGGGTTCGACCGACTAGGTTCTGCTTTCATGACTTTGCAATGATTCAAACTTGCTCATGTCTGTATTCAAGTTACTACAGTGGACTTCACAAAGACTACCAAGTTGAATCTGTCAGCAAGTTTTTTAAAATAGGAAATCAATTTCATGCAACTGAGGATTGAGGATGTGTAATGGTACGTGAAATCGATTCCTTATTAAAAAAAATTTGCCCATTGAATCAACTTCCGTTAAACTGTTGATATTTTGCTCCCAATGGAATATTAACGTAGTCATTGCCAAGTTGCGATGAACTGCAGAACCGGCGTGAACTTGTGCACGCTCAGCCGGCAAAGTGTATTCTGCGACGATATAACTGCACTATTTCGATTGCGTGGTTTGATGAAGGTTACTACAGTAGTTGCTTGTCAACATCTGCCACTGCTGTGGTCTTCGAACTCAAGCAGCTTCCAAGGAAGCCGATGTTGCTCCAATCCACTTAAGTGGATAATGAAGAAAAAAACGAAACTTTCTGCTCGACTTTCACAGACGTGTCATACTATGCTGATGTCGTAGTTCGTTGACGTCGTACTGTGCTGACGCTATATCATACGAAAGTCATATTTTACTGCCGTCATGTAATGCCGACTTATGCTAAGCTGACGTCATGTTGCACTGACGTCATATTAAACTGATGTCATGTTATTGTGACGTACCACTAAGCTGACGTGTTGTTGTGCTGATGTTACCTTAAACTGACGTCATGTTATTGTGACGTCACGCCAAGCTGACGTGTTGTGATCGCAGGAACAAGTCGTCACCGGTCCGTTTGTGATGCGCTCCACATGTCGCAGGTGTGGGGGAACTGGAAAGCTCATCACCTTTCCCTGCGTCAAGTGCACGGGCCGAGGGCAAGTCAAGCAGAACAAGATCGTCACTGTGCCCGTGCCTGCAGGTTAGACGCTCTGTGCGGGCGCCATGTTGTAGTCGTTAAGTAAATGGTCACTTTTACGATGGATCTTCGTTTCCAAACACCTGTTTTTGAATTTTTCTTTTGTCTGCGGATAAGTTTAGAATTATCTTCTTCACCAAGGTCGAAACATCGATCAAATCGATCGCTTGCGTAGATTCATCTCCGGATCGATGCAACTTTTTCGCTTTTGTTGCTGCTGTCAAAGGTCAAAACCCAACCTGCTACTGACAACTAGTTAGCAGCTACTGTCTTTACGTGAAACTCAGGAATTGCGGCTTTCCGAAAAATGTGACTAACCTTGCCACAACCCATTGTGGTTTTGGAGTTCTGGACCAACTCGCAAGCAGGCCTGGTAAAAGACCCGATAAAGCCGCAGTCTGAAGTATGACTCGAATGAAAAACGCCACAATTGAAGCAAAGGCACAGTGTAGCCATAAATGAAATGCGCCATATAAACGCAGTGAATGACAAAACGTATTTGAACATATTTACCGTTCTACTTGGAAGCAGTATTTTACCTTTGCGTTAGAAAAAGGACGCCAGAACCAGGGTAACTTGTTTTTTTTTCTCTCCAGAGTATGTCATAACATCAAACTAAGAATAAGATTTGTCAATGTTCTCGTCATTTTCAGTACTTTTCTAGTAAAACAATATTTCAATGTTTCTTCAAACCTTCACAATAGGCATCGAAGACAGACAGACGGTGCGAATGCAAGTCGGGACTCGAGAAGTGTTTGTTACGTTTCGGGTAAGTCCCCTTTTACGAGAAGAGCCCTAGACAACTTCATGATGCTTCGTGCGACTGGAGTGGGTTATCGGTGCTTAGCCGCCTGTTACTTAGTTAAGGCAAAAGGGTCTAGCATACCGGTGGCAAGGGATGTGTGGAAAGAAAACCGGTAATCTTTTTTGCAAAAACTCAAAAAAAACGCTTGACTTTAACTGCTACAAATACAACATATCGCAGGTTATTAGAACCTGCTGTTCTCCGCGCATTGGGAGCTTAACAGGCAAGTAGCTTTAAATTCATTGCATATTCGCTAAAAACTTTTGGAAATGGTTTTAATCGCTGGGTCGAAACGATATGGAGTACTGTGGTTTGTCAACAACTCTTGTTAAGGATGCTGTGCAAAAGACTCTTACAGCGTCACTGATTTGTGATCGGATTTAGTTGCCCAACAGCAGCTGATGCATTTGTGTATCGTCTTGACGTATTTTTGTTCATGCTGTGCAGGTCAGTCCCAGCAAAGTGTTCCGCCGGCAGGGCCCCGACGTGCACTCTGACGCCGAAATAACGATCGCTCAAGCGGCGCTAGGTGGCACTCTCAGGCTGGCGGGAATTCACCACGAGATGGAGCTAGTGGTAAGCACTCTTCCTCATCTGGGAAACGTTTGAGTGCAGCGCAGTGGGGAAACTGATCATAGTCAGCTTCGAAACTTAGATTTGAATCGTGCTGTGCAAGGGCCGTGCAGTGTCCTGTTGCGGGTTTTGCGTCGCCAATATGTCTGGCCCGTGGTCACCGGGGGCATCCGGGAGCAGTGCTCCCCAAATATTTTTGCAACCCCCGAAATTGTGTTTTGCCCAGAAAGATTTGTTTTAAACATAATGACAAAAGCAAAAATCTTGACCCCCTAAAATGTACTCTCCCTCAAACTTTAAAATCGGGCTACGGGCCTGCAATATGTTTGCATGGATTTCGCGCAGGACGGTTGGAGGAACGGTTGGCGTTTTTCAAAGTTCGGTAGCGGAATCGTCATCAGTGTTACAATTCAAACGCTCGTTAGCGGATGAGATAACTCATTCGAAATATTGATCAAAACTGCAGAATTAAGTAACGGCATTATATGAAGCCACAGAATGAAGAGTTCTGAATCGTCTTTCCACGTTCATATCAGCTCAACGCTGTCTCTGACAACCTCTGCGAAGTCTGCCCCCCGAAACTCCCCCTGCTTTGCAAACGTAATCCCTTCATGTTGCGACGGGAACCAAGTAGACGCCTAATGACTTGTTTAGCGCAGACTCTATCAACATACGCAGAACATTGAAACAAGTGCAGATTGCCGTTTAGCATCTTGGGCGTTTCGTCGCGGATTCGCGATCGTCACGCTCGAGTTGTTTTGCTTGCAGAGGGTGTCATGTTTGTTTCTTGTTTTTTTTGCTCACGCACTAGATTTTGTTCCAGATTCCACCCGGAACAGGTTCCCACGAGCGCTTCCGGTTCGCAAACAAAGGTATAAAGAAAGTAAACAGTTACGGCTTTGGAGACCACTACATTCACGTTAAAGTTAAGGTTCCCAAGTAAGTTTGCGGTTTGTTTTGAGCGTCTGTTTAATGTGAAGTGTCCTGCTTGGTACGGAACGGCCTAGAGTGTGAAGGTGGGAGTTGGGCGATCCATATTTAGATGTTGACGTCACAGTATTCACTTGAGCTAATAAGCTTTCAGTCGTTTCATGCCTTGTTTGCTCAGCCGACGCTGATTCAGTGACGATTCGCTTTGAACAATTACGATGGGCCAATTCGTTAGTGTCGTCATCCGATTTGGATCATTGCTTTGCTCCGTGCAGCGGATTCAGAAAAACGTTGCGTCGAAAAGTCGAAGTTTTTTTTTCTCAATGCATCGGATTTGGAACTTTCTTAGACTGTTCAGCAATGTCGGCAGCTGCAGGGTTCGGTTCTTTTTGTGATTTATGTGAATACATGCTTTGCAACAGCGGTCCCGAACTTTTTCCCATCGCGTACCATTTGTGGGTTCCGTACTATCACCACGTGCCACCGTTCTCCAGGAAAACTCAATCTACCAAATATCATTCGATCAAAAGTTTGGAAAACCAGAACTGACACATATGTGACATGAAGATACTGGCTGTGAAAAATTATAATGGACATTTTTCGGGACTAACAGGGGAAGTACACAAAAATGCAGGAATTTATTACAAGATCACCACCAGTGAAAACAAAATGTATTCTTTTTGTGTAAAGAACAGAAGGGTCTCACGTACCACCTTGAAGGCCTTCGCGTACCGCCAGTGGTACGCGTACCACAGTTTGGGATCCACTGCTTTACAACTAAGATATATGAATGCATGCGTCACTACTAAAACATGTGAATGCATGTCTTACAAGCAATAACTATAAACATGGCAAAACAGTTGGGACCGTTTTTCTTTATACTTTAATATCAAGTTCACGATGCACTGTTTTGTTGAACTTGCGACTTCAGTTTTTATTTGCAATGGACGGCTTAGTCAACTCAATACACGCTGCATATGCGCCATGCGGCGTTAAATCTTCGTGTTTTTAAAGTTTTCGATTGCTGATATGAATACATATCTTCAACCAGTGATGTGCCGTTTGTGGATTAAGCTTTGCATTGCTGTAAACGTGAAGTGTCATGTTCAGTAATCCGCAGTCTGTAGCTGCCCAGTCAACAATGGAACTGCTTAGACAGGGGGGTGGGGTGGAGTGCTGCAACAATAAGCAGCTCTGCTGTTTACCCCACCTCGGTGACATGGACTGCGTTTCTGCTTAGATAACGTGACGTTAGCACTTACGTGGAATCCGATTGTAACGCTAACGTGGTTGGTTATCTCCGAGACATGGCGGTTTCTGTGTTGTTTTTGAAGCCTTTCCCCACCTGCTCTCGTGAAGTGTAAGCACCGTTTTACACGCGTACGCTGCAAATAGACTCACACAACCACGCACGCACGCGCTGTACTGAGTTACTCGCTCGAGTTCATCGAATTTGTAGCAGCAACAGCCCAGTGGGTGTTTTGCTAAACCGCGAAATATTGAACGAAACATCGCAGACAACTGACGCAACGCCAGACAGAAGCTCTTCTGGAATTCACTGAAGACGACGCTCAACTGGATGGAACGGTCGAGGGGTTTCACCGAACGGAAAGTAAGTCGCCGCGTGCCCAGCACGGAGCCCGACGACGATGGAGGAGTCGTCTTAAATACGCTTGTGACGTGTTGAACGTTTCTTTGTTTCGCTCTAATGCGCGTTCTTTATACAGTTTTGAAAAAACGTCGTTTGTTCGACTTTTTTTAATAGATGCTGGCCACTGAACCAAAGCAATTGAGTTGAAGATTTTTAACAATTTTTTTAGCGAGTAGTTTCCAGATGGGCCAACGAGGCCAGAATGGCCCTGGGAAAGTGTCAGTGGATTCGTGGTTTTCCTACTTTATGGCACACTTTTTGCGATTTACATTAACAAAAACAGGTAGCCTTTGCTTCGCAGTATTTTAAGTTGAATTTTGACCCGACTGTGGTTCCGCGGTGTTGTTGGGTCTGCAGTGTCGGGGATTCGGCAGTGTTGGGGGGTCTGCAGTGCTGTTGGGTCTGCAGTGTTAACATCATTCTCCCCTGCAGCGAAAACGCACCAAAAACCATTTCTGTTGCGCGTTAATCACGCGATCGAGGTAGTTTCAAACTTGGCCCCAACACTCTCCACCGATGTTACCGTTCGGCGCCAGCTGACGCCCGGCGGCCGTGCACGATGGGTGGCGACCTAACCGGTGTCTTCATCTTTCAACCACATATTTCTTTACTTTTTTCCTCACGCGTGCTGATGCGTCTTTTTCCACTGAATGGTGTTTCTTTCCAAAACGTTGGATCTATTCTCGTACAACGATCGGACAACTTGTGCTGTTTGTTTCCTCTTTCTTTGTCGAAACGGCCGCGCTACGTTTCAATCTCGCGGCAGATGTTGATCGCTCGCGATAAGACAAAGAAGCGTTCTTCTGATCGCCCCAGCGCACAATAACCGCGGTTTCTCCTTTTCTTAGAACAAGCTTTCAAAGCGAACGAAAGCTCGACGCTTGATCAAAAACGGGAGAAACCGACCAATCGCGACGCAGTAAAAGAGAATTCGACCAATCAGAGCGCGGATAGCACGGACGGAAAAAAAGACGGCTTTTTAACGAAATTGAAGCGAGCCATATTTGGTTGAGTCCGTCGCGTAGGAAGCGGAAAACTTCATGTTAGTTTTTGGCAAAAAACGCTGCTTGTGTGGTTAGTAGGATATTGACATTGGCGGTTGCATGGACAATGTTTAATTCCAATCGCTTGCAGCTTAATTTTTCAAATTTTTCTGGATGTTGAAACGATTTTTAAAAACGATTTTTCTAATTTTTAAAAGTAAGTTAAAAATTTTTCTAACTCTCCCAAGTCGCAGTGCACCAGGTATAGGCGCAGCCAGGGGGGGTATGCCGCCCGAATTTTTTACATATATAGTCATTTTCTGCTTTAAAATGCGGTATCCCAAACAAATTAGTGTTATTCGCCTAACATCAAACACTTTGGCCCCCAAATTTTCCCCCCACACACAAAATTTTGGGCTGGCTGCGCCACTGTCACCAAGATTTCGCTGTACGGCCGATGATGCTTTGGTGTAATTCGCTTTGTTGGTTTTGCAGCGTTTTCATGCATTTTTTCGAGATAGATGTCTCTCTGTTGCACTACTGCTTGAAACCTGGTGCTTTGCTCTGTGCAGAGAAATCATCAACAAAGTGACCGACCCAAGTTTCAAGCCAGCTCTCTGTGATGTGCTTGCTTGCTAACCTTAGGAAATGCGATGGCGTTCCTTATTTCTGGAAGACGTCTCGGCGAAACACACAATGGAGCGTTGCCATTGACGACGAGTCGCTGGTCTTGGTTTGCTGCGCTGCAAACCCGCCATCTGAACTTCCTCCCCAAGCATCATGACGACGCCGCGCGCGAACCGTTGTGCAAATACCTTTCATGGCGCTTTTCAAACTTGACGCAAACGATTTCCTGTTCGCACGTGTTCGAAACAAAAACTTATCCGAAAGAAAATTGCCTCGTACACCATTCTATGTTTGAAAGAAAGTGTCGGTGAATTGTAAACACTGACGTGAAATACTGCAGTGCAAATACAGTGCCCGTCGCTTGGTGTTAAACTGCATGTTGAACTTGGTTTGGATCAGTAATCGAAAACTTGATTTGGTGCAAACAAACACGTTTTGTTACGGTATAATAACACGCGAATGGTTTGTCGAACAGTATTCTTCTTTTACTTTTAGACCGGGCAAAGACAGTGACCTTTATCGAAGTAACAACAAAAAAAACGCGTTGAAGATATGGTCGTGAATGGTGCGTGTACTGGCTGCGGCTGTCCCACAGCCTTCTTTCAGTGAACGACTAAAGTTCAAGTCCCGCTGTCGCACCAGAGCGTTTATTGATTGTTGTTTTTTGTGACGCAGCGTTTATGACGCGTGGCCCCAACGTTTGTGACGCGGCGTTTATGGCGCATGGCCCCAATAAAAACATTTTGGGACCATGGGTTCCGTTCAATAAAGCTTCAAATCAACAGACCCCTGTTTCAAATTCTGTAGTTACTTTGCTTGTTAACTCAAAGGGTTGAAGTTCCTTGCGTGTTGTCTTCTCCCAGACAAAAAAATTTACGGTAATTGCTTTTAGTGATGTAAATATGTACGCGACTTCGATGACGCAACGCAATGTTTTAAAAGCGGCACTCAAAGGAGCCAAACAATCTGCACGTCCGTGCTGCCCGCTTCAAAAACTTCTGTTAATCAAGAAAGTCTATCATCTTAACACCCTGCACCTCTACCCAGCGCAAACTCGAAAACGAACAAAGAAAGAATAACCGAATTCTTGTATCAAGCTGTTGAAATACCGACATCCGATTGTCCGATTTTTACAGTAAACGAGGGCTTGGTCCAGATCAAAGTCACTATAATCAATCATGGGCGCAATTTTGTTGTAAAATGTGGGGGGACAGCTGGGTGTGAAACCGCAGAAGTGACGTTTTATGTATACCGATTCC
>Ga0210059_1008517_pt1 | contig 16171 bp, 7 predicted proteins | sample Ectturendosymbi2_FD_188042 | JGI IMG/M metagenome (GOLD analysis project Ga0210059, IMG submission 188042) | Ecteinascidia turbinata endosymbiont from Florida, USA - Sample 2 (SPAdes) (version 2) | ecosystem: Host-associated > Tunicates > Ascidians > Unclassified | place: Key West, Florida...
GACTATTTTAAGAGAATATTAAATTCTCAAAACTCTGCCAATGGGTCTGCAGAGTCTGTGGAACACAGCATAGACTGCAAGGAGAACTATCTGGGTCTTGAAATGCCCATGTGTTCTTTTGTCTCCTTGGCATCACTTCTTCAAAAGCTGCCACTGAACAAAGCTGCAGGGCCTGATTGTATTTCTGCAGAGCACCTGCTGTATGCAGACGAATCTCTGCGTTTTTTTCTCAGTGAACTGTTTAACATGCGTATTGTTCACGGGTATATACCCAATTCCTGTTTAAACACAACAATAGTTCCCACATGCAAAAACAAGAATGGGAATATGTCTGACACTTCAAATTACAGACTAGTCGCAGCAGCCACAGTGGTGTCAAAGCTGCTTGAGCACTTCATATTATCTAACATCTCTCCTTTCCTTGGTACCACAGACAATCAGTTTGGTTTTAAGGCTGGTCATAGTACTGATCAATGTGCATTTTTGTTAAAGCAAACTGCTTCATACTTTGTAACCCATGGTTCATCTGTGCATGCTGGGTTTTTAGATGCCTCGGAAGCATTCGATCGAGTACTACACATGAAATTATTTGAGAAACTAATTCAAAGAAAGGTGCCAATGTGTTTTGTGCGCCTACTGAAACATTGGTACAAAGAACAAACGATGCAAATTAAACGGGGCAAGCATTTTTCTGAACCGTTGCATGTCTTTAATGGGGTTAGACAAGGGGGAATACTGAGTCCATACTTGTTCGCTGTTTATTTAGATGATTTGTCCAATGAACTAAACAACATTAAAGCAGGGTGTTATATTGGTGAAGTCTTATTAAATCACTTGATGTTTGCTAATGATATTTGTGTGTTCTGTGCAAGTGTACGTTGATTGCAAAGAATACTAGATGTGTGCCAGGCGTATGCAGAATCGCATGGGATTGTTTTCAACTGCAACAAAACTGTTTGTATTACGTTTAAGACTAAGAGTGCAAAAAGCACAGCCACTCCAGTCTTGAAATTGGATGGTCAATACGTAAAATCTGTTGACCAATACAAATATCTGGGGATTGTATTGGATGAGCTCTCAGATGAGCTCTCAGATGACAAAGACATTCAGAGACAACTGCGATGTCAATATTGTGCATCAAACAAGCTGCGAGCCTCTTTTTCCCGTTGTTCAAATGCAGTTAAAACGTACTTTTTCGTTCCTTTTGTACGTCCATGTATGCATCTCAGTTATGGTGTAATTTCAGGAAATCATGCATGCAGAGATTGCGTGTGGCATATAATTTTGGTTGCAGAGCTATATACAACCTGCCCTGGAGAGCGAGTGTTAGTAGCCACCAGGTTCAATGTAACATTCCTACCTTTGAGGCTCTGCTACGTAAATACACGTACCTGTTTCTCGAAAGATGCAGAAAATCTAACAACGTATGGTTACGTGCTTTGATGCAGTCAGATTGTTTGTACTAGTCACTATTCTTTGAACACTATAATCGCATTTTACTCTGTGAATGAGTGATCGAACTTTGCAGTGTCCGTTTAATGTTTAATCGATGGCGTGTCAAGCCACAACGCTTTCGCATTTTACCTAGACTTGACCAATTTAGGAATTAGCGCCCTACTCTGCAGTAGTGCTGTAACAAGTGTTACGTTTTAGCTAACAATAGTGTTAAGAATGTGTCTGTAACCCTATGGTTCTGTCTTCAATGCAGTTGCAAAAATTGTCTGTAACCCTGTGATTCCGCCGGCTTCAATGCCTTGTACTACCTTCTGTTTCTTCTGTTTTTATCAACCTGCGTTCTGCGGAGTGTGTGTGTTCATACTATGGACTTCGTGTCTGCTCATAAACAAATAAATTAAAATTGAATTTTTGTTGCTCCCAGTGAAACATCAATGACTAATGCACCAACTTTCTATTGGCCGAGTTTTAGTCGAACAAGGCACTTCAAATCATTTCAATATCCAAAAGCGGATTTTAAGCAAATTAAGCGGTGATGAAAAGTTTTCAAACACAAGAAAACAAAAACCACGGGGAGTCAAGCAGTAATCAACTGAAAGTTATGCAGGGCTGAAATAATGAAGAATAAGCGTGACATCAACGCTCATGCAAGGTCTACAAAATATTGGGGAAATTTGGCCAAAATTTGAGGTAATAAAATCCCTGGTTGCCAAATGCTGTGGGTAGTGCAGTCACAATAAGCTTGCGACAGGGGCGCAGCCAGGAATTTTATTCGGGAGGGGCCAGTCACTGACGTCGTCAGATTTCAAACTTTAGCTATTTGGCACAAAGATCATTTTGATGTCACTGGTCAATTTCTGGTCAATTACAACAGGATATGACGTGAAATATCTTCTACCAGTCGGCATCTATAAATTTCAACAAAGACAAGAAGACGTTTGCTTTCGCAGTGATCATTATCAAACAGTTGTTAACCAAACAGTTTTTAACGAACATTAAGAGTAGCGCAAAGCGAATCCGTGCAATGTTGTCCTCTAGAATATCACTAATTATGCCTATCGAATAAGTCAAAATCAACTAAAAGTATGTAAGTGGATTCATAGGAACAAATCAAGAGGGTGCCAATAGCCAAATTTTGACTTTACAAAATACCTGCGAGCACAATTAAAAGATAAAATTCAGTCTGCGTTTCTTTTTGAACAACTCGTCGATAAGTATCTCAGGATCAGCTGTCACATCACGATAGTACGTCAAAAAAGTCAATCCATCAGACGGTTTTGCCCAGGCCCGTAACCAGCTTGGAACACCAGGTGGGGCGAAGAGTTTTCTGAGAGGGGTCCAAATTTTTAAGCTATATCCAATCAGGCCCGTAGCTAGCTTGGGACACCAGGGGTGACGAAAAGTTTTCTGAGAGGGGCCCAAATTTTTCAAACTATGTCCAATAGTTTTCAACTATGCTCAACAGGGTTTTCCAGGTGGGCGATTGGAACGATTGCCCCCCTAAAACCTACAAGAGTAACTTTTTTCACCATGATTTTGTACAATTCAGAAAACAGCATTCGCGATATAAGGCCATTTTGCCGTCCATTGTTTCGTCGCAGCAGTGTTGTGAAGTAAATTTCATAGTAGGGAACCCATGATGAGAGTTGACTGTCAAATATTACTGAAATCGCCCCCCCCCCAAACGTACTGTCTGGATCTCCCCTTGGTCGTAAGTGTGTTCAATTTCAGTGATTTTTCACGGATATCGCAGTATTTAGATGACGCCAGACTATAGAAACAACCATCTTCGGTTAATCCGGATCTTCGCCTAAACCGGATAAAATCGTCGGTCAAATCAAACCGGGTTAACCGAGGTTTACTGTATGTCCAATAGTTTTTAACTTTGTCCAGAGCATTCTTCCAGGAGGACAAAAATTTTTCTACGGGGGTCTTCGTCCCCTGTATTTCGACAATGCTTTAAATCAGTGGTCGCCACCATGTGGCCCGTGTGAATTATTTCCAAATGTTTGTATTAGCTTGAGAATATTCTTGAAAATTCCAACAGTAGCATCTGCTGAAAGATTTTTCAGCAAGCTTAAACTTATGTCACAAACTCGACTTGCTGACCTAGCAAGATTAAACATTGAGTCTAGCATCGCCAGACAAGTTGATTTTGATAGTGTTATTAGAAATTTTGCGAATTAGAATACCAGAAAATCGCTTATATAATAGTTAAATGACTTGTTTTATTTTTTTCTAGATTAGATTTTACTATGAACACTTAAAAGCCATGTTTAAAAAATGGTAATATGGTCACATTTCTTGCGTACCGTTATGTTTTAACGTAATGTTTCATATGATCAATAAACGAGCACTTCTTGTTGAAGTATGATGCACATTAATTAGCTTCAATTTTTATTTATTTCAAAATAATTTTGCAAGTCTTAGAGGCCCTAAATTGGTTTTGTTCCGCCTAAAAAAGTTTCTCTTGGAGGCCTTATACTGGCTCACTGCACCACGTAAATATCCATCTGTCATATTCTGCTCTCAAGACTAACGATAGAAGAAAAGTCCACACCAGATATTACACAAAATCACCATGGCTGTTTGGTGACTAGCAATGGTTTGCCTGCTATTGATTTTTTATATTTGATCTCTGAAACCGTAATAAATGTGATATTAACAAGGTTTGTGTGCTACGCAGACAGTGACTTGCTGTACATGCTGTACATTTCAAAATTGAGTCCCTTCTACCTGGCTTCGCATACCCACTAGCCACAATGCCAACCGTGCTGTGAGAAACATTGCGTTGTCGCAGAACACTACATTGCGTGGTGCGCTTGAGGTTGATCATGTCTTGACCAAGCATGTTTCTATTTGGTTCGGCAATCCTTCATTCAAATAATCATCTCAAAAATGTCTCATCTGAATTTGTACTCCTTTGCAAGAAAGCTGCGCACTGGCATTTCATTCAAGCTACACCTCAACTCGTGTTGTCCGCATTAATTGGCAACTTTTCCAACAAAGTTGCATGCTCTAGTCGTATAGTTTCGCATCCAATCGCAAAAAGTGACGTTAAACCTTGGTCAGTGAGAGAACACGACACTACATGAATCCGACTGTTCTTTCCGTTTGTTTTCGAACACTTGAGATTGATATAAAACACCAGCGAAAAATCTTAACAAGTTTTTTCGGTGTGGGCCATGGCCTCTTCGGCCTCATTCTGGCTGCGCCTCTGGCTTGCGACCATTTTACACAGGTTTGTCTGCCACTTTGTCAACCTCTCATTATGTCTATTATAACCTCTCCAGCTCGGTGGGATTCACGTCGATGCATTGAACAATCTACCTGATGGCACATTTTCTATTGAACAACTAAGACATAAATGCAACGACGGAAGTGATCCTCATCACGCTAAAGCTGCAGTGGTGGCTGTCGAGAACACAACATATGGAAAAGTTGTTCCTGTGGAATTTCTTCAACAGGTAGAGGAAATATGCGACATTTAACTAGAAAATGAACTTCAGACAGACGAACATGTTTTTTATTTTCCTCAGCTTTCAGTTTTGAAAAAATTACGAGTTTAAAATATTTTGTTGGTTCCTGCCTGAAACAAGAATGGCTTCTATCTATTCTTGACAGCAATTTGAAAGACGTTCATTTTAGTTTCAAACTCGTTAACAATTCAGCAGAACTTGATAAGGTCTGAATCATATCACCACCATTTTTTAAGGAGAATGTAGAAACAATGTTTCCAAGATGAAGTTGCTCTTTTCTATTTTTTCACTATGATTCTTTGCATGTCTGAAATGTACATTCAGCATATGCTTGAAATTGTAGCAATGTGCTAACTGAGTTTGTTGGTGGAAACATTAAATAGATTTATTCGAGGCAAAGGACAAAACCTCTAGGAAATTACAAAAAATTTGTTGACAAGGCTGCTTCATCGAACACACTTTAACAATTAGTTACGTTTCTATTCAAGTTTTACAGCTTATTGCCAAATACATCTTGAGGTTAAGTCGCGACGACTTAGATGCAGAAACTTTCTGATACAGATTTATTTGAAGTTGTACATTTCAAAATATTTTCTGGCTTTCTAATCTCCAACGCGGTTGTGAATATCTTTTGAATAAATTGTTTCATCTTAACCCTTGTTTGAAACAATCCAGTTCGTTAACGTCACGTAAAGTTTGTGTTATACCCTTTTTCTTGCTGCACATCTACTTTTATTAGACGTTTATGAAAATAATATGTGCAATTGCACAATTCAGTTAAATGACTTGCTGTAAAACCTAGCTAATGTAAGACGACATTAGACTGTACCTATTAATCAATTGAATGCCGCTAAGGAAATAATTGCATCTAAGAACACCATTAATGAAAGATATCTAAAAGCCAAATATGTAAGGAATAGTCAATTCATGCTCCACCGATTGTGCTGGAATTATGTCAAGCGCAAACAGATTTTTCGTCGTTTGTTTCAGGGTGGAGGTCCACGTCGCATTGGTGAGCAAACGTGACACACTAGTAATAAAATTAATATTGCTAAATATTCAAAGGCATTGCTCACTGCGCACTGCAAAGGGGTTTTAATGCACACGTGCAAGCATTATCAGAAACTGACAAATAAAAAAAGTACCAGAGGTTACTGCATCATTATACCGGAGTGTTACCAAATGGGTAAAATTAAAAACTTGCATAAACATCATACCTTGGAAATGTGCGCGTGAATAGGTTGATAAAGATAACACACCTGAAATATGCGTATATTTTGTTTCAAATCAAGGCATCCAAAGCCCAGACCAAGATGCGTGCTCTGATGCCGGCGAGCATTTACATTCTTGTTGTTTTTATGCAAAAAGTCTAGACGTTATTATGGGCTGCAGGCAGTCGTGGAAGTATGAGTTTTTGTTCCAAAATTGGCAGGCATGGATTGTTGCGCAATAGGTACGGAAGTATTTTTGCTGCATTCAAATGCGGTGCGGTGTTGCATCTGTTTGCAGGACATTAGAGTCTTTCGACTTTCTCCTGAGCCTGTATGCCATTGTCAACCCGCAATGATGCATGAAAAAATTCCGAAAGTATTTACTGTACTTTCTTAGTAAATTCAAAGCCAGTACATTTAGAAAAGCATCGAGTTTGTTCAGACTCATAAGGGAAACAAGCACCAGCCATTTTTTGAAATTTATCCCCATTTAATGCTCAATAGCGCAGTCACAAAAATTGTCCAGAAGTCGTTCAAAATCAATTATGCTGAAGATCAACTCACATTTATGTTGCGTATCATCAGCAAGTTGTTTGGCGGTTCACAGAAATTCTTGCAAAAATACATCCCGTTCTAGTTGAGCTCACCTACACTGAGAGTATATCGAAGTAGACATGAAATACATACGCAATCAACCCCTTCTTGACAAACGCGAATAGTTGGTGACTTAAAAAAGTTCTTCGAATTACGTGCGTGACCACAAAACAGTCGAACTTTTAATCTACTTTCATAAGTTAACTATTCCACAACGGAAATGGAAGAATGCCTGTTTCTAACACATATTCAATGTTTTATGAATTGTCATTGACTTAATGGTTGCTGTAGTTCAAATTGATAGGATTTTCCCAACTGTTTCAAAGACATTTTTTTGACCAATTTATTCAAGTTCACATTTTATGTTTTTATTCTATCGCTCGTAATTCATTCGCAGGTTTTTGTGAGGAAAAGATGATGTCTTCCAAAACTATGGATCTGCCGCAAACGTGTTACATTTAATCGAAAGCAAGAGTTGTTAGTAACCACTGACAAACTAATGCAAAAGCACTGCCCGCTGAATTGTAACTGCTTGTCATGGCACCCGTTTTAAAACTGTGTTAAATGTAACAAAACGATACAAACAACACTTAACACGAAAAATTTCAGTAAACATCTCTGCAACAAGAAAACCAAAACGTGTTCAGAAAAAGAAGACACTATTTTTTTGTAGTTTATCGCTGGTAATGATGTGAATGCTGACGTATTTACAACTTAAAACTTCATTATGCTTCAGTGAAACAAACAAAGTTGTTGTGATTGATAAATGATACCATCTTCCTTCCCCTGCTAAACCTATTCCGATAAGGACGCGATGTAAATCACGCGACTCTTCTTCAAACTTTCAGCCCTCTTCGGTATTTTTGCTAACTGCTGCACAAACGCTATTGTTAAGCTTTGAACATTTCGTATTTAATGAATAATGCAACTAAGCACATCGTTGTGCAGTCGTTTATATAAATTGAGATATCGCCGTAATCCGTTATTGTGCTTGATAGAGAGTAGTGCTTAAATGAATTCCATTTCTAAGTCTCATTGCTATGAAACGTTTTTTTTCAAAATGAACTGCGTATTATAACAGCATAACTTTGTTTCACATAATGTCAATATTTTGTAGAAGTAACTAATCATAAAATTATGTAGTGTTTCAGGGTTAAAACCTTAACTTCCAATATCAAGGTGTTTGTGATGAATATCAGCACAAAATTCAATTTGAGAAACGTTTTCAAAAAACAATTTATTTGCCGAGCTTATTTGCTTGAATGCCAGAGAAAGCAATAAAAAGTTTCATCACACAATGTGAGTTCATCTAATATTTTCTTGTTCCCAATTTATTTGAAAAAACACCACGACGAAAACGTAGATTTTTGTAGCATTGCTTCTTTATATTATTTCGAATTAGCAGATATTTCAAAATTGCTTCCTAAAATCTTGCAGTTCACTAGAAGTTACTTTTTCCTTAACAACATCTCTTGGGAATCATAGAATGTTACTGTTTATTTCCAGGTGCGTGAGTTTGCATCAGAACACAAAATGAAAGTCCACCTCGATGGCGCAAGAGTGATGAATGCAGCAGTTGCTCTTGGTGTTCCTCCTGCCGAAATAACACAATACGTTGATTCCGCAAACATATGCTTGTCAAAGGTCAGCGCTTTTGCAAATAACAAGCATTTATGCCATCTAGCGAATATGGGACTGTGGTAATCCTCTATTAGCCAAAAACAGTTCGACTTCTTTGCTGATTTCCAGTGATTGTTGTGACTGATCCGGAGCAGTAATGTAATGATGTAAGTAACAAGTTCGACTGAGCGTACCGAATGAAAAACCTTGCTTTTTCGCCTAATGTTACCTGACATGCAGTTTGGAAAAATGAAACAAACGGTCTAATTTTCATACTTTTGAAAATGAACTTCAAACTATCTACTAGTTCATCTTTAGAATGTCAAAAGTGCTTGTCCTGCTATTTTTTGGACATTCTATCTGTGAAACCTTACCGCTTACCAGGAATTTCCCGAAGCTTGCCAAACTACTAACCAACACACTTGCATTATGGCATGATTTGTTAAAGTTCAGCAAACTCAAAGCTTTTATAAGCTCTCAAATTATTTTTGATCGCCTATTGCAGATTTTCTAAGTTTTTCTTGAATATTGCTTATAGATCAGTGCTCTTCAACCTTTTTTGTCGTCGTGGAACCCACGATATACTTTCGCATTTGTCACGGAACCCCCATTAACAAAAATTAGAAACAACACGAATTACTTGTAAGAAAATCAAATATTTCGTTATTAGACACTTCAACAAATAAACAGTTATTACAGAAGTTAAAAAGCAAGAAATTTAATGACTCGGTTGTTCTTGCATTTCTTGAATGTAGTTGCTACATTCAGAATTTGGTCATCCGGCAAAAAGAACCTGTATCTCAAAGATGTGTCGTCTCATTTTCTAACTTTGGCAATTGAATTACATTTAGTCCACTTCGGAGCAGGTGCCTCTTTTACATTTGAAACATATTGCTCATCACCGTCCACACCTTCGCTGTTGTTAATATTTCGCTTCACATAAGAAAATACGCTATTTTGCTTCATCTGGCTTGACTGAATAGTAAAAAATTGTGTTTCACACTGTATTTACTTTATTCCCACAAAGGCTGAACAGCAGCTCCAGTCTGCAGTACTCTATACTCAGTCTACTCTACTGTGAACTGTACGTGGGCAACATCGTATAACTGTGATGCAACAATAGCGTTCTTCTTTTAATTGCACAACAATGAACAACAAGTGACGCAACAACTACCAACACTTCTTTTTTGGCTTATAACTGGTAACTGCACTCAACCTCCTGTACAACTAACTGGCCTACTTGGAGTCTGAATGCGGCACGGTGATCTAAAAAACTTCATAATGACGCATCAACATAATGAAGCAAGAAATCATTTCTCCTACTAAACGAGGAATCCTCACGGAACCCCTTATATGTTTTGCGGAACCCTAGGTTTCCGCGGAACCCTGTTGAAGAACACTTCTAGATCAACAAGCTTTTTCACCGGTTCCAATAACTCATTTGGAAAAGAGAGAAATCTAGTTGATAATGTCACAAAAATAACGAAACAAATTGGAATGAAACGCTTTTGTGTAAAACGTTTAAAATCATATTTACCTGTCTATAGAAGGCAATGTGGATAAGCTGAATGCCGTGAATCAGTACATTTTGGAAATGTATGACATTAAGTTTTTTTTCAAAGAAAATAGCCCTTCCAAGCGCTAACCTCTCGACTACGGTGTAACTTCAAGTTGCCATTTACAGGATGACCTCCACGGTTTCCAAAGATAACTACAGTACAATAAAGCTAAAAAAGCACACAAATTATTTTATATCAGGTTGATTGCAAAGCAAGTTTTTTCGCACAGGGCTTAGGAGCTCCTGTTGGATCGGTGATCGTAGGATCCATAGACTTTATCGCAAGAGCTAGAAGAGTAAGAAAGGTCCTTGGAGGAGGGATGAGACAATGTGGGGTGATTGCTGCCCCCGGCCTTATAGCCCTCACGGAAATGCCAAAGCGACTCCACGAAGACCACGTCAATGCAAAGGCGTTTGCTCAAGGTAGAAATGAAAAATAAATAACATAGATAAATGTCGAATGACGAAAAATTAGCTTTGAACAAAGCGAAATTTCTGGTTATTCTAATGTTAAATGCACAGTATGGTTAACTTTGCACAAACTGGTTTTAGCAACTGTCATCGCATATTTCCCACCTTCAGTATGTTTACATCTACTCAAAATTTTTCAGTTGCTTTGAGGTACTGTTACGCAAAATCATTTTTTGTAACTATCCAGTCCACATACCATAGCCTGCAGCGGAACCAGAAGTCGTTCTTTAGCAAGGCGACTCAAATTTGCTTTTTTAACATTAAACTGTTTCACGGTCAAAATTTCTTGGGAAAAGTGGAATTAAAAAGGTCAGTTTTCTCGAAAATTGGGTAAACCCGATTTCATAATATCTATAAAATTTCGAATAGTTTTGTTCGTGTTGAAAAGACCATGACATAAAAGATGATTCGTAATCTTGTGTAAAACCTTTAAGCATTGCTACGAATATGCATGTAGAGAACCGCAATAACACATTTTAAATTTTTCAGGCGTTCTGGAGCATGGGTCCGGTTACTTGCTTGTTGATATGGCAACAGTGCAAACAAACATGGTGATCATCAATGTCAGCGAGAAGCTGAAGACTGCGTCGGGTAGAACAGCTGCCTCCGAGTTCTGCCACCGGATGGCGCACACTCGCTCAGCGCATGACGTTTCTGTTAAGCTAATACCATTTACGGCCATGCTGGCACGTGCGGTATTTTACAATGCTATTTCATGTGGTGATGTCAGACTGGCTTTGAACAAGTTAAAAACCGTAATTACGGAATGGATTGCTGAAATTGATACTGAAACATAAAGCGATCTTCTTGAGAATGCAATATGCAAGGAAAACGTTAATGGCATTATTTTTGGGTTGTTATAACTTTGGAATTGCATCTAATAAATATCTCTAGTAAATCAATGATTTAAACAACGATGAAGTTATTTAAGGTGCTTGAACGTTTTCGAAAATAACTGCGATCTTGATGTTTTTTCACAGAATGACGAACTGCCTGGTAACATTTTTTCCGATTTAATTTCGGGTTTCACACAGAAATTGTATCTCAAGTTGCATACGCACTTGTACGCTTCAGGAAACTTCATTTTACCTTCAATCGAAGACGAGTAGTTGCATTATTCTAAGACACCAACATCCTAAGTTGGTCTTTTACAAATCTTTTCGCACGTATAAGGCGTGGATTCTGTTTGCGTCCAATTGTTTGGAGCCTAATTGACGTATGCAGCTCAGAAACGTAAACGCTAGAGTCTCTGAACGCGTTTGAAGAATGTTTGGATTTTATGCCATTAAACACTACGAAACGCGACTGCAGCAGCATTTGTATACATTACTTGCGCTAAGCTTGTGAGATTTTGCTGATGACTCTTCAGGTCGCAGATGAATGATTTCAAACTTACTGTAGGATATAGGATGGCTGGCAACATCAGATGAAACTTGAGACACTTTGAGGCAATGCACAGATCAGATTGTGGTTACTTTCAGGGTTAGCAGACTAGATGACCTCATGCTCTTTCACCAATACTTTGTGACAAAGGAACCAGTAAATGTCCATTGCTCGTGTAGAACTTCTCTTTTAAATTATTCTATAGCTTCTGCTTTAGCCTATAATCTATCACTGATGCAAACGTTAAGGCTCCACATAATTGTGATTGAACCGCCACAAGAGGCCTACATGTTTCATCACAAATGCATATCTGGATTGAATGTTGCTGTTGACAAACAGTGACCAAGCCGCAACAAAGAAGTCTTTAAATCTGGATTGCTTCTTACCCACAGTTTGAACTTCAAGGCGCTTAAAATATATACGGTAGGTTATAACTGCCATATTCACGTATTTAGATTTGAAACGGTACAAAAACAAAATCTAGGTCTCTAGGATATTCGTTTGAGGCTTCATTCCAGATTTTTATTTGGTAATTGCACGATAGTTAATTAATTAATCCCCAATGAATCAATTTGCTATTTTTAAGCCATTACTTGCCACCCACAAACGTTAGAAGGCCAATCAAGGGCTCTGAAGAAGTGAATTTTTGCCTATTTACTTCATAGGAAAACATAAATTGCACTTTGAGTGCTTTCTCAGGCCCAATCACGTAATCCAGAAATTTTTTGACCCCACCAACTTATCACATCACCCCCAAAAAGTTCGAACCAAAAATGCACGGAATTCTTTTTCGAATCTACGAAACTTTCTGCTTGTCAAAGGGTTTGAATAATTCTCTAACTCTATCGGCTGGCAAGTTATGACTGGAAAAATAATAAACGATATATTGGCTTCTACGATCCTCAAAGGGTTTTTTCGAACTGCATTTGCTCTCTGACGTTTGGGTATTCATCTGATAAATAATCCAAAATGGATTCTTTTGTCAATACTGACAATTGGTATTTCAAAAATGTCAAGATTTTGGCATAAAAATGTTGCCAAAAAGCTGCCAAACTAATTGGAAAACAGTGATTTTTGGAAATATTAGCCAAATTTGACACAATTTAGCAATCCTGGCAATTACGGATTGACGCAAGCAAGCACATAGCCTATTATACGGTAAAATAATCACGCGTTATGAAATGCCAATTCGTAATCAGGATGTGCATTATGGAATATTTAGAGATTTCAGAATATTCCGGAATTTTTCTTTCGAATCCAGAAAATCGAATCCTATTCCGGAATAACTGCGGACTTGTGAAGCGCTATGCATCGGTGTACGCCGCCTTAGGGACTGCAGGAGCCGATATATCGGCTTTACGGCACGACTTTTACGATAATCCACGAACCACTGAAGCTACGTCGACATTTAGAACATTGGAAGATAATTATTTCATGTCGCATTTTTGAGGTGTTGACGACGTATTTCTGGTGTCATTTGTGACGTCAGACTGGGGAAAACCAAATTTTTGCGCAGCCAAGAAAAGCAGTGGTTATGTTCAAAAACATGTAGATAAAGATGCAAACAAGTTAGAAAAATGGATTCTACATAACAAAATGTCGCCAATGACCCAAAGATTGTAGAAAAATTTTAAAAAATGTATCATTTTTGGGGGTGTTTTTGTCATTTATCGCTTTAAAAATCCACTATTTCCGCTTCCGAACACAAAAAAATCCGAAAACTGCAGAACATGTTGACATCCATATCCTACAACTTTCTACCAAATTTTAAGCAAAAATTTTGAGAAAAAAATTTATGGCAATTTAAAGTCTAAAAAATTGACGAAAATTTGACAAAAAGTCGAAAAAAGTTTCGACATTTTTTGGTTGTATTTGTCGCATTCTTTCTAATGAGCCAAAGTCCGCTATCGGCAACGGTTTTGACGTAAAACCCGAAAACCACTTTTTTCAAATTTTTCCAAAAAAGCCTTTTATCGAACCAAATTTTTCTGGCCCCAGGACAACGGTAAGTCACTTTATTTGGCATTGCTGTTTATTTATAGTCCTTGCAAGGAGCAGAAGCCAAAAAACGCTTCCAAAAAGCTAAAATGTAGGCGTGAGGAGTTTTTCTTGAAGATGACGAAAATTTGTCCGAAATGGGCAAAAAAAAAAATAATGCGATTTTAAAAAAACAAAATTATGCGATGTGTGTTAGAAGCATGGTTGCCTACTGTGCAGGGTGCAGTCAGGGAGACGACATGTTGCAGGAAGAAAATGTTGAACATGTTACTAGCTTTCTCCTTCATTGTTTCAAAGAATCTCTCCAAGCCCCAACTTCACATGTAAATTGTGAAACAATCCTTTGGAATAATTCTGCGGTAAGCAAGGTGTGACTTGAAATACTTCCGTGTGTATCATGCATTGTGCGAAATATTCTTGTCTCACTGAAGGCGATTTGTGAAAAGCTTTGCTCTTGGCTGAATTTAAACTTTTTCTCAAAAGTGTGATTCTCAACTTTTCAGCATTCCCGAGCAAATGAAGAAAAAAGCATAGCAAAGTAATGCTAATGCCGATTACAGCAGCTCAACTCGGATGCTATAAATAAACGTAACCGACTAAAGTTTACGTCTGCTTTTCAAGCTGGTCCTATGTTCAGACAAACATATTATATGCCTGGCAATTTTGGGAAGTGCAGTATTTTTGGTGCTGTTCTGTTTGTAGTGGTTTCTAGTTATAGTGCTGTTGTTAAAAACGTGAAAAAGTGATTTTATAAAACTAGCCAACTACCAACTGCCAAATCTTGCTTTCAATGTAGTGGAAACAAATGGTTGTCAGCCTCAAGCTAAATGTCTCACAAAAATATTTGAAACCTTAACAGTTTGCATGCTTTGGCTTGCCACCTACTTTTTTCAGCCGTTTACTTCAGAACCTGATAATATTTCTTCTTTCTTCTCCAACTGCCTGATTCCTGTTTGATGCGTGAATGTAGTTATAGCTGTTGCGCTGTTTCAGTGCTGGGGACTTTTCTGTGCTGACGGTGTTTATCACCTAACACCTCCTCATAATGCGCTATATGACTAAACATTTTTGATGTGTTTTTCTGTCACCCTTGTGATATGGGTTATGAATCTTGACTCAAAATAAATAATAATACTATTATCAGGGATTTTTTAAGGAAAATGTTAGGGACCCAGTATGGACCTGTAGGGACCCGATTTCTCCGATTCTAGGGACCCAATTTTCTCTTATTCTAGGGACCCGATGACAATTTTCGTTGATTCTAGGGACCCGAATCGGGTCCCTAAAACGCTTTAAAGAAAACCAATTCTAGAGACCCGAATCGGGTCCCTAAAACGCCTTAAAGAAGACTGCTATTATTTTTAACTTCCAACACCCATCTTTTGTGTTACAGCACATGCTGATGCTCTCTATATGTTTTGTGAAAGCCTGGCAGAAACGGCGAGTAAACCTCCTCCTTGGAGACAAGAATTGCGAATGAAAATAATGGAAATGACATTTCAGTATCGTGGAGAATAAAAGACAACATCATCTGTATTTGCTACTCCGCATTTTTTAGTAACAAGAACGTTCCAACATGTTGCCAGTAAAGTATTCACAAAAAGCTTTCTACCCCCGAAAATAAATCTGTACGGTTAACATTTTTCTGTTATTCTGCCATGAGACAGATCCGAGATTACTTGAGAAATAGTCTTCTTAGGCATCCCTGAGCGGTGTAGTGCAAGTAAACAAATCCTGTCACTGTCATTCTCCATATGGGCCTTTGTGAAATGCAGCCATCTGCTAGTAATCTCGCAATCAGCGGTTTTCTTGCCAATGTATTGAGCCCAAATTTTTTCAGTAAGTGGCAGAGAGTGATGACGTTTGAACAACTTCCTTCCGAAATGCAGACCTTCCGAGTTCGAGTCTGCATCCCCACTGCTTCACAAGGATCTTTAGTGCCTGTTTATCGTGTACTTCGTGCTGGCAGATTTCCACGTGTCCACTGACCCCTCCGTGCAAAGCTGATTTCTACTTTTCTGATTTCAACCCACTTTTTACTTTTCACTTAATTGATTTATAACTACCGTGGTTGTTCCATTCGCACCAATCTTAATTGCCTGTAGAATTACAGTTTAGGAGTGATTGAAAAGTACCATACCGCGGTTATCATTCGTACTCGATTATTATTCGAACGCTTTCGTAGGTTTGAACTAAACTTTCGTTTGCTAAAATGAAATTAAGCCACTTAATGTGCGGTCGTCATGATGGTAGTGAAATAATTATTGACCCAGTAAAGCAATTCGGCTTGACATAGCTGGTTTAGATTAAAGCTTTTATTAGCGGGTCACAGTTGTGGAATCAAAATAAATGTATAAAACACATATTTTTAGGGAAGTAATAAAACAACGTAGGCCTGAATT
>Ga0210059_1008518_pt1 | contig 16171 bp, 5 predicted proteins | sample Ectturendosymbi2_FD_188042 | JGI IMG/M metagenome (GOLD analysis project Ga0210059, IMG submission 188042) | Ecteinascidia turbinata endosymbiont from Florida, USA - Sample 2 (SPAdes) (version 2) | ecosystem: Host-associated > Tunicates > Ascidians > Unclassified | place: Key West, Florida...
CTACAAGATCGTTTTCAATGCTCAACAGGAAGAGAAAACTGAGCCGCTGTTCACCCATGCAACTTCGAACCTCATATTTTATTCTTTTTAGTTTTGGAAAAGATCCCTCCCCACTGCAGTTTGATACTGCCATGGACAGATAACTGCGAACTGGGATGGGAACATTTGGGAACATAATACATGAAACCTTTAAGAATGCAAGTGTGATAAATCCACTAACGCCATCACCCCGGCGCCGTTAACATGACCAACTCAGTGCCGTCCAGTGGGTGGTCGTGCTAGCGGGGTTCCACTGCATAGGCTTTCCACATCATATATCCAAATGACATTTTTAGGGTAAATAAAATTTTCTTAAAAACTTATTTTCAGAAATATCAGTTTTCCATGTCAGATTCCAGACCAAAATACACTAACTTAACCGTAAAACTAACCTCACCAAAATTTAACCTAACCTCTCATAATATCCCAGTTTGATATGTCCTAAATTTCTATGGTTGAAAGAATATTTGTACTCATTGTAATTCAGTATTTTATTCTTTCTGCTCACAATCAAGGAGAAAGCAGTAAAACTATTAGTAAGAACAAGAGCATGCACTCACTTATCAATAACCGTTGTGAAACTCACTTTCACTTATTACGTATAGTTTTACGTTCATACATAAGACAACACTACTGAATTTTTTTCTATTGTACTTAGAATATAAAATGGCACTCAACAAAATAACTAAAAGCACATCTTACGACGTACTAAAATCGAATAAGTCATTGAGTTTAGGTGAGCAAGCTTAGAGTTACTTGAACGAAATGCAAACAGAACTAAGACGTGCTTGATACGGTTTATTTCTTGTTATCAGTTAACGTTTTAAATATCTTGATATCTGCCACCTTTCTGTTATTATTGCGTTTGTTCTGTTTTAAGTCAGTTATCAAGAATAGTACCAAATAATGTCGATTCACATAAAAGTTATATGTATTAAAATGTCCAAACTTGCATCTTGGAAGTAAATAGTACCAGAATTGGTATTGAAGTACCACCTCTTACAGTTCTGCCTTATGACACCATGATTTATTATCCTTACCTGAAATCTACCCACTTTCACTATTGTTAAGAGACTTAACACCATCTAACAAGTTCCCAACTTCCTTCGGGGCTGTCGGCAGGACCGATATGCGCATCCGAAACGGAAATAAGACAAGCGGGTGGAATACCTTACCTTTTTAGACCTTGGAGTATTAACTTGCTGGTGAGTGTCGGCCAGACCACATGCCAAAGAATCAACTACTTTTACGTCAACGAAGCATTTTCAACGAGCGAGCACAGAGCGCCTACTCATCAACCCTGATTGGCGATGGTATCTTTTACAGTGCATTGTATTGTGTATTGTTCACACATTCTTTTTTACCGACTTAGAAATTGGGGGCCCATGGCTGTAGCCCAGTCAGCACCCCCCTTAATCCGCCACTGCATCGACCTCCTCATGGACTGCATGGCCTGACGGTTCTGGACGATGAGACAATTGAATGGCTGTTTAACACCTACACAGAGATATAGCGCGGCCTAGCGGTGGTTGGAACAACCGGCTCAAAAGAAGAAGTATTATTCTTGTGGTCATAGTCTCTCTTGAGTCCACGAAGATTTATACTGGTTCGAAAACAAGTCCGTGTCTTAAAAATTGTGGGGGACACTGCTATACACATTGTAAACTCTGCTGTGTCGTACTCTTAACTTTACTTCATGTGTATGACGTAATAATCACATAATTCTGCAAGAAAAAGGAACATGACAACAGAAGGAAATTTGTCGAAAGCAGCTAGAAGCTTGGGCAAATATTCATTGAAAATACCATTTGGACAAATTCGCATTCTCAAGACCTTAAGAAGGAGCATTGGTTATAGCTACCATCGCAGTTACAGAAAAAAGTCACCATTAATTTTAGACTTGATACAGAAAAACTTAGTGTGCGTACTTTCATCCTCCCTTGCCCCAGAATCTACCGGGCCCAGGTGCAATGTACATCTTTACCCTCCCTCTCGTAGGGCCTGTTTTACATCGGTGCCTGTCTCTATGCTAAGTGTTTTAAGGTTGTAGCACGTGGTCGCTGGTGCAAGAATCTTTTTGAAACCGGACAAGTAGGAAAAGGCGTGGCTGTTTTGACCAGCAGATTGTTGGAATCAGTTTTCAGCGTTGCAGGATGGTTTTGGGCCTGAAATTGTTTGTTTCAAGTGTCATTGCTTGAAATTCAAGCTGTTTCGTAATTTTTGACTGCGTCATCATCACCTGAAGAACAGAAGCCATCTTTGTGATGATGGGAGCACCCACACCATATGCTCCGCACTAGGGCAACCCTTAGCAACTTCAGGAGTTCCACACTAGGGCAAACATTCGAAGGAGCGTACGCACTTGTTTGTTGTTTTTTCTTGACTTGTTTGCAAGTAACAAACAGGTCCTGCAAAAACGCCAAAAACGTCTAAAATTTATTGGTTGCCATCCTGAGGCTTGCGGCAAGAAAAGAGCGGAAGTTTTGCAAGACAAGCAAGAAAACAAAAAAAGGCTTCAAAAACGTTATTCCAAACGTCAAAAAAGTGGAGTGTAATTGGCAACCACTGACACAGGAAATTAAATAAATTCTTGTATTTAATAGGGTACCAGGCTACCAGGGCAAAAATAAAATACGTCAGTGGTGCAGGAGCTTGGGCTGCAAGCGCACTACCAAACGTTTTTATTTGAGGAAAATTTGGGCAAAATCTTAAAAGATTTGGGTAATAAAACTTCGTCATTTTTAACAATACTAATGAAATTATATTACTTTGTTATTCAGTGTATAAATAAAGTTTATTACTGTATGTCACAAAAATGCGTTTAATATGAGTATAATCAACAAACTGTAGTAACGTCTTGTATTAGTATGTGAGAGCTGATGGGAAACTGATTCACTAGAAAGTTTAGGCAAAAAAACATTTTATTTACGTGGCTTATTAATTGTACATTGTGGGAATCGAATGTGCTACATGGTAACTACTTCATACTAGTAGAGTCCAGGGCCGCAACCAGATGATCTTTTCGGAGGGAGACCAATTAAGTATAACCTGTTGTTGTACATAACAATTAAGCATGTTTTTGAAAATTTTTGGGTATGATTCTCAGAGTACTGAGCCAGCTGGCGTCTCACCATGTTCCTGCGCAGCCTAGCGTACTTTTTTCACTCTTTACATTTGGGTTACTAAGAGCCAAATTTCAGTAGGCTACTAAATTTTCTATTTTCAAGTCGGTGGCAACATGGTAGAGGAAAATAGAATGTACCCAGAACTACTGAAAACTTGTAAGGAGAACATCTGTCACATAAACGTTTTTCGGGCAAACTTGGGGAAAGTCAGGAAAAATATCATTTGCACCACAAAAAATTGCCTGCTTCTAAACCTGTGAAATACGATCACTGGATTGCTAGAAAAAACAACCTATGTTTGTTTGCGTTCTGTTTATTTCCCCGATGCTCGGTGAGGCCATACCGTACACTTGAAGAACGTTACTTGCACCCTGCCCAGACTGTGGTGCTCTGCTTTAATAGGTGGGTGCCAAGCACCATTGCTTAAAAAAGTGAATTAAAAAATGTCTTTTTTGCAGAAATTTTTTGTTTTTTGAATCATCAAAAAATATTCCAATATTTTTGCAAAGTAACCTCCAGTAAAGAAATCTTCGAAATTTTTTTCAATAATCCGCCCACGAACAACGCTGCAAAAGGAAAGTATAAAAAAATAGAAATTTGATGGGTTGTAACACCTTTGATACGACTTTTCCAAATGAATCAGAGGGAAACACATCATCTGCTACAATGGCAAAAATCACTACAGTACATTACTCCCAGCTCACATTCTGGCACCATCAACGCAGAAGGAAAATGCGACTAGATCCACTACATTTATCAACAAACGCTTCCGCCCACAAAGTAGTAACATGAATGTCACAAAGTAAGACGATGCAGTGGATGATTACGAACTTTTTACCTCTTCCTCAAGTAAACCGAAAAGTACAAAAGATGAATCATCACACCAACGGTTTCCGGTATGGTGAAAGCTAGTGACGGCAACTTTTTCTTGCTTTCAATTTTTAGATAGAAGTGTTGTTTTACAGTCACGTACCTGTTAAAAGTCACTAAGGCTTAGGCGACTATGGTTTGGAATCAATCATTGTGAAAATTTGCCAATAGCAACGGCAATCCGAATGTAAATAAGGCCAGGGGGCGCAACATCCACATTTTGCTTACCTTTTTCAAATTGCTGAGGATGCAGTGCGAATGGACGTTCAGAAAACATTTTACCATTTCTCGCCCCAACGTCGGAATGGGGGCAAGGAGGGGCCAAGGTTCCCCTTGGACTTTGAAATCTGACATTTTCTATTATATTTTTAGAAAAAATGTTGATTTTTTGGTTTTGAGCGGGTAAAAAGAAATTTCGTCACTTTTGGCCCCTTCTGGAAGAATCGTTTTGGCCACCCCCCCCTTGAAAAAATCCACAGTTGACCTCTTCTAAAATATCCTTCAGGCGCCCACGTTGCGGCAACAGGTGCAATAATGTGCTTCGTTGGGATCCACAACCAGGTATATTGCGTTGATTTACACAATAGCCTGTCCGCAGATAGATTTTCCAAGCAGGTTACTTCTTTTCAATGAAGGATTGCTATGGTCTTTTAAAGAAACAACAAACTATTACTTTATTTTACCTTGAAAGACTTGGCAGCGTCACTTAGAGCTGCAAACGTCTGATATCTCGCCCAAAGCGACCAAGCACCCTTCCAATAACACCTTGCTTGTATTTTCGGATTTTTGCACGGTGAACGCTCATTATTTACAAACCGGGCAAGCGTTTCATCTGACATTGTCGATTTGAAAACGATTAGTACGTACTCCCGCAAGCCTGCCTAGACATATTCTAACAAGACACGTATTTTTATGTACTGCGTGAAAAGAAGCCTATATACGAGTTTTTCTGAGAAGCCTGTATACGCTGTTCACTAGGGCAGAGGTCCGCAAATACTTTTTGGCTGACCTTAAAAATAGTTCTACAATTCTCCCGACCCAAACATTTCGTGAGCAAATAATTTGTGGAAAATACTCTATAATTTATTAAAGTTCAAGAGACTACTATTGACAGTAGCAATTTTCGTGTACAAAATTTATGAAACTTAACACATAAGAGTAAATGGTTGCATTTATGCTGTCTGATGAGAATGGCAAATTTAACATGTAAATTTAAATTATTTTACGACCCAGAGTGGAAGGTCTCACGACCCAAATTTGGGGCGTCACCCACTATTTGCGGACCTCTGGACATTGGCCATATTCACCATCTCACACTAACAATGGATTTTTCAAACTTGTGGAACCTTTTCTAAGGGTTTACTCATGGTTTTCACAGTATTAAACTACGTGGCTTACCGCTGTCAGCAGTCACAGGCTCATTGCATTGCCTGCCAAGCCAAGATATCTGCGTTTAACAGTCACATGCGACAAAACGCCTACTACCTTGACATGGCCGTCGGAAGGATTTTTTCCAGGGGAGGACACTAGAGGATTTTTCCAAAATTTTTCTAGGGGCCGGGCCAAAAGTGGCGAAATTTGTTTTATCCTACTCGAAACTAAGAAAACAACCTTTTCTGCTGCAATTTTCAAAATCCAGGAGGCCAAGGCCCCGACGCCTATGTACCTTGAAGTGGACCTTTGAAGATTTGGTGCCATGTTATTGTCACACAATAAAAACCAACAGTACAACAGTCCGCACGCAAGTTTGGCAACCTACTTTTGCCGGGAAAGGAGCGGACACAAACTCATCACTGCATCACACCAGAACAGCGAACCCGACTCGTATGCAGTGTGAGTGTCATACCGGCAAAAACCTGTCATTGTACGATTTAAATCAGTCAATTGGAATTAAGATGCTGCGTTCTGTTGTTTTACAAATTTTTAGTTCTTAGTAACAATTTCCAGAAGGAGAAAATGCCCGTTTACACCCCTGCGGACACCGATGTCTGCAGGCAAAGGAGCTTACCAGGACCGTAGCCACGGGGGAAATTCGGGGACAATGCTCCCCCAAATTTTTTGCGCCTTCCCATATTTTATTGTACCCAGAAAAAGTTCTTTTTAACGTACAATAAAAAAAACAAAATATTGCACCCCTGCATGAGTATTTTGTTCCCCAACCCTTGAAACTTGGCTACAGCCTGGAGCCGACGTGAGTGAACTGCAAGCTGATTACTGCATGACACCAGAACAGTCAACCTGGATCTTGTGTAGAGTGTCATACCGACAAATAAACTCTCACAGCAAAAATTAAATGAATTAATCGGAATTAAGTTGCTGAGTTCAGGTTTTCTAGAAAATTTTTGGTCTCTCATCCTAATTGCCAGGGGGGAGGCAAATGCCAGTTTTGCATCCTCTGCGGACGCCCATGCCTTTGACTTACGTTTGCGCTGGCTTGCTATTAAACAGGGAGAATTTGTTAAATTTTTCTATTCAAACAGTGACTATCAGTACTTTACTTTCCTTTAAAATTTCAAGGTAAAGATTTCAAAAAGATGATTGTTTTACTGTTTGTCGTTTGCAATATATGCAACCATGCAAAGAAATATATTTGCTAAACTGAAGACCTAAAATTCCCATCTGGACGAAATGAACCGAAAAAAGGCTGTTAAAATAAATTTTAAGGCTTTTTTGAGTTGGTTGAATCTTTGAATGATAAGCTGAATCTTTAGGTTATAACTTAAATAGTTATTCACGAAATTTCTTATGCATTTTGAAACGCGTATCTCAGTCATCAATATTCAGAACCATTTTGTTGAACCCATCAACGAATACCGCTGCAACAAGAAATCAAAGAAATCAGAGTACTGGTGAGATGGTTCCATTGGTCGTAACAGCATTGCTGCGACCGTTTCATGGATGGAACTGCAACTTTATCAAATCAGATGCGACTGTATTTCAACTAACGCAAACGGAAAACAGAGTGAAGCAAGCAACGAGATCAAATGCATTTCTTAATAAACGCTTCCGCCCACAAGAGTTTGCAAGAAAATCACGCAGTCAGATGATTCAGTGGATCATTATAAAGCTTCTACCGGTTCCTGAAGTAACATAAAAGATATTCTATGTTTTAACACTCTGAGTCACCACGGGGGCCAAAAATGTTGGCGTACGAAGTTACAGTATGATCGGCAATAACTTCTGAAAGGCTTGAGTTAGAGAGTCAGTGAAGACATAATCGCGTACAGGAAGCAGAACCGCATCTTTTGAGGTACGTTGCGCGCACCTTTGACGTCATTGTGGCGTCGTTTCAGGGGAAAAACCGCTTGTCGCGTAGGCTAGGAAAACCAGTTGCGTCCATTCAAACAGCCATAGAGCTCACACCAAACACGTTGGAAATAAACTTTCTACATAAAAAGTGTCGGTGAGAGCCTCATCGTTGCAATGATGACCAAAAAAGTTGAAAATGTTTTTGGTGGGGTGTCAAATGGGGCAATGTCCACAGATTTTAGCTTTTTTTGCTGTTCAAGCCACTTTTCTTCCAGTCAACATTCACGAAGTCCACCAAAGTTGCAGAACAGAGATATTTGTGTCTCTTGCAACATCCCATCAAATTTCAATCCGAGGTATTGACAGGAAAATTTTATTCTTGAGAAAAATAAAAAAAATCCATTAGGTAGCCGAGATAGTTTTTGGGTCTAATTTTGGCCATAACTTCCCCAATCCCCTAGGCTAGTAAGAGCTGTCTCCATCCAGGTCGCAAAAGACCTTTAACTGATGAAACCTCATTTAAAATTGAACAGCAGTTGACGCTGAGCTCATATACGGGAAACGGCCGAACCAGCATAATATATTCATATATCAACAGAAAAATGTTAAGACTCCGACGCATTTCATTTGAACTGACTTAGGATTTACGAAAAAATCCACATTCAACTTCTAATGTCTCTGCTTTTCAGGAAAGCAGCAAAAATTATGGTTGCCGTAACAGCAAGAGAACCGCCACCAAAAAGTGCAGATTTGGAATGCTGCAGAACAAGCTAAGCTGTTGCAGAGTACCCAAATAATGTTTTCTAGGACGAGTCAAAAAAAACAAAAAAATTAATTTACATAAGATTAGACCAAGATTTTAAAGTTTCTGAAGCCTACAGCTGATTTCAGAACGAGGGTACTTTAATAAATAAAAGTTGTCTTTCGGTTAGAACTTTATTTTTCAAACCTATTTTCAGCCTTTGTTGAACTCAACATAATCCGCACGCTGAATGATTTCAAACTCTTGAAATCTCATTCTAAAATACCCTTCCGTGTTTCACACAAGCGATGCCGAGGTTAAAAAAACACAGTAAAATCATTTAAATATGAAGTGTAAAACACAAGGTTCAACAAGGACGTAAATGCAAACAAAAACAGAGAAAAATCGAAGAATTCTGAAACTGATCTGTAACACATACCTGTACTAATGTTTTCACCGGTTAAAGGCGAAACCTGCACTCAATGATCTTACTGTGCTCGAAGTTCAGCAGGGCATGGTAGTGTGGTTGAAACAAAACAACGGTGCGCGGCAACTGTCGATACTTTTAAAAATAGCACTGACTTGAATCGGGTGTACATATATAAGTATCAACACAATAGCAGCGATTTTTTCTCAACTTCTTCCACTTGCCTCCACAAATTTACGTTGATAGATTGCGGAGATTAGCGTGGGTGAAGTAGTTTTGCAATTCTTTGCAAACGGTCGCATTATTTTAAAGACGTCTACAGCAAATTGGTTGCCTTTCGCAATTGCAAATCTTATTTTCTGCTACCTTTTGCCGGATGGAAAATCACACAGGGTTAGAACAATCAAAATTAGATTAAAAACTTTCACTTATTGGAAAGTACTTTTTGACGCAGTTAGTTATAACATCGCGATCCTATTTAGAATGAAATGTATTTTTAGAATATCAGCAGCGGAATATGCATCATTTAGGAACAATTTTAATCAGTTTTTAACTAACCTGGTTGCTATTTTTCAACAAGAACCACCACCAAACAGTACGTGAGACACAAAATACCAGACACTACACAGGGATTGGTTCATTCAAGGTGGCACATTTGTTTGAACTCCTATTGTGTTTTTATGGAATACCGTAAACATTTGATTTGTGTAAATTGGGAATTGAAAGCATTGTTTTGTCATTTCTGCAAACGCTTTGTTTTTTCTGAGTCACTCAAAAATATTTTTTGAAGTGTTTTAATGGGCATATTACCCTTGCCTTTTTCATACAAACACCATGGCGACACACGAGAAAGAACTCCGTACATTTCTTCACATGTTCAATAAATGAACTTCAGTAAAGCGGGGTCAACATCAGCGAAGACCATTTGCAATATGGATAAGCCTCTTGTGATGCAATCATCAGGTTTTGTATTGGTTTTATGAGATTCTCGCCGAATTTGTTTATCAGAATATACCTTAGAGAACGAAAATCTTTCTACGGATTTTTCTATGCAACGTGTATAGAGACTTTTCTGTATTCGGCCATTAACGTCCACCTCAAAAGTTATATTACCTGGTTAAATCAGCAATGCAACTTCTTTCAACTAAATATAACGTGACACATCCACGTTTTAACTCTCAAAACTTATAGAAGTGAACTGCGTAATTTAAGAAGTACCCAAAAATACTGTATCTAAATGTTTCAAAACTGAACATGGCGTTATTGTTCTCTTTTCAAACAAAAAAAAAACGTTTTACACCTCAGGCACCTCTTCTGATAGGTGTTAGCAACTTGCCACATTGGTTTTCTGCCATTTAGCCCAAAATGTGCTGGTTGTTGAGTTATGTCTTTACTCTCTAGGCTACAATCCTTGTTGCTTCAGTTGGTCAAAATAGCAAGCTCTCTGGTGGAAGTTCACTTACGACTATTACATCAGAGAATCCAGTTTCTTGTTTAGTTGCTCGATCATTAATTTCTATCCCAGCAATCAGTGTTGCCATTTGAGTCTTTTTAAAACCAAATTGTTTTTTTTGCAACCGTTTGGTTTATTTGTTTTCGAATTGGTTCATAGTTTATTTTGTTAGTTCTAAGTTTTTTTTTAAAGATGTTGTACTCCAGGTATCAGCTGGGTTCCATGCAATAATATATGTCTGGTTTTGGTGCTTTAAAGAAAATCCAAGCAGGTTTTTGGACAGTCTTATTTGTGGCAGCAGTCTGTTCCAACATCTCGTTGTACCAACACGAGCAAACACTCTATAACCCTTGACATGGCATGTAGTTGATTTTTTGAATGTAAGACCTTATTTAGGTTTTGAAACTGACACTTTGATAAGAGACATGGTTTGTTCTCAGTCAGAGGAGGAATCCACAAGAAATCCAAACGGTGTATCAATTTCACTTTGTGCCTATTTAAGCAAGGAGAGGGTACCAACTCGTTCAAATATAATGAAGGAAATATCATTGATGCCTTTTTCAAATACCCTATGAAACCTTATAGGACTTTTAATTTAGTTGTTTTAGGATGAATTTGGGATAGAAAGTTAAGTTCTTACACTTAGTTGTAAGCACTCGGAATTGTACTAATGTACAACGAATACTTAAAAGCACTAGTGTTTCTGTATGCTTTCGAGGAATCAGTCGACTGCCATCTGCTTTCGTCTTTTTGCGATGATTCAAACTTGTACATATCTCTATTCAACTATGTACTTTCCACGATGGGTGTAAGCGAGGAATCGATCAGCAAATTTGTAATAGGAAATCGATTTCACGCAAAATTACGCATCCTCAGTCCTGAAAATTGCAAGCAAAGCTTACGGGAGAAAAGTTGAAAGGCTGACGTAACAGCAGAGAAAAAAATAAATTCAAGACTACAGTCAAAATTTCGTAACACAAGCTCAGAAATCATAACAGCTTAACAAACTGACTGACGTCAAGAATACTAGTGGCGACAAAAAGAAACTCTGACTAATGAAATAAGTGTTTAGTCAAAAATTAAAAAGACGTTTACTCAAATAAATAAATGACTGAAACATCTCACTAGTTGACTTTAATGGCTGAAAATCTCTTCAACTAAAAACTAACTCTTGGTGAAATGACTAACAACGGTAGAGAATAATAGATAGCCACACCTGGCTGTGCTTTGCGATCTTCTGTTTATAAATTCTCTTTTGTATATATGCCATGGAATCAGCCCGTGACTTGGAAGTAAATGCGTCCGCTTCTGTACTGGTGGTTGGTCTGTAGTTTGACTCTCGGCCAGGTCTTACCAACAGCTTATAAATTGTAACTATAGCCTTCTTACCAGACGCACGGTTTGCGGAAGAACGGCAGTGCTTTTACATCAAGGCAGCAGTTTTAAAATAACAAGTGAGTCAAACGATAAAAGAACTTGCAAAAACTCAATCGTGGAAGTACATGACCACCGCTGTCACAAAGTGCCATCAAAAGTCAATCTCCAAAGCGTTTCATCGCTTTTCAATTTTTCTGTTTGAATGAAAGATATTTTCGCTGATAATTATAACCGATTCTGAAAATCATTAAAGGCTCCGGTTCTAAATTTAAGTGGAGTGGAAAATTAAATGGAATTGCATTTGATAGTGAAGAGTGCAATACGTGCTGATGCAACATGTCAAAAAGTGAAAAGCTATTTCGGTTGTACAAAACATCGCTTTCATTTGCTGGGATACAAAACTTAGTGAATCATATATAATGCTCCCGTATTTCATATGCACATAGATTTTGTATATAAAGGTCAACAACGCGAAAAATCGTTTATCCCGAAATTGGATGACAGCGTTTCAGTTATATGGGGGCGTGTCGGTCACGCAAAGAAGATGAGGCGTGAGGCAAATACCTTATAACTAGGGAAACCAATTTTTGACCTGAAAACTTAAAATTTTGAATTTATAATTTAAAAATTTTGACTTTATTTTGACCTATAAGTTTTCTGGGTTTGCAATTGCAAAATAATTCAACCTCAGATGTTGAGGATAACCCAGAAGCATATTCATTCATGCACTACACTTTGAATATCAAAAAAATTGGTTGTTTAGCTTTGGGGATGATATATTGACAAGTACCTTAATAATTACAGTAGAGTCAAACCTGAGAACATCATGAAGTTGAAACACTATTGGCATAATGGATTGAGCATTTACCCAACCAAGTACTGTAACACCACGCTTCTTGCCTTACCTCGCCTATCGTGCATATCATTCTATTGTCCATTGTCCAGTGGTAGGCAAAACAACATTATTACGCCAGAAATACCAACAAATCCATTATAAATATTACAGAATTGCTACTAAACTTTCAAAAGCATATCAATATCTATTGTGGTAGTTCCAATAAAATATCGATAAAGAGAAAAAGCTTGTGTTGCAGGAAAAGTGTGACCCAACGATAAATTTTGACCTAATGATCAGTTTTGACTTTTATTTGACCTAATAATTTGGGATTCCCTCACAGCATGAGCGTGAAATTTGGTTTGTAGAGGATTCATAAGCTTTCATAAAAGCAGAAAAAATTTGACTTTATTGACTATTGGTTGCCCTACTTATAACCAGTTTTGTGAATATCATCTTGTAATGGCAGCACTTTGCGATTAGAAGTTTCTTAGGCGAATGCGAAAAAACAAAAGGTTAACTGCTGTGTAATTGTGTCAAAATGAGAAGGAATAAGGCAAGAAGAGAAAGAGATAAATTAAGGAAGAAATTTTGGTACAAAACTCGCCTCTCTTCGGCTTTGATTTCTTTCGCACAGTCAACGACGGTGAAAGTAAAAGTTTTTTTGGCGAGTTTTGTAAAAATTTGAGTCTTATCCAGTTATTCTGGGCAATAACACATGCGCTACTAAATTGCAAAACCAAAGAAAGCGCTTGCTCCTGCTACTTCACCTGATAGCATCCCTGCCGTGAATCAAGGGTTTCCCTCTGCTATCCTAAGCATTGAGTGCTGGAAGAAGACTTTTTTTGGACATGCTGCATACAGAAATCTAGATTTTTGCACCAAATATTTTATGCCATAAATCTCTTCAAACATTGAAAATGTCTGCATTTTTCAATATTTCTTTCATGAAACAAGTATTTTCCAAAAAAATTGCAGTCCTCCCCTATTTTATCAGAGTAGAAATAAACCAAACCTTCAATAACTGGTATACGATCAATAAAAGACTGTAGCTGATTGAGCAAGTATTTGCCGCATGACTTGTTTTCATTCTCTCTACTGAATCTTTGCGTAGTTGCCAACCTACAAAGGTCGCACTTGCTTCATTCCAAATTGCTTTATTTTTGTCACTTCTTATTTCAATATTTCTCAACTGTTAAATTTACTCCATGCAGGTGAAGTTCATGATGAAACAGAATCGACATTGGTCGCACTTGCTCGTTCAGTCCAATGAAGAACTGGAGCTGATAAAGATTTTTCTGTTGCGGAGAATCTAATCAAACTGCACGATTTACCGACTTTCAACTGGTCAGTCTTGTTCTAGTTTTGCTGAACTGCTTCAACATCTTTGCTTGTAAAATTTAAACACATTGTTCAATCACTGAGCCCGTTTCAATTCCTTGGGAAAAACTTCCAGTAAAAAATTCCCCGTTGAAGAACATTCGTCTCTTTCAACAGGGTTGTCCACGGGACATATTTATCTGTCCCATTCCCATCCCATAGCAATTTATGCCTGTCCCATCCTATGGGATTCCCATTACATTATTATAATATTAATATGGAATACAATTCAATTAAAATTATTAAATTTATGAAAGTTCAGGTTTAGTATCTACTAAATAGGACTACATGTACAAAGAGGCATGGGAAACGACAAAATTTATTGACTTTAAAATTCAGAAGTATAGTCTAAGTATGACAATTCAGTAACATTCTGACACTCTCATTCTATTTCTGAGTCTCATGGGAAATACAAATGTGTGCTGCCCCATCCCATGGGAAGTTCCCCATCGGATTCCCATAGGATTCCCATTCCCATGGACACGCCTGTCTCTTTACCTTCAGTGAAGTGCAGAACAGAATATGCTATTCTCTGCTGTCTGAGAATAAATGCATCAATGCATCGATTGAAGATATGGGTTTTGAACTTGCTGAGCATCAGGCTCAGTGAACCCAGGCTTTCTGTTTTGTAGTAAATTGTTTCCTTCCGTTTTCCCATTTATTCCTAACGTTCTTCATTAACTGAGTTTCCTTACTATTAGAAAGTCTAAAATAGGGGCTGTTCAAATTTTGATCTGTGGCACATTGTCATAAAACAAATTTGGATTATTTCGCTTTAAATTGTTTGACAGATTTCCTGTTTGTCTTGAATGAACAAAATAATAGAAAGTTATGTATTGGCAACCCACATTAAAATGTCTGCATTGTCGCTTTGAGCGAAAGCGTGGATCTAAAATGGACCGTTTTGAACGCGGCCACGAAATGGCCAGGAAAAAAACGAAAAACTGCTGGTATGAGAAAACTAATTTCAGCAACTATTACTTTATCGCAGACAACACCAAAATATGGTAAAATAGTAGCAAAAACTTAAACAGCGTTCATAGCAACATTTGCAATTGATCACCGTCACACAAAAACCGATAGCCTGGAAAAATGTAAGACATCTAAAAACCTAACTGAGCGAACCGAATCATTACACAATGCGAGAAAAATGAAGCCTGGTGAAAGATTGATAATACCCTTGCCACTTTGATGTTGCATTGTGATAATCTTTCCACTGTGATGTTGCATCATTCACTTTTATTGCGTGTGTTTATTGCAACATAAACCAGGTGCTGTTTCCTGACGAGGTCGCTTTCGTGCACACTCTAGCTTCCAAGCAATAGTACTTACGCACAATGAACGTTTTTTTCTGTGGTATCTCTTACATGGTTTTTTCTCTGTGATTTCTTTGTGATTTCTCAGCAGAAACCCACCCACAAATCCTCTTCGATTTGCGGTCGTCTGTCTATAAATTTTTTTCTGGTAGTCAAAGGATTTTGTCGATTTTAAGAGATTCTATATAAATTAAAGATATTATAGCTAATATTTTAACCAATACTGAAATTTGTCAAAGGCTGCAGTTCCGACGTTCCAGTGGAGTAGAAAGTTCAATGGAGCTGCAGTTGAAAGTGAAACTTACGATCCTACGCAGAAAAAAACATATGGAATGAATTGAGGTAACGAGTACATTTTTTGTGTTTTTTTTTAACATTTTGTTTGTAAGAACGCAGCCTATGTTGCTTAAATGAAAGACCATTTGAGCCAACCACAAAGTGCCAGGATTTCATTCGGACATATTTTTTGTTTAGGAATTTCAAAACCTAGGCCGGTAAATGGCGGAGAGTGATTCAGTTGTGTGGGTCGTCTCGTCCATCCTGGAAACAATACAAAAAACAAAAAGAAAAGAGCAGTTACCGAGAAATAGTGTAAAAATGAAAAAAATGCGGCCAAAACCAAAGGGATACCACAAATTATTCATCGAGAAACTTACGTATAAAACTTGTCTCTGTTGTGTCTTCTTTCGTTCAGTCAGTGACAGTGAAAAAAGTTTCCTGACAACATTTGGTAAAATCTGAGACCTATCCAATTTTCCTGCATGGATAAAAATGTATGAACTAGTAAAAGTCACAACTTAAAGCAGAGTGCACAACATTTCCGCTATTGCTTGCCCCATTGCGTCTATTTTGATGAATTAGTTCAAGTTATTTTTATTTTGTTTGCATTGCTTCAGTTCTGCTTCCACATACTGAGACTGCCCTGCTTCCACACGTCTGTTACATCACTTTCTGTTAAGTATTCGTATACTGTAGGCCAGTGGTTCCCAACCTTTTTCATCTCGCGACCCCATTTGAAAATATGACATAAGCTTGCGACCCCATTCAAAAAATGACATAGTCGCTCAGCCCCAGCCATTAACTGCAACATTAAGGTGTTCAAATAACAACCGACAAGATGAAAAGCACATCATTTTACATGGTAGCCTACATCCACTGTATGTACATTCATATGCATAACTAACAGCACCCATGCTAATCAGTAGGACGACTGTGCTTGCAGCCGTGCAATTAGTCTTGAAATTCGTGGAGACGTATTGGTGATAGCTAAGCTCATGTGATTCTAAATGTCCGGTCTATTCTTTGACTTCTGTTTTACTGTTATGTGAACAGGGGTTGAAAATCCAGTCTCACAGACA
>Ga0210059_1008519_pt1 | contig 16169 bp, 10 predicted proteins | sample Ectturendosymbi2_FD_188042 | JGI IMG/M metagenome (GOLD analysis project Ga0210059, IMG submission 188042) | Ecteinascidia turbinata endosymbiont from Florida, USA - Sample 2 (SPAdes) (version 2) | ecosystem: Host-associated > Tunicates > Ascidians > Unclassified | place: Key West, Florida...
CGGCTTACTTAAATCAGTTTAAGTAAGCCGGTGTTGTCGGTGATGGTGTTCTTGCTACAGGTGGGAAGACTGACGTTGGCCATAAGCCGGATCGTAAGCCATAACTGGATTCTGTGTGAAGTCGCCTTTAGAGGCGTTCAGTCATAATCCGTCAGATGGTAGCTTCGCACCATTGGCTTATCAGCCAAGCACATGAACCAAATGTCTGAGTCTGCAGTTCCTCTCGTACTGAGGAGAATTCCTGTCGCAACAATACTTCATCAGTAGGGTAAAACTAACCTGTCTCACCACGATCTAAACCCAGCTCACGTTCCCTATTAGTGGGTGAACAATCCAACGCCTGGTTAAATCTGCTTCACAATGATAGGAAGAACTAACATGGGAAAAAGTAAAGCGCTTGGCTGCCACAAGACAGTTATCCATGTAGTAACTTTTCTGACACCTCTTGCTTCAAACTCCCAAGTCCAAAAGGTCACGCTTTCCCAGTCTGCATTTATATTGAAAAGCAGAGTCACATGAGTTTTTGCTCTGTGACATGAAGCTTTTGTTCTGATAGGTTTGTTGTATTTTGTTATATTAAATTGCTTCTTTTTAACGTACTTCACGTTAATGTTAGTGTTTTGTTCATAATCGAATTTTAAATGTAATCTGATTTTTCAGATATGAAGTATATTGTTTATAATTTCTGTTAAACTTTGCAGGTGTTAATTATTGGTGGAGGGGTTGCTGGTTTGGCTGCAGCTGGCACTGCAAAGTCGATGGGGGCGATAGTTCGTGGCTTCGATACAAGGGAAGCGGCTCTGGAGCAGTTCAAATCACTCGGCGCTGAACCTCTCAGGGTAGGATGTGATTATAAGCGCGTGCTATGTTTTTCGTATGGCTGAATTCTTGCTCAATTGAATTAAAATGTAAAGATTTCTTTTTTCTATGCTTCAGTTTAGACCTGGGATGTTGTACCTGGGGTCTGTGGTCCTTTGTGGAACGTCTCATTTGGCCTTTGTCTCATGTTCGGACCACTTGCTCCTGTGCTTTCTGCACTTGCAATAAAAACTTGTGTGGGCAACTTCTCATAAAGCAAGTTGGTTTGAAGTTGAACAAGACTTCATGATTCAACTTTTGTTTTGTTAGCTATTTGCTGCAGATTTTTCATGTGGCATGTAGGTAGGTTGCAGTAAAAATGAAATACAGTGCTCCTGTTCGTGACAAGTTCCTGACTGGCCTTTTACTGGTTGTTGATGACTCAGAAAGCATTTCCGAGCCCTGTGGATTCCTTAAATAATTTTTTTGTAAATTTGTATGGAACGCAAAAGATACTGAATTGGAACATGCACGAATGCTAATAAATACTGCAATTAAACGCTCATGTATTGCGACTGCATGTCTATGAATGAGGAAAAAACAAAAAATGGAAAATTACGGGTTAAAAAATATGTGTATAGATTTGTGTACTTTAGGTGTTTAACTGTTGCATAGGTTACATGCCATTGACCAAGAAAGAGCTTCATAAATAGACCGTCCAAATTCAAGATCAGAAACTGGGAACCACCATGTGAAACTCTTTATTTGCTTTTTAGTTTTATTGCAGCAGTAAAAATATATGGTAGGAAATTTCCAGAATGGAAAACTTCTCCAAAAGTGTGTCTAAGCCAGCAAACCTTCAGACAGTACTCATTTTTGAACAGCGTGTGGAAAGAAAGCTCTAAAAATAAATAGTTTATAAACAGTGTTTTGTGAATCTCTGGCTGTCATAGATTGGTTGGATGAACGTTTACATGATAATACAGGCACAAACCATGAATCGGGAGTTGAATCCAATCCATCTGCAAGTCACAATATGCTGTCAATGCATTTTCAGTTCTTCACTGATTTTATGAATTCGTTTCAAGCCCTTGACATTTTATGGTTGTGTATATGTTAAAGCAGAGTAACAATGTGCTTTAAAACCTTTTTCGATTCCTTTCACCCTGCTATAAAGATTGCCAGATGCCATTCACTCCAATGCAAATCCATGACCGATGTGATGGTGTCCCTGAACATACACAATGTTATCACTGCGCAAACACATCTGATTATTTCAAGTAGCGACGGTGCTGCGCCTAAAAATCGGGCTTAAAGTAAGTCATGAGCTTGCAGAAAAAAAGCCCGAAAAGAAAAGTACAAATACTTAACACAGGAAGCTACTCATCAATCAGGCCAACAGAAACACTAATTTAAGAAATGTCGGTAGTCTTGAAGCTCGTTTAGCTAAGCTCGAGGAACCAGACACTACAGAACAAACTGTGAAATTATTACACACCCATGAAAGCTGCAAGAATATATAGTGATGTAAGTTTGGGGCACAATGTCTGCGGATTAGCCAAAGTATTGAAGCAGTTGAAACAGTGATTCCCAAACTTGTTTGAGCAGTTACCAAATCATAGTAGCGATAATGTCTTATTACCCTCAATATTTAGCGTCATAAAAAGAACAATACAGAACAGCATTGTGGTTTTGGTTCCACATTACCCCTCGAAGGATTGCACATTAACCCCAAGGGGTAATTTACCCCCAGTTTGGGAACCACTGAGTTTAGACAAACATGGCTGCAGCTTAATTACCTTACAAAATACAATGGATGTGAGGTAAGAAACAAAATGTGATTAAGATATCTACTCAGCAGCCGAAAGAAGTGCATACTCTTATTAAAATCAAAGTGTTCGATTCTTTGCCACAGATAGGGTTGTTTTCGATGAATAGTGATGTGATCACCAACGCTATGCTATTGTCCATCTACAGCAGTGCTCTTCAACCTTTTTGTCATCGCGGAACCCCTAATATACTTTTGCGTTTGTCATGGAACCCCATCAACAAAAATTTAAAAAACACTAATTACTTGTAAGAAAATCAAATATTTCGTTATGACACGCTTCAACATACAAACAGTTGTCTCAGAAGTTAAAAAGCAAGAAATTTAACGACTCTGTTGTTCTTGCATATTTGGAATGCAGCTGCTACATTCAGAATTTCGTCATCAGGCAAAAAGAACCCGAATCTGAAATATCTGTCGTCCAATTTTCTAGCTTTGGCAATTGAATTACATTTGGTCCGCTTCAGATTAGGTGCCTCTTTCACATTTGAACTACATTGCTCATTATCGTCCACACTTTCGCTGTTGTTATTATTTCGCTTCACATAAGACAATATATTATTTTGCTACATCTGGCTTGACTAAATAGTAAAAAGTTGGGTTTCACATTGTTTTTACTTTATTCTCACAAAGGTTGAACAGCAGCTCTAGTCTGTGACTCAGTCTGCTCTCTACTAGACTCAGGCTGAGTCTGCTTTCTACCAGTTTTGCCACTCTGTTATGAAGTAAACCCTAGAATTTACCTTGAAAAAACCCAGAAAATATTTAAAAAAAACAGACATACAAAATGTTGAAAAAAATTCAAACCCAAACTTAAAACGCGCGCTACCGGTACTTGCACATAAAAATTAGGTAATATGCATTATTTGCATAATATTTTTAACAAGCTCAAGTCTATTATTAAACATACTGACAATCACAATTTACAAGCAGGCTAGCAGCAAATCAAATGTGTGAAGTATGTAACGTGAAAAAGCTAGTTAGATCTTTTCTAAAAAAACGTCTCATGTTTTCTTTTGCTTTCACTTAAATGCACAAATTGAAACATGTACAGTACATGATACATTCAACGTCTTGTGGGTTTTTTCACCCTATCCATTGCATTCACTGCAATATTTGACTACAAATTTTAACATTCAAAATTTTACATTGATATCACAATCAATGCGCCTGTAAAACAATGAAGAGATTCTCAACCACATCATCTTCAAAACCAAAAAAGCATTCCAAAATCATGCACAAGCAGCCCTTGACATGTCAGCGATAGGTTAGAGTGCTGACCTATGCCTAGTTAGTGCCAAATCTGTAAACCATTAAATTTCAAACGCAACAATTTGGTTAAGTCTAGCCCTACTACTCATCTGTACTGGCTACTGATGACTCTGCACATATTATGGCTGTGAAATTACTGTATTCTTGAAATGGAAAATACAGTAATACAACATACATTTCTAAAATTTGACCAGACTCAAAAAAACCCAGATTTTCAATAAAAACCCCAAAACCCCAGATAAAACAGATCTAGTGAAAAAAAAACTAGCAGTGGCAACACTGCTTTCTACTGATTCAGTCCACTCTACTGCAAACTGCACATCGGCAGCATCGTCTACGCCTAACTGTGATGCAACAATAACATTCTTCTTAATTCCACAACAATGAACAAGTGACGCGCAGCAACTATCAATATTTCTTGTTCTGCTATTTGCACTCAACCTCCTGTACAACTTACTGGCCTACTTGGAGTCTAAATGCGGCACAGTGATCTAAAAAATTTCATAATGACGGTCATTATATTGAAACAAAAAATAAATTTTCCTAAAAATTGAGGAGCCCTTACGGAATCCTTAAAACTCACGGAACCTACTACATGTTTTGCGGAACCCTAGGGTTCCGCAGAACCCCTGTTAAAGAGCACTGATCTACAGTATGTATGCGTTGCGTATGAGATTTTGTGAAGTTTCACTTTACGACTTAAATCATTTGCGGTTACGAACTGTTCCTTAACTGAGTGGCAAAGTTGTTGAAGATTAGTTGGAGCTTGTAGTATCATGTCCCCTCCAGCACATTTTTAAAATCGTGAGTTGTGTTTTCCTAGATCTTTTTTGGCTCTTTGGCATGAAACAAATATTTTTCTGCAACTTGCTTGCTGTGCATTGTGGCTGACTGAAAATTCAAACCATTAGGAAAGGAAAGGCTGATATGAAGTGTATATCAGTCAAATTACTGAAAAGATCACGTAGTGACCGGGGCATAAGTCGGAAACAAAAACAAATTATTATTGCCTTGCATCGTTAATGACTCTTATGTACAACTGAGTTTACCCAAGATGCTCACTTCTGTTCTACCTGTTTCAAGTATGGAACAAAACGCAGTTAGCACTGCCATAAGTTTGATATGGAGGTGGCAAATGCTAATCTGCACACAGTCAACCTGAACTTATTCTTGCAAAGGTTGATATTGAGGAGTCAGGTGAAGGTTCTGGTGGTTATGCCAAAGAAATGTCAAAAGAATTTATTGAAGCAGAAATGGCTCTGTTCGCTGAGCAAGCCAAAGATGTTGACATAATCATCACAACAGCGTTGATTCCAGGTAAAGTATAAGGTCATAAAATATTTGCTTGCGAAATTGCTAGCATGCACTATGAATCAAAGTAGTCCTTAGTCCATGAGCAAAACTCTGCTGCTGCTCTGTAGTTATTGTGCAGATGCTTTTTCGAGATACGTCTGGGTTGTATGCCACGCCATGTCATGAGTGACTTGTTACCAAACTGGTCTTTAAAGAGGTGATTTTTGGTGAAAAGCTTTGGCTTTGGAAAGTATCGAAGAACTTCTGATTTGTGCAAATGAGACTTTCTCAGAAATATGATATGTCTCAAATCAGTTCATACAATCCTGTGCTGCACTGTTTGCCATTGCATATGCTTGTAATATTTGTGATTAATGACTGTCTTGGGAGCGGCTCTCTTTAATTGGATATTGGCAATTGAAGCTTACCTGTATTTGAATAAGAGCTGATGATGCCTACCTAGCAGGTGAAATGTATACTCTGCATAATCTTAGTGTCTGATTCTTTGCTGTGATCCCTTGCGAGCGATAGACAGTTGAAGCAAGTTACGAATGTCGTTTCAGGTAAACCTGCTCCGAAACTGATAACAAGAGCGATGGTTGAGTCGATGAAGGACGGGTCAGTGATTGTCGACCTTGCGGCTGAGGCTGGCGGCAATTGCGAAGTTACCCAACCTGGTGAAATGTGTAAACATAATGTGAGTGCTTGCTTGAAAAGCGTTATGTGTTTTATGCGTGGAGTTAAATGTGAGCTTTTATGATTACAGGGTGTCACAGTTATTGGTTATTCAGATTTGCCAAGTCGATTGCCAACACAGGCTTCAACTCTATATTCAAATAATATGGTGAAGTTGATAAAAGCGATCAGTCCAGACAAAGAAGTCTTCAACTATGAGTTCAAGGATGATTACGCATATGGGAACATCGACCATGTCGTTAGTACCTGATTAGCATGTTGTTGGTGTATACCCGTTGACCGATAGACATTAAACTGAAGTGTGAGTCAACAATGTTGCTGCCCTGATTGTTTCTTGAACCTCTGGCCTCACGCGCTGGTTATTGTTTTGCAACCAACAATGAGTTCTTGAAATGCCAGCCTTCTTTTTTACTTCGATTCAGGTGAGGGGGGCATGCGTTGCCCACGAAGGCGCGATCACATACCCCTGCCCCCCTCCGCAAAACATCCCCCAGGCTCCTGAGGCAAGCAAGACTGAAACACAGGAGGTCGCTGTGGAACCCCCATCGCCATTTTCCATCAAGCTCAAAGAAGTTTCGTATTATACCGGAGGTTGTTGCTAACTTGCATTTGTTTTGCTTGGACTTGTTGTAAATTGTCTTAATCGGTGTGAAGTCAGTTTAAGCAATCTTTTGTGTACACACAGGGGGGGGGGCGAGTTGTTGGATTTAGTAAACAGCGACACGACCGTGCAAGAACTTTCATGGCTTGAACGTGCAACTGGCAGTGGCTGCGCGCGAGTTATGGCAAATGCTTATCAGCTTCAAAATTCATTTCCATGCACGGTTTTCCGAGGGAAAGGGTCGTGGGGGCATCAGCCCTAGGAGGAGTCAAAATACCTCATGTTCAACAGTAATCTCAGGTATTTCTGCTGCCTCCTCACTGAGACGGACCAAGCAAGGTTGGAGATGTACTCACTCCACCTGCTCCTTGGACGATCTCTGGGCTGCTTTCCCGTGGGTGTAGCTTGTAGCACTTGTACCTCCCCAAGCTTTCCTGGGGCATTCTGGTCACGGGACTTAACAAACGGAGCTGGGATCTCTCGATTCGAAGAAGTGGTTCGACATTCAGGGTTTCACGAATTTCACAGCTGCGCATTTTGTCGCGAAGTGTCAAACCTCTTCGCAAAAATCCCATCTCTGCCGCTTGAACGTAGGATAATGTTCTTTCAGTCGATACCCAAACCGCTTTCAAAGCTGACAGCTTTGCGGTGTTTAAGCTCTCGTTTTGTGAACACAGATCTGTGTATCAATCTCCTGGGCCTCCGCCTTCCATCACTCGTAAATACCACCCCAAGGTATTTGAACGTATGTACCTGCTGCAGTGTATTGCCGCTCACTTGCAGCATACACTGACTTGGGTTTCTGGAGAAACAGTTAAAATTGCAGTGGGCAGTGATTACTGCACTTCATCCACGCATTGTATTTTTACTCGTTAATCCAAATTACATCCCCCCTAGAAGTTTGATTTGTAACCTCGTTATAAACACTAAAACCAACATTAAGTAGATATGTTGATTTCCTTAACTATTATACAACCTGCAATTTTCCTAGTAAGTGAAGTCAATTCAGTCTCAGGTCAAGCCGTGCAGCCGCCTGCATCAGGGCAGTGTGCACCTGGTGTAGGTTGATGAAATAAAAAAGTCATCTGAAGCACTTTTGCATTTGCTTGCGACTAACTACTCACCACTCTCCCGACTGATGCGTTTAAATTGTGAACTTCCAGGTCTCGGGTCGTTGGTCGGACTGGGTGTCCTTTCTCCCAACCCCGCAGTGACGCAAATGATGACGACCTGTGGCATCAGCATCATTGTTGGCTACCACACAGTGTGGGGGGTGGCTCCCGCATTGCACTCGCCTTTGATGTCCGTCACAAACGCTATATCGGGCCTCACTGCTGCCGGCGGCCTCTTCCTGATGGGAGGAGGGTTAATGCCGCAAACTATTCCACAGGTACTACGTGCTACATCCCCGTCCAGCGTTTTTGTCACCTTGACTCGAGCGATCTGTTATGTGGTTATGGTTCTATTTCGCTTCAGCCACGCGCATCTTAAATCTGTTTATTTAAAGATGCCTCATAATCTAGTTTAAACAACTTTTATTATGTGCACAGATCTTTAATATTTCTTTGTTGATGGTGTTTCCGTGCGGTAATAGCGTTGAAAGCATGAGGCTTTGCAAAAAAAAGAATGTTCTTTTCAATTTTAGCCCTCATGTTTTGCCGTATGGTGTCGCTGCAGGGGTTGGCGCTCGCCTCCACCTTCGTCTCATCGATCAACATTTTCGGTGGATTCCTCGTCACGCAACGGATGCTGGACATGTTCAAGCGACCCACCGACCCTGCTGAGCATAACTATCTATATGTCATCCCAGGAGCCGCGTATCTGGCAGCGTACTACCTTGGCTCAATGTACGGGGCGTCCAAACTTCATCAGGTTGGCAATGCAGAATGTACGACTGTTATAAGCTTCCTGCGTGAGTTAAACAATGACTGCTTGGAAAGGTACTGCCCGACCGGCCATCTGCTTGAACCGTAAACATGCCGCATGTTGACTGTTACTGTTTGGAGTTTAATTGTTAAAGTGATGCGTCGTTGTCTTCAAACATCACCCCCACCATTCTGCGGCTCCCCTCCATCACCCCCACCAGTACTTACGGGATGATCGCAGACCATTGTTAGTGGCGCACTGAAAGCTCAGTGGGTGCATGACAAGTCAGGTCCCCGCCAAACATAACTTACTTGATGTGAAGATTGGAACTTGAACTGCTGTGGATTGCTGTAGATGCACAGCATGACAGTCATCCGGGCCACTCCACTACTTAATCAAGTCACGTCAACCTAACGCAATACTTCGTAATGATGACGTGGCATGGATTGGGGGGTATTACGTCGTCGTATGTTGACATTGGGGATTGTTTCTGACGTGTAAGGTTTAGACTCTCTGACCAACGTTGGCGTGAAAGAGAGCAAGTTTTTTGGAGTATGTAAGTTTGCTGCATCAAAATAAACTAGAACTCCCTTCTCTCGCCTAAGTTCACACCGATTCAGCCACAACAAATGTGTCTGAACAAAGTGAAATTCCAACCATGGCCAAGTGGCTTGGGAGGAGGCTACGGGAACCTTAATAACGTTTATTATGAGCTGAGTATCGGATTAAATAAAATTTTCTTGATCTGCCGCAGCTGTTTTTACCCCGGAGGCAAGTTCTGGTGTGGCTTTGGTCAAATCCATGGCTCGCCACGATGCTCCACGGCAGGTGTGTCGACCCAAACCAGTCTTTGTGCGACGTGCTTACCACTTAAAGCGGCGAAATTCTCAGTTGCTGCATCCTTGTGTAGTGAATGTGCGAAAGCTTGTTTAGTTGAGTTGATATCTCCGTGGTCGGTCAGAGCCTGCGTCATAAAACAGTTTTATGCATTTGTCACATTCCTGTGAAAAACCTCCGCATGCGGCTAACTGCTCAATGAATAACTGCTGTGTACATAACTTGACTCTGAAGATGTCAACAAGAACCACGGTCTTAGCAGTGACTCCCACAGGTTCACATGCTGCTTACCAGTTAAGTTAGTTCATCTTTGCAAACACTTGTGACTTCGGTTGTGACAGCAGATTAGCAGTAATGAGCTTTAAGTGGACAAGATGCCATGAAATGGAATTATTTTAGAGGATTAGAGCTCATCTGATAAGACTATTGCGGACTGATGAGAAAGTGATTCTCCTCGAACCGGCAACAACTTACGTGACGTGTTGCAGATGTTGTACTTTGTGTCCGGCCTATGCTGCGTCGGGGCCCTTGGTGGTTTGTCCAAGCAGACCACGGCCAGGGCAGGAAACGCGCTCGGGATCATTGGGGTTGCTGGGGGTATCTCAGCCACTCTGGGCTGCATCGCCCCTTCAACGGAACTTTTGACCCAGATGGTTGCAGCTATGGCGGTCGGAGGCGTCACGGGTGAGTGGTTCTTTATTTACTGGTAGTTTCCTGGTGACGTGAACTGGCATTGTTGCGTCATCGCAGGTCTGGGCATCGCGCGCTCGATCGAGATCACCTCCCTGCCGCAGCTGGTGGCAGCTTTCCACAGCTTGGTGGGACTCGCCGCTGTGATGACGTGCATTGCTGAGTACATGATCGAGTACCCCCACCTCGCTGACAATGAGATGGGTAACATGATCAAGCTTGTCGCTTACCTCGGGACCTACATCGGTGGTGTCACCTTCACTGGTTCACTGGTCGCCTTCGGAAAGCTGGACGGTACCGGATGATGATGCACTGCATGTGTAGTTCTGGTACTTTGTTGGTGTAAAATAAGCGTCAGGAGTTAATATGCACTGCGTATGACGTCACTGACAGGTCATGATGCAGTCGGTTGCTAGGCTACGTAGTCGATGGCTGTTGGTGGCCATTCATGACTAGTCGAGAACTGAACTTTCCCACAAATTTTGTTTATTTTACCAAAGATTTTCAAATCGTTCATAACGTTTTGTAGCCATTTCAAACTTTATGAAACCACTGATGTCTCTGACCATGCTCCTCCCATCAGTGCGTTTGCCTGTCGTGCTGTGCAGCTCTCGCTTAAACGCAAAGTTGCCAATGTACAGGTTTCCTGAACTCGGCTCCATTGCTACTCCCCGCCAGACACTTGCTCAACATTGGGCTGCTCGGGGCCAGCTTCCTCCCTTTGGTCCCCTTCCTCATGGACAGCACGTACAACACGGGCCTGGCCTGTCTCGGGTCCACGGCCGCATTCTCAGCGATCATGGTCAGTGGAAAGGTCGTTGTTGTTCAGGACTGACTTGAAGCAGTTCATGACCGTGGTGTTCTTGTTGATTGGCAGGGAGTGACCTTGACCGCTGCCATCGGGGGCGCAGACATGCCTGTGGTCATCACTGTCCTCAACTCCTACTCGGGATGGGCCCTCTGCGCTGAGGGGTTCTTGCTCGACAACAACCTGCTGACCATTGTTGGGGCGCTGATCGGCTCATCAGGGGCCATCTTGTCCTACATCATGTGTGTGGTATGTGCCGTTTTCGTAATTTGTGAAGCAGACCGTGCAGTCACGTGTTTATCGCCCTGCTTTTACACACCAGGCGATGAACCGCTCTCTAATGAACGTCATTCTGGGGGGGTATGGCACGAGCTCGACGGGGGGTGGCAAACCTATGGAGATCGTTGGAACCCACACCGAAGTGAACGTCGATGACACTGTCCAGATGGTTAAAGATGCTGAGAACATTATAATCGTACCAGGTCAGCTTTTGTCTCCATCCGCCTCTCGTTTTTTGTCCAATTGATATAATTAAAGTCGAAAAAACATCGGTATTTCTTCGGTAACGTCAAATAATGTGAAATACTTGAAAAGTTTTGCGAAGTCCTGAAAAAACGAGCGTACTTCTCCATTTGTTTGTTACCTCCACGGCCAATGTGCCCACAAACTCGCATCCCTGACCGCCTTTATTTTATAGGTTATGGTTTGTGTGTCGCAAAAGCTCAATACCCCATCGCAGACATGGTCAATATTTTGAGGAAAGCTGGAAAGAACGTCAGGTAAAGTTGCGTTTTTGAAATTCCGTGGACGTTTGCGGTTCAGAAAAGATAGATTTTTTCTGAATGAAACATCAAACTTGTGTCTAACCATATCTAAATACGGTTTGTGACGTATGAATGAAAACATTCAAATGCGATTTGTGACGTACGAATGAAAATATATGCGAAGTGTGACGTATGAATGAAAACATTTATGTGCGATTTGTGACGTATGAATGGAAACATTCAAATGCGATTTATGACGTGTGAATGAAAACATTTGAATGATTTGTGACGTGTGAATGAAAACATTTAAATGCGATTTGTGACGTGTGAATGAAAACATTTAAATGCGATTTGTGACGTGTGAATGAAAACATTTAAATGCGATTTGTGACGTGTGAATGAAAACATTTAAATGCAATTTGTGACGTGTGAATGAAACCACTTGACGGCAGGTTCGGCATTCATCCGGTCGCGGGGAGGATGCCTGGACAACTAAACGTGCTGCTTGCTGAGGCTGGCGTTCCTTACGATGTAGTTCTGGAGATGGATGAGATAAACGATGACTTTCCCGGTGAGTTGGGGTCGGTGACCTGAAGTAACCTTTCAATGTACGAAGCGTTCAACTTCGCTGTTTGCCTTCTTCCAGAAACTGACCTGGTCCTGGTGGTGGGTGCCAATGATACTGTCAACTCAGCTGCCCAGGAAGACCCCAACTCTATAATCGCCGGGATGCCTGTGCTGGAAGTGTGGAAGTCGAAGCAGGTCGGTGGGGGGGCTTGCCCGGGGAGTGCATGCTGTGTGCCAGAAACGAATAATGCCGTTGCCGTGTTCAGGCAGCGCTTGTTTATTGGCTGCATGCCGCTCACGTGATTAATTCGTAATTACAGGTGGTTGTGATGAAGAGATCGCTGGGGGTTGGGTATGCAGCTGTGGACAACCCGGTCTTCTATAAACCGAACACGGCGATGTTGCTCGGAGACGCGAAGAAGACGTGCGACGCTCTGCACGCGTCTCTCGCTTAAACTTGTGCCTTGATCTTTCCATTTTAACTTGTTTGCGGTGTGGTTTTAGATAAAATGCTTTATCATGTGTGCTATGATGATGGCGTTGTTCTTTTTCGCAATGTCTTTTTTACATTTTCACCTATTATTGCGTTCGAGCTGATCGTTGTCATGGTGACTACCAACATAGCGATTGAATTTTCTTTTTCTCCCTGTTTTAAATTTAATGGACATTCGATCTTGATGATGATGTTAGGAAATTGTTTCCAACGCAAAATAAATAAAGATTTCTTTCAATCATGATCTTTTGCTGCAGAATACGAGAACAGACAGATTTTGTCAAATAGTTTTGCAAGAAGGTTTTTCGTGGGTCCTGGTCCAGTCAGATGGGCCTCCCTATTTCTCCATTTCCAAGCTGGGTTTCGGTGGCGTGGAGAGGGGTGGGGGTGACGGTCGCGGGCACCCAAGGCAGAGGGACATCCGAAGAGTGAAAGTACAAAAAAGAGTAAGGAAGAATATAAACAATCTGACTGCTTCAAAGCAAGCAACCATTACGTTATTAGACCTTCTGCTGCATCTTTCGAGAAACAAGTGCATATTTTTTCTTAATACGGCCTCAAATGCAGGAATGTTACATGGAACCTGATGAGTCATGACTACTAACACTCGCTCTCCAGGGCAGGTTGTGTAGAGCTCTGCATCCAAAATTATAGGCTACACGCCATCTTTGCATGCATGACTTTCTGAAATTCCACCATAATTGTGATGCATGTCCTGAAAGCTCATAGCCCTAAACGTGCTTCTAAAAACTTTCACACAACTCACAGATGCCAGAAAAAAGCCGTTTGCCCGAAATGGTAGCATTCAAAGATCCCCTCACCCTTGACATAAGCTATTTTCAAGTTTGGGATCTTCATTTGTGATATAAATTCAAGCAAATGCTAGAAGAATAGGGCTAGGATGAATTTGCATTAGGCAGGTTTACTACTGTAGTAGCCTATACAACTGTCACACTAAAGCCATGACTACACTAGTTGAGTACGGAACCAGGTGTTTGTATGAGGATACCAATTTTTACTCCGTCCTGATCGTTCGGTCTGCATCTTGATTGAAACTGAAAAGTTCTCATTTTCGGAAAAGTTGCGAAGGGAACTTTATCCGTGTGTCAGGGTTATGCAGAATCACATGGAAATGTTTTCAACTACAGCAAAACTATGACGTATGAGGCTAAGAGTGCAAAAAGCACAGTCACCCCGTTAGTGACACATGGGTGGTAAAAATCTAAAATATGTCAACCACTGCAAATCTGGGAGCTGTTCTGGATACTGAGCTCTCAGATGACAAACATATTCAGGCACAACTGCGATAAAAATATTGTGCAGCAAACAAGCTGCGGGTCTCTTCTCCCGATGTTCAAATGCAGTTAAAAATGTACTTTTTCGTTCCTTATGTACGCCCATTGCAAAAGTTAGGGTCTTGTAAAGCGTCATTTGGAACCAAAGTGGTCTAGTGGGTATGTTCAACACTTGACTAGCACTCATATGACACTTTACCAAACCTTTTTCCCAAGCCGTGGTACTGGGATCAATCTAGAAAGACTCTGAAACGTGAAACAGTCCTCAACCTAAATTTAGTTAAAAACTATCAGGTTTCGAAGCGAAAATGCAGCTAAAGAACGCTTTTATAAGAAATGCACTACGTTAATAATGGTGATCCGCTTTGCCCCTAACAAAAATAATAATGAAAAGGTCGTAGAAGAACAAGCGCTTTGACGAGGCACTAACTGCTATGTCAAGATTTCTCTTATCAATTTGAAGGTTTCAGCAATTTGCACGGTTCAACAGTACCTAATGTTATAAAGTTTCATGAGGGCAAATTGAGGCCTGTCTAAGAGAAAATAGTACACGAGCAAACAGATAAAAATGCCTTAAAATACTATCTCCCAAGTTGACAGTTCCAGCATATTTGTGGTTGAATACCAATCATTTACGAAATTTTCTATCAGATAACCTGTCTCAAGATAAATCTTGTAAGGAGATAATTATCGAGCAAGACAAAGAAAAATCCCGATAAGATTTCTTAAAAATGATTAGAATATAAAATTTCACCTTTATTCTTTGAAAGTTTCTGCAAATGTCAAAATTGCTGTGCAATGTTTTGAAAATTTCGGGGGGGTAAATGCCCCAAATGCCCCCCCCCTGGTTGCGCGCCTGGTGTAAGTTCAACTCGCTTGTCAGTTCGGTTTGTTCGGTTAGATTGACGTAAGTTTGCACTTGGGTTCGCCGCTTGGATTTCCAACACAGAGCTTCCTTTACAACCTTCGGCTAAATTAGCGGCACACTGTCTAATGTTCACCACAGCAGCATATTCATGGAGTTATTTGGCTAAATCAATCTCATCATAAAGGTCGTAGCACGGTTGACTGACCACGATGGGCGTCATAACACCACTGCTGATAGGGGCCCCGCACCTGCTAGGGCCGGCCCTGCATGTATGCATCTCAATTATGGTGTAATTTCAGGAAGTCATGCATGCAGAGATTGCGGGTGGCATATAATTTTGGTTGCAGAGCTCTATACAACCTGCCCTGGAGAGCGAGTGTTAGTAGCCATCAGGTTCAATGTAACATTCCTACCGTTGAGGCTCTGTTACGAAAAAACACGTACCTGTTTCTCGAAAGATGCAGAAAATCTCACAACATATGGTTACGTGCTTTGATGCAGTCGGATTGTTTGTACTCGTCACTATTCTTTGAACACTATAATCGCATTTTACTCTGTGAATGAGTGATCGAACTTTGCAGTATCCATTTGATTGATGGCGTGCCATGTCGCAATGCATTCGCATTTTACCTAGACTCGACCAGTTTAGGAATTAACGCCCTACTCCGCAGTAGTGTTGTAACAAGTGTTACGTGTTAGCTAACATTAGTGTTAACAATGTGTCTGTAACCCTATGGTTCTGTCTTTAACGCATTTGCACAAACTGTCTGTAACCCTGTGATTAAGCCGGCTTCAATGGCTTGTAAAACGTTCTGTTTTGTCTGTTTTTATCGACCTGCGTCCTGCAGAGTGTGTGTAATTAAATTAGATAACTGACGCAAGATTTTAGAAGCCTCCAAAACGAAAAAACAGTTTCAGGGTTGTTGCCACTTGCCAGGGCAGTTGGTGAGTCCGCAGTTTGTCTGCATCGTAGTTTTGCAACATGAAGGTGAGTGGATGAGTTTTTTCACGGAAGTAATCTCCCGATTGAAGCATAATGTAAAAGTTATAGATGTATACGTCAGCAAACAACTTGCCGCTATGTGACAACAATGCATAGAACGTGCGCGATAAGCTCAAATAATTATGACTTAATGTAATTATGCACTTGTGCAACTCCTCACTTCATACACATGGACAACGCAGAGGAGTAGGCCTATTGAATTACTGCTAGGGGCGTAACGAGGTGAGATGGCGCCCGTGGCAAGAAGCAAGTTTGGCGCCCCCATGTTCGAACCTCAGGTCTTTCGGAAGCAAATGTACTGTATTGAAGAAAGTACCTGTGACGTTGTTAAGACTTTTCGGCGCCCGGGCAATTGTGCCCCTTGCCCCCGTCGTTACGCCGGTGATTACTGCGCGCAGCGACCCGCCTCAACAAATCATGGTACACAGCTCTAACCAGAGGCATATGGGAACCTTGAGCTTTGGGGGAGCAAAATTTGCAATTCGCTCGA
>Ga0210059_1008520_pt1 | contig 16166 bp, 14 predicted proteins | sample Ectturendosymbi2_FD_188042 | JGI IMG/M metagenome (GOLD analysis project Ga0210059, IMG submission 188042) | Ecteinascidia turbinata endosymbiont from Florida, USA - Sample 2 (SPAdes) (version 2) | ecosystem: Host-associated > Tunicates > Ascidians > Unclassified | place: Key West, Florida...
AGAAGAACGAAGACGGACACTGGATTTACAAACACTTGGATTACAAGGATGTTGTGTTGTGTATTTATTCGAATTATTGTGTACTCATACTCCACACGTAATCGCAAGTCACACCTAGGAAGAGAGTAACCCAAAATAGTGTTGAAACCATTTACACCAACACCCGACTTAAAACAATAAGTAACATTTTCGATTTAGACGGATAAAAACTAGCACACAATATTCCCACGGGTAAAACACTGTAATTACGTGCCGCGGGAAAAACGCCCTCGAATTCCGGCGAACAGCTAGACGCGAATACCGAGATCCCTATTACGGACGCCGACGAAACGTAATTTCGTATGATGTCCGATTTTCGACCAATGAAAATACATGAGAAAATTTATATATACCTGTGTCCTTGCCCGGTTCAGTCAGTTGAGCAGTGGGCATACCAAGCTTTAACACCTAAACCAGTAAGTGGGCATACCAAACTGGCTTAGGCAAAACATCCAGCAGTGGGCATACCAAGCTGACTTGGTCTAAGTGGGAATACCAATGGACTAGATTACCTAAAAGAGATTCACGGTTTAATGGCTATGATGCCGCTGACAACTTGGGCTTCTCTCTCCTCCATGAAAGAATAAAACTTGCGCTAACCCCTGTTACTTGTAATAAATCTCTATGTGTATATCAATACACCATGTTATAAGTAAACCCTTGTTGTTTGTATTAAAAGGTAAATGTCGCAGTGCTTAATGTTGGATTGATAAAACCATGAGTAAATACACTTTTGTCTGATAACAAAACTGAGCGTGAAGTCGAATTAAAACAGGCGGGTCTAAGTTTCTTAATTGTTAACTTGGGCGTGCCTTGGGCACTCCGACCAAATTCAAAAGTGCTCTCGCGGAGTTGTCCTAAACGTGTGTTATTCTTCTTCTTTAGAAGGGGAACTGCCACAACAGTGACTACTGATAACGGTAAGATACGTCTTATGCTGTGTGAAGAGCAGCAGGTGAATCTGTGGCAATGCTTCCGCAAGTTTGAAAAATCCCTTATAGTGTGAGGTTGTGAGTGTGACCAAGCAGCCTGAGTGAAGAACTAGCTACACTTATGCAGGCTTCTTTTCACACACTATAAAACTGCGCCACTTGTTAGAAATACTTCTGTGAAAGGTTTGTCAGAATTCGTCTTAATCGTTAAGGCTTGGTTCTGAATTCTCAGCAAGTACTAAGCGCAAAGCTACACTTGCTGTGGGGAGTTTTCATAATTGATCTGCTCAGTTTTTACACCTGCATGGTATTCTCATTTTAGTAAGCTATAAAGTTGTCCGATAGTCGTGTTAAGATACAGGTCTATTTCTCATTGTTTGAAACGGTATTGCGAGAATGCCTAACTTTCTTGCTTTTTCATTGCTATATTGATCTTGTCGTTGATTATTCTTAAAATCGCTACTTATCTGTAGAAAGTGCTCGCAAAAATGGATATTAGACAACAACAACAACAATTTTATTTTTTTGGCCTTAACGCAAATACACTTGTCAATACAGACACAGTAAGGCCAGAAGGCAGCGAAAAGACACTTCGGTCATCCCGTCTGCCACCACCCAATCACTTGTTGTCAGAGATCCTAAACGAATGCGCTCACTAGCCCTGCGCCAACCAGCAGAAGCGAAAGCAAAGACCAGAACATTGTTTTACCTTACTCAATCATACTTGTACAATCCAAATGATGAGCAAGACCAAGAAATAGTGGATACTATCCACATGCAAGATAAGTTTCAGGTAAACGTTGCTCTGTAACATCACTAAACTACAGTATAAATCCATGGATTGCCGGCATCATCTATTTATATAGTGGCGAAGTAAATGATTGGCGTATTTTTTTTAAACAGCAGTAAAGGATTTGATTTGATATCCGGTGGAACTTCTTGCCAGATCTTTGGGCCCCAATAAACTATTGATTTTTTCCCGGTTTCCGTTCTAATTTTCGGTAATACATAGTTGCCTTTATTGGAGTGTCTGGTGTTATAATTGTGTGTCCAATTTACTCGTTCAAAATTTTTTGAAATATAGTCCGGAAAGTGCTCATTGTTTTCTATGTTATGCATGACTTTAGCGATTTCTAAGTTGAAAACATCGTTTCGCGTCAACAGGTTTAATTTGTGGAACAACGGCATTGAGAAAGCTTTATTATGACTAAACGTCATAATACGTACCATACGCTTCTGAAATTTGATAAAGGATCTGAGAAAGACTTAGCAGCACATCCCCAGCTGGTTATACAATATTGAATATGCGGATAAAGTAATGCGAAATACACTTTTTTAACCATTTGTGAGTTGGAATATTTTCTGATCTAGGACAACGCCCAACAACCATTCGATAACTTGCGGGAAACGTTTGCAATATGTTGCTTCCAAGTTAAGGAATAATCTGACATCACCCCTAAATACCTGATACACTCTTTTTGAGATATTTCATGTCCTCCGATGTTTATATGAAAGTTGCATTTTTCTTTCTTTCTAGTGACAATCATGCATTCAGCTTTTTTTAGTTTAAAGAAAGTTTATTTGACTTCAACCAATTATCAATTTTTTGAATTTCACAATTTACTTTAGTTTGTTGGGAACGATAATTGTCAGAAACCATAGTTAAGTCAGTGTCATTAGCAAACATTCGGACATTGAATTCACTTGCCAAAGCTAAGTCATTAATATAAACTAAAAATAGAAAAGGTCCCAGTGTTGATCCTTGTGGTACTCCACAAGTAACAAGTTTCTCATTCGATTTCAAACTATCAACAACTGTTCCCTGATACCGGTTTGTTAAGTAGCTTTTTATAAGCTGCAGAGGCAATCCTCTTACTCCGTATCTCTCCAGTTTGCTCAATAGGATTGTGTGATCAACTGTATCGAAGGCTTAGCTAGGTCTAAAGAATTGAGCAAGCTATCTTTCCTTCATCCAAACATTGCACAAACGCATTACAAATACTGGAAACAGCGAGGGACATCTTATGATTTTGCTGAAATCCGAACTGTTGTTTGTTCAGTAGTTGGAAGCTTGAGAAAAAACTGTTTAATTGATTGTAAAGACATTTCTCAAATATTTTTGCAAATGGGGACAACAAGGAGATGGGTCTGTAGTTGTTGCAGATTTCTTTTGGACCATTTTTGTGTACTGGTATTACATACGCTAATTTTAGTATATCTGGAAAAGCTCCACTGGTAATGGAATAATTGTAGAGATCACATAGAATAGGAGCTATAACATTTACAGAGAGTTTTATGAATTTTGCTGGTATGTTGTGTGCACCAGAACTTTTTGATGAGTCAAGGCAATTTATGATGGTTAAAGTTTCATTGTGGGTGATAGGCATCAGAAAGAGATTTTTTGAGTTGAAACGAATTAAAGATTTGTAATGAATATCAGCATCAGTGGGGACACTAATGCTTGATGCCATGCGTGAGCCTATTGTGAAAAAGTAGTCATTGACGTAATTACAAATTTCATTGGCATCAGTGATGATTCGGCCATCAGTCGCAATAATTTTAGTAAGAGAAAAAGTCCTATTTTTCTTTCGTCTTAATAAATCATTAATTCCTTGCCAAACCTTTTTTGCGTTAGCTTCACATGAGTTGAACTGTTTCTGTACATTTTTATATCGCTGAAAGCTTTCTGGTGAATTGCGTTTTTTGCTTTCTTTATATAATGTATTTTTGGTTTTAATAGAATTGCTAATTCTTGTTGTCAGCCACGGTTTGCTACGAAATTTCATTTCTGTTCTACTGAGTTCTTTCAAGGGAGCATGTTTATTAAGTACTGATTCAAACTTTTCAATAAAGATCTTAAACAAATTATCCACAGGTGTGGTATAAAGATTTTTGTAATATCTGTTAAGGTTCATTACTCCCAGATGGGAGGATATGTAATCCCTTCGGATTCAGTAGTAATCTAAATGTGAGTTCGCTTCTTTACTGAATCCAGGTCCTTCATCACAGAAGCTAGTCTGCTTGAAAGGCCTCTTGCCTCTGATACCTTCATAGTTTTTCTCCAAATAACACTCATAAGTAATATTTATTTTATAAATTTTATTGTTCATAAAAATACATGATAATAAACATATGATGGTACTCACCAAATAACAATATTCCAATCCCGAATACTTCTCGAGTAATAACGCTCATGTAACTCTCTACTTATGTATCTAGTAACCTTTATAAAATACGTTAAATCTAAACTATATCCTATAATATGGCTTAATTCACAATAGTGTGACTATGGTACTGTCTGCTGTCACGTTTCGACTCTTTGCATTATGCTCTGATTGTTCAGAGTATTGCTGGAAACTTCTCAACGGAAGTCTGTCGTTAATCAAATCTGAGGGTAGTTTCTTCCACAGCTGAATGTTTATAGTTGTTCGCTTAGCATTACTCATGTAGTAAAACACGAACATGACTGGCTAACATTCTAGCCTTACAGTATTTCGTAATGTCAAGGCTTGCAATATCGTGGTACATCGATATTAGCCTGACAGAGTTTCACTCGTACAATGTAAATGCTGTCATTTAAACTGACAGGGATTATCCCGGACAAGCCACTTGGTGTCGTCCATAATGGCAGGGATTAACCTGGACAAGCCACTTTTAGCCTGGCGGAATCCTGCTGGGACTAACCAATTGTGAAACCCTAAGCTGACATAGTGTGTGGTCGTGCCTCGGATCACTACTTTTACTACGCTTGATCGATTTCGGAAGGGACATACACAATTCTCCCACCGACTTAACCTGGGACCACCGGTCCAATGCAGGCAGAGTAGGCCAGTTTTACTTCCATTCAGGACCAAAGGTCCAATAAACAGAAGGAGTGAAATTCCTTTCGAGTGAAATTAATTTCAACTGATTTTTGGTGCAAATTCGAGGCCTTTTATACTCGAATTCTTGGACACTCACCGTTCATTCAAGTGTCTTGATAGGTTCCTAATTATATCCCATTAAATAATTACTTTTCCATTGGTTAATTAAAGTGTTCGAATGATGCTTAATTGCATTCGGTTGCCTAACACCATAAACAGCCTTATCAAGGCTTGTTACGTCTTTGCGTCACGATTTTCGTGACTGACGTCAGGATCAGTCGATCGAATGGAGCGTTCTGATTGGTTGGAATTATTTTGAATCTTGTTTGACTGGATTCGAGGATAGGGCGTGTTTCCACAGGCTTGGCTTCTGCACAGCAATATTTGTTATAGGCAAAACTTGCCTGTAACATATCTTCATTCATTATTTCCGACAAATCAGTTAAAAAAGCTTCTAACTGAAAGAATTCCAAGTTACGACGCGTAGTTTTTTTGTGATGGAACTTAGGATTAATACTGCTTGCCGAAATAAATAATGGATAATGGTCCGAGATGTCATGTACAAGAATGAAGTTTTGAAAGTCATCAGAAGCATTGTTCGTGTGTATGTGATCTATTAAAGTTGAGCTATTTGGAGTAACTCTAGTGGGATAATTTGGAAAGATATCACATCCTTAACTGTGTAACATATGTACATAGGCTTCAACACGCTTATCTTCATGGTACTTTAATAAATCAATATTAAAGTCACCGCAGATATACTACTTTGAGCTTGATGCACTAAGCTTGGCAATGACCCGAATCGGGTCCCTAAAACGCCTTAAAAAACCTGATGATGATACAACCGTTCTTGAATAGTTTACCTTTTACTACACAGCTGCTCAAATGGGAAAACGCTACACATTGTCTGTTCATTTACATTGTTTATTCTTGATTCTTGGGTGTTCAATGTAATCAATAGTTCAAAAATGAACAATTTAAAAACTATTCAAGGATTTTCAAGGACGCAGGAAAATATTCAAGGACAACATGATATTTTTCAACAATTAAGGACATAACGAGTTTTGATAGCAAATTCAAGGACAATTCTTGGCGCTCAAGGACATCTGGCAACCTTAACGCTAGTGTGTCGTCGTTATTTAGGTTCAAGAGATATAGTGGTAGCCTGCGGAGCGTGCAGGGGGAATGGGCGCACGAGGCTATGGCCCCGGGCATCCATAAAATGAAAATTTAAACCAGGTTTTCTTGAACGTTCATCGTAATTCTCTATAGTGTTTTATAACCCCTGTCAAAAAGGAGGTACCTCACATGGCTGTAACACATTGTGTGCTGCATCGCTATACCGTTGCAGCAAAGTCATTACCTGACCAGCTGAAAAATGTGTTGTCGATTGTGGAGAGCGCAGTTAACTTTATCAGAGGCCTACCCTTGAATCACTGTCTGTTCAAAGTTTTTTGTGACGAAGTTGGGGTTTAACACGATGTTTTTTTTACCACACAGAAGCAGGGGCATAACGAGGTTAGATGGCGCCCGGGGCAAGAGGCAGGTTTTGCGCCCCCATTTTCGAACCTGAGGTCTTTTGGAAGTAAATAATGAAGTAGCCTGTGACATTTGTTGTGACATTGAAGAACTGTATTGAAGAAAGTAGCCTACTTGTGACATTGTTGGGACTTTTCGGACATTGTTGGGACTTTTCCCCCGCAGTCATTCGGCGCCCTGGGAATTGTGGCCTCCTTTCCCCCCTCGTTACGCCCCTGCACATAAGTGAGCCAGTTACCCCGTAGTTGAGTGCGTAGTGCTTACTCGTGTTTTTGAGCTGCGCAAAGAAATCGACCAGTTTCTGAGACACTGAAGACAAAGTAGTGGCATAATAGAGCACTTTGAAAATGAGTTCATTATGTCCCTGGCATGCCTTACAGGTACAGTATAGCATATTCAGCCACCATAACGACTTGTCTCCATTCAGGGAACAGCATTGGACATAATCACAGGTAGGTAAAGGATATCTGCTTTCACTAATAAACTTTCAATCTGAATTAGTCGCATTGGATTGGGTAACTATGCTAATTTTCCACAACTTCATGGACTTTCCAATGGAAAAATATCGTTGCCCATTGTCATTGAAATAAAAAAAACATTTGCAGGTGTTACGGCAGTCCTTCCATGGATACTTTCAACCAGGAGAAGTTTGTTTCACAGAGTTGGATGCAGGATCCATTTATTTTTAACCTAGAATCTATGGATGACAATGATGGAATGAAGATTTAGTTGAAATAAAAGCCAGTAGAAAAATAAAAATGGAGTTCCATTTGAAAGCGGTTTCTCAACTCTCCTCGACATCAAAACTGAGGCCAAGAATCGTTTAGAGCGGCGAGTGGCTATCTCAAACGAAGAGTCTCGCTACAGCATGACCATTGACATAAAACAATAAAAAAGAGCCTTAACTCTGTTCGATTGTTGGTGTACTTTGTATATTCGTTGCAATGATAGTATGTTAGTATCAATTACTTTTTCATTTCAGACAGGGGGTACGAGAAAATTTTGTGAAAGCTCAGGGATTACGAGTGCGTAAAAAGGTTAAGAACCACTGTCTCACACCCTACCTTTCGTTCCCCTTTGCATGGTTGCACGATTTCAGATACTATTTAAAATAGAACAAATAGACAACTCTATCTCCTACCATGCCTCACAAGTGCTGACTTTTTAGTGGACCTATCTGATACTTATTTGCAATCATAAATACCATTATCTAGTTCCTGCATGCATGCCCATTGCTAGAAGTATAAACAGAACCGTCGCCAGAAAGTCGTCAACAGGGCTCTTTACGTTTGTGTGGGGGGCTTGGAGCTTTGTTTGGGGGGACTAAGCCCACCAAAGCCCCCCGTGGCGACGGGACTGGGTATAAACATATACCTCAGACCCACAGAATGAAACAAGTTATTAAAAACTTACACATTGTAAAAAAAATACTCTTTGAAATATTTTTTTCAAAACTTGTTTTCTTGTCAACACTAGTTTTTATGTACTTCAAACGTCTGTATGTCTCACACTCCTCAATACTAGACTTTGGTAGGGGAACGCACCATCAAGCAGTTAATCGGGAAAATTTTGTCCACTTTCTGTAGTGAAACTGTCTAAACTCTAAATCAGGGCTGCGGAGCTGGAGCCCCGGAGCCGGTCATTTTCGGTGGAACCGGAGCTGTGTTTAAAATTTAGCTGGAGCCGGAGCTGGTAGTTAATTTAGCAGCTCCGGCTCCGGACCCTTTCTGCGCACTGACATTTGCCATGGTTCGCTCATGCTGCGCGACTACTTAATTTGATCGAAATAGGTCGCCGCGGCGAAATCCAAGAGTCTGTTCTACCAGGGATTATGGTCAGGGCCGGCCCTAGTAGATGCAGGGCCCAATGCAAGACCTAAGCGCGGGGCCCCTCTGAGCAGTGATTTTATGACGTCATCGTGTTCAGTCAACCGTGTTACGATCGTGGTAGAGCGCAAATATGCAGTGCAGCACTAACACGAGAATTGAGCACGTTTGCTAACGTTTGAGAGGAAATTTGCTAGTTCTGACGAGAACGTTCTTTTTTAACAATGAAATTTATATGGCGTTTCTACTGAATTCTCAAACGCAAGGTGTATCTGATAAAATGAGTAATCTACCCAAACACCATGGCGCGGGGCCCACAGAGGCGCGGAGCCCAATGCAGATGCATTGGTTGCATCGGCTTAAGGCCGGCCCTGGTGGTCACCATGCGTTTTATTTCAAGTTGGGACTTTTTTAGTCACATCAGAGAGTGTGGAATTACTGCCGAGTGTGGTGTGGACAAGTCAGTCAACACCAGCACAACAGCGCATGTTTGCGCATTTGGCGAGAATAAGCCCTTGTGCAAAAACGCAAAGTGTGACGCTTACACATTTTTTGTGGCACAGACAGTCACAATCGGCGAGCAGGAGATCAGCCCGAAGTCGAATTAAAAAAAAATAATAATTACCGACTCCGACTTCTGTAGTCTAGACCAGGCCTGCCCAAACTTTTTAGTGTTGCGGGCCACTTTCGCATGAGGAAATTTATTGCGGGCCACAAACGTTTTTGTGACGTAACAATAACCTACTGTGACGTAACCAATCCCTTGATTTTGATACGTTTTATGCGATATACGTGATAATGAGTCCTATAGTTGCTCGCAGCGTTGCCAGCTTGTATGGATGTAAACCAAATCTAAAAAATTGACATATTTTCGAAGCGTTTGTTATACAAGTGTTTGGGTGGTAGGCCCATAACAGAAACAACAGGTATAATTTTGGTGTATTTTGATGGAAAATATGCTTGAGCCTATAAAAAATACTAAAAATTAAAAAAGTCTGCTCACGAAGTTATTACATCGCGGGCCACTCAAAACAACCTCGCGGGCCGCGGGTTGGGCAGCCTTGGTCTAGACTCTAGACCAAACTCCTTCCGACTCCGACTACGCAGGCCTGGTAGTGGTAGCAGTGTTTAAGATTAGTTGAAAATATGTTGGAATAACACGCTCACTTGCTACAAGAAGGACACTAGGAATAGCGATATTGTTAAAGTGTATTAACAAAGCACAGCCGGAGCGGAGCCGGAGCCATGTTATAAAAAACACAGCTCCGGAGCCGGAGCCATTTCACTTTTGCAAGAGCTCCGCAGCCCTGCTCTAAACCACTAGGGCAGAAAGGGCGTTCAAATGTCTGTCAAGTGCACAGTCAATTTTGCGTAAGCTTCAAAATTAATCAAATATGTTTTGCCATTTTAATTTCCTATTCAAATTTATTGTTTGCTCAAAAAATTCTACGAATATTACTGCTCCAGAAATTAAAACGTCAATTCATTCTTTTTCAAAAGTAATTGAATAATTTCTAGAATCTGGACTTTTAACCTACAGTTCGTGGAAAGAATATGAACTTTAAGTGTGAGACATTTTCACCGAACTCATTATCTAAACAAGACCTATGCTTGCAGAAGAACGTCACAGATCATTGCGTTTTTCCCGCGTCCGATTTATGTCCAACGGGCCTGACTGCAGCAAGTCATACCTTTTTTAATAGAGCGTTCCTCCATTTTTCTTTCAGATCTACAATACGTGCAGTATTATTGATATTGAAAGAATTCACAAAAATTCCTCTTATTCAAGTTTTGGCTTTTCCCAAAGTTTTCTTTCATTCATTTTCATGCCCGCTTTACTTCTGTGGCGGGGACAGCAGAACTATAGGAAGACTCGAAATACCATCACTGGTCAACAGCAATCTCAGATAGTTCTATTGGCTTCACACCAGGATTGGACCCAGCAGGTTCGGAGATGCATTCACTCCACCTGGTCCTTGGACGACCTCTGGGCCGCTTTCCCGTGGCTGTAGCCAGCAGGACGTGCCTCACTCACCAATCGTTCCTGGGACCAATCTGGACACATGGCCGAATAAACACAGTTGTTGGGATCTCTTGAATCGGAGGGGAATTGGCTCGACATTCATGGTTTTAAGAATTTCAAAGGTGCACACTTTATCAGAAAGTGTCACACCATGAACACTTCGCAAAAATCCCGTCTGTGCCGCTTGTACTTGGGCTAGCACACTTTCAGCCATTTCTCAAGTTTCATCAACATACATGAGGATCGAAAAAAAACTAGTCAAAAACTGACAGCTTTGCAGTGTTTGAAAACTCCCATTTTGTCATCACAGAGTAAGTGAGCTCACGCAGAGCAACTGCGTTTGCTGTACCAAACCGTGTATCAATCTCCCTGACCCTTGTTCCGTCTTCCGTCACACGTGAAACTACACCAAGGTACTTGAACTTTTCCACCTGCTGCAGTGTTACTGGCAGCGTACAGCGTACATTTCCTTGGCGTTCTAGAGAGTCACAATGTCTCGGTCGTTTTAGTGCTGATTTTCATTTCGGTTTGGTCGCACGCAGCCAAAATCCGATCAACTGCATGTTGAAGGTCTTGTTCAGAAGATGCAAGCAGTACCAAATCGTCTGAAAAAAAACAAACAGTTAATCCTGCAGCTTCCAACAGTGACATGCTCATTGATTTGGTGTGACTATCTATCGGTCTATCCAATAGACTATGAAGAGAAGTGGTGACAGCACATACACTTGTCGGAGTTTAACACCCCCTTTGAATGGATGTGATTTTGCGCAGACACAAACGTTTCAGCAGGAATACAGTGACTTGACGGCCAGTAACAGGCGGCTTACAACCAGAGCCGGATTAAAGGGTAGAGGGGCTTGGGGCAAATGTTGCTGGAGGGCCCCTATGACGCAATTCATGACGTCATCGTTTGTAAGAGTTATGTTTTCGCTGATTCGCAAGGTTCCCGTTTGTTTTTTCCGGTAGTCGAGAATGTGCTTACTTAAATGCACATACAGTTAGTTGCGAGAAGTAAATACTAAAGTGTAGTTTTATTAAGAAAAAATATTTCACAGGCTAGAGAGTGACTCGGTAAGAAACAATAGTCACCCGAACAATAAGCAAAAACCAGAGATTACAAACAAAAATAACCGGAAAAAAACATGTAAATATGGCCAGCCAGGCTAAGTGTGAAACTTGTTTCCAAGCTGATGTCTTGATTTCATCTTCATTTTCAGGTGCTCTGGTTAACGCCACTGCTTTAATGTTGCTGCTTGAAAGTTTTGCTAGTAAAAGCGCATCAGTCGCATCGTTTTAGCTATAACACCGCCAGATCCTTACGCTTTTTCTTCTTCGACGCTTTGCGATTTTCATAGCTCCTGATGGCATTACAGATTTCGGTATCGCTCAAGTTAAGCACTGCGATCACGTTTTCTGCTCTTTCGTTTTACGAATCGACTGAGTAAAACCTTTTCTGACGGACCACGCAATAACATGTGGAACAATGGCTTGAATAGCTTCATATGTTTATGATGTAACACAACGATAGTAACCAATAACCATTGGAGTGCGTTTCCGCCACACGTTACCCTTTGTGACGAAACAAAAAGGTGCAATTCGGCTGTGGCTACCTCGAGACTGCACCAGAAGTTGGGATCATTGATACCAGTGTTGCCACTTTGATATATTAACATGACATCAGATGTGATGTTTTCAGATAAATTTCTGACGTCTGATGTTTTGTCGACAAATCTGATGTTGACTGAGTTGTTTTTGTTTTCCACATTTCCTCTCATTTTAAGACGAAAATACGTTAGATTCATGATTTTTAAGTTCCTTTCATCAATCTCTCATCCTAATGTGTGTTTGGTTATCTTTTCAAACTAAAGAAGCTCTCTTCGCTGCGTCGAGACTAACATTTGACGTAAATTATAAATGACTTCTCCGTTTAATGGCGATATTTCGCTCTGTTTCGGATTCAACGAGGTTCATCTCGCTTTGTTAGGTTTATTATTACTAAGGCAACCAATTTTTTGACCTAAAAGCTTAATATTTCGACTTTATAATTCACAAATTTTGACTTTATTTTGACCTATAAATTTTCTGCGTTTGCAACTGCAAAATAATTCAGCCTTAGGTGTTGAGGTTAACCCAGAAGCATATTCATGCACTCTATGCTTCCAAATTTTAAAATATTTGGTTGTTTAACTTTGGGGATGATATATTGATAAGTACATAAATAACTGCAGTAGAGTCAAACCTGAGAACATGATAAAGTTGAAACGTTGTATGCATAATGGATTGAGCATTTACCAAACCAAGTACTGTAAGCCCACGTTTTTGCCTTACCATGCCTATCCTACATACTAATCAATCGTCCAGTAGTGGACAAAACAGCATTATTACACCAGAAGTCGCAACAAACCCACAATTATTACAGAATTGCAACTAAACTTGCAAAAGCATATCAATATCTGTTGTTGTAGTTTCAATAAAGTATTTATAAAGAAAAAAAACTCTGCTGCAAGAAAATTTTGACCTAACGATAAATTTTAACCTAATGATAAATTTTGACTTTTTTTGACCTAATAACTTGGGATTCCCTCATGGTATGAGCGTGAAATTTGGTTTGTGGACGTTTCATGAACTTTCAAAACGGCAGAAAAATTTTGACTTTATTGACTTTTGGTTACCTTAGTTATTACTGTAGAAGCATTTAGCTTGTATGAAACTGTAGCGAAAAAATTTGATGTCATCTGATATTGAAAATGGCAAAAATCTGATCTTAACGAGACTGAGCCCAATTGGCAACATAATTGATACTAAACGGCAGTCAGCAACCATTAGCTTTAGCGCGCAAGTAGTAACGTTTTCCTGACATCTGTGCAATAGGCGTGATGCACGAATAGGGAGTCATACCCATGCCAAATGAACGATTATTAGAAAAAAGTTCCCAGCGAAATCAAACATATTTGCATTGAACAAAACCGAAAATACTTATAGGCTATTAAGTAGTGATTACCAAACCTGGCAGAAAGTCAAACTTGTAGTGCTGTTGGGGGCCGCTGATTTAACGCAACATAGGAATATAATATAGAGTTGTATTCATGTATCGCTTCTGAATAACAAAAATTTTTCAAACGAGAATTTTATTTGAAACAAATAAATTTCATCAGGGGGGGGGCCTTGCAGCTGGAGGACCGGGGCAATTGCCCCCGTTGCCCCCCTTAATCCGGCCCTGCTTACAACACCGTGCTCCCGCAACACTCCCCAAAGTTTTTAACGAGGAACACGTTTGTATGCTTTCTCGAGGTAGCAAAGCATTTGGCTTACTCCAAAGATTTCTCAAAAATTTTCTGTAGAGTGAAAATTTGATCTGTAGTGCTAGGCACAAGGAAGAAAACCGCACTGCGTATCTTGCAGCTTTAATTCAATTATTTCACGGCCTCTTTTTTCAAGGCTTGACATGCACTTTTCCAAGGAAGCTAAGGAGAGGATGCCACAGCAGTTTGTGCATTCACTCCTGTCTCCCGTTATATGTATGGTATGATCATCCAATTTGTCAATCTGTCGGTGGTCTCCCAGAACAACAGGCCACTTGACACCAGGCATGTAACCAGCTTGGGACACCAGGGGGCGAAGAGTTTTATTAGGGGGGCCCAAATTGTTTAAACAATGTTTCAAACTACCAAATTTTTTAAACTATGTCCAATAATTGTAAACTATGTCCAACACATTTTTCCAAGGGGGCGAAAAAAATTTCCAGACGCGTTTCGTCCCGCCCCTGGTTACGGCCCTGCTTGACACACACAAGTAGGCCGAAGAACCCCTCGATTGGAGGCTTTGACCATTTCAGGTAGGATTTCAACGCAGCCTACAGCCTTCAGTAATTTGACAGCTAGGAGGACTTCAGCTGCAGTGCTGGTATTTTTCTCCCACAAATGTAAGCTACCTCTTGTGTGTCCGGTGATGTGATAGTGAATGAGTTTCTTTCTTCATCTGCCAAGGATGTCTTCCTCATGCCTGAGTAAGACAACATGTTGTCTTTGATGGATCTTACAATATTTTTTTTTCTTTCAAAGTTGCCGATTGGTTTGCCAGAACATTTTGTCGACTTGGCAGCAATTACAATCTAATTTATGCCCCGAATACTCCCAAGATTGCATTTCGCTTTTTCACCGTGTGGGCTGCAGACTTTCGCGCCTCAGGGAACCGGCTCTGTTTTGACGCCATGCCTTGTAGGCCATTTTCCTTGCTTGAATAGCATTTTTCATCTCTTGGTTCTGCCAAGCGGTTACTTTTTGCCATTATTCGCCACACCGAGTTGTGTCCGTCCGAATACCCAAGCAGCAGATGAAACTACAGCCGCTTTGAACAGCCGCCACTCTTCCTCCGCGTCCGCTATGCATTCGGGAGCTCTCGAAGAAACGACGAAACGCTGTCTGTAAAGGTCTTCCTTGCGTCTTTTTCCGCCAGGGCCTCCCACCTCATTCGGCAGGATCTCCTGGTCCTGCACATTTGTGTAGGCCCTGGCGGTTTTTCCTGGTGGAAGTTGCAGACTATACCAGGTGGTGACTGTTCGACAGTTAAATTTTTTTCCAGAAAATTTATCCGTAACGCATAAGTTTCAACCAAAACTGCCAATGATAAGTAATGTTCTGACACAGATCCAATGAAACAAACAAATAAAAGTTTATTAAAGGAAACTGCCAAGTCGGCAATGGTAACAAAGCAAAAATTTAAGTAGTTGGTGTTAACGACAATGACGATACAGGAGCATTTGCAGGTGCATATGTACTATAAATACAGATAGAGTTGTTTTTGAAAATAATCCAATCTATCTGGCGTAAATAGTTTAGTCTCCCACTCCAGTTGACATCAGCGTTTTTCTTGTCAGTGCTGATTAATTAACTATCTCGTAAGAAAATCAAAATCAAAACGCCTCTGCGGCATTTTTTATGTCTCAGCAGCTGATGGCATACCTTTCGAAATTTTGAAATGTGGTGCCTTAGCTTCCGTACTGCTCGCAGTTTTCCAACTGTGTTGATACAGCCGCTGGCTTCCGCAGGATTTCAAGACAAAATCATTATTCTTTTCAAGAACAAAGGAAGTTATTAGGTCTGCAATAGCTATCAAGTGTTCCAGCCACAATGCTGCGTCGTCCTGTGCCAACTGAAGAGAGAGTTGAACCAACGACCCTCCGCATAACAGTAATAGAGATTCCCCGCTCGACCAGATTCACTCTGCTATTGCGGTTACCAATTCACCGTTATATGTGGCGAATCACCTCGCCACATTACTTCCGCTTTCACAAGCTCAAGACGACCTTCAACTGGGGATTCCAGCCACCGATACGTTGGGAGCCAGTTGTTGCAGCCACAATGCTGCGTCCTCCTGAGCCAACTAAAGAGTCGAACCGACGAGTCTCGGCATAACAGCAATAGAGATTTCCCTCTCGACCGGGCTCACTCTGCTATTGATGTTACGAGCTGAATGTTATATGTGGCGAACCACCCCGCCACACAAGGAATAGCACAAGCTTTCGACCTTCCGTGCAGCTCTAGGTAATTCACCATTCTCAGACGTTTCGGGTTCCCTGACACACTACTCAGCATCACCTTAACTTAAAACATGCAACTCTTCAGGTGGTTGAGTCGAAATTCGACGTTCAAATATGGCGTCAGGCAGTGGTGCGTGCTTGCTCCCACTTTTTTGACAATTTTCTTCGCTGCGCTGCTCATGCGTATTTTTCCGAAACTGTCTGGTCTATTATTGCATTCCCGTACTCTGAAAAATTGTTCGATCTCATTTCTGTGCCAAGCAGAGCCGGATTAAAGGGAAGGGGGGCCCGGGGCAATTTTCATTGGAGGGCCCCTATGACGCATTTCATGACGTCATCATTTGTAAAATTTGTTTTCGCTGATTCGCAACGTTCTCATTTGCTTTTTCCGGTAGTCGATTATGT
>Ga0210059_1008521_pt1 | contig 16165 bp, 17 predicted proteins | sample Ectturendosymbi2_FD_188042 | JGI IMG/M metagenome (GOLD analysis project Ga0210059, IMG submission 188042) | Ecteinascidia turbinata endosymbiont from Florida, USA - Sample 2 (SPAdes) (version 2) | ecosystem: Host-associated > Tunicates > Ascidians > Unclassified | place: Key West, Florida...
CCCAATTGGGGGGGGGGGACCATGCTGTCACAGGAGGCCCAAAATAGCAGTCCCGTCACTACTTAGCACCTCATAGAAAGTTTCGAATCCCCAAATTGAAATATGAAGCACTGGAAATCAATGAGGTTAGGGGGCCCTTTGAAAGAAAAGTGCCTTACAGTCATTTTCAGCCCTATTGAAAGCAAGGTATTTTCACATTACAACTGCTGATGGGGGGCCCTTTTAAAGCAAAGTAGCCCACTTATACATTGCAGTTGGTGTTGGGCTCCATTTGAAAGCAAGTTAGGCTACTTTGCACATTACAGTTGCAAAGGGGGTCCCGAGGCAAGTGCCTCGTGTGCCTTCCCTTAAACACATCACTGTATATAAGCCCGACAATGATCTTACATGAGAATATGAAACCGATTGAACACGTTCTGTTTGATCCGATATGAATACTTTCTCACCTGATGTGCGCTAGTAAACACTGTAAGGTAAAGTTACCTTTATATCATTGAACACATTGAAGTTGCTGATGAGTTTATCACTTCAAAAAACACAGATATCACGCGATTTCTCATAATAGCCTGGAAACACACACAGGTGGACTAAAAAACAGATATGGGTGGAAAAAAACGAGCCCTAAAACGCGTACCACCGTAGATTGAAGTGAACGTTTGAAGATTTATTGCCGTGTTATTGTTACGCAATAAAGACCAAAAGTACAACAATCCGCTGGAAATTTTCGCAACCTGCCTCTGCTGCAGTGGTGCCACTCCTAGTGTTTTTCCACTAGATCTAGTGTTTTTTCATTTCATCTAGTGTTCTAGTGTTTTTTTTATGGCTATCTAGTGTTTTTTATGAGTGAGCTGAATGTAATTAATTGCACAGTTTTGTGCAATTGTAACTATAATTTAGACCTTTTGATTCAGTGCAATTGTAATTTGCTAAAAATTCTACCTTATTAAATCTTAAATTACACAGGACAATATAATGTTTTGAGTTAAACCGCGACAAAGCAGGGTTGAGAAAAACCCGTTTTTTTTCAAAAAAAAAACCCGCCTGTTTTTTTTAGGTTTTTGAAAAAAAACGTTTTTTTTGTTTTTTAAAAAGAAACTAGATTTTGTTGCTTTTTTAAGGAAAACGGAAAAACCCCATTCTGAATTGTTTTTATTGCATCATGCAATATCACTATTTTCAGAATTACACAATAACTTATTATACCTATTATGGTATTCAAAATTGAGGTTAAAGAAATGCACACCATCTTTGATTTTACAAAGTGTTGTTGATCCGTTCACTCCAAAGTGGTAAGGCTAGGGCAACCATGCGCACAGCAAACAGAGAAAAGCCACTTCCACACAAACTCTGCTGTTTCACGTCAAGTTTATGTGCATGCCCTGCTAGTGCATCATCTATAGAGTGCATTTTTTCAATATATGATTTGGTATGGTCCAAAATAAAAAAAAGTTTAGATGCAGAGAAGGCAGAATAATTAGTTAAAATATACCTATTCTGCAGAGCTAAAGAAGATAGCCATTAGCATTTACTCAAACTGTTCGATTTATTCTTCTCATTTTTTCAAGTCCTTTAAATTTCGTTGCTGTTTGTTTTGTTTGACTAAAAAAAAATTACAGTTAGCTGCACAAGTGCCCTGCTTATTTTATTTTTTACTTTTTAGTAGATTTTTCAAAGGAAAAGTAAAGAGTGGGTTTAAATTTTTTTTAAGTGGGCTTTAAAAAAAAGCGGGTGGATTTTTTGGGTCGGATTTTTATACAACAACTCTGCTGCGAAGTCACTTGGTCATCTGTTAAAAGCTTCAGTGACCTGTACAAACAAAAACAAGCGTTGCTGCTATCTCCCGTTTTCTTTGTCCCTGGTTTACAGTGAGTTGCACAATGTCTATGGTTGGCATTGCAACGTATTTTCTGGGCATTTTCACTGTGTGTAAGTTTGCTTTTGTAATCTAGTGTTTTTTTGAGAATCTAGTGTTTTTTTTATCATGAAATCTAGTACTTTTCCTTAACAACAGAGTGGCAACACTGCTCTTCTGGCAAAGGAGCGAACTGCGCAGTTGCGCTGAGCGTGTCGGGGCCTCGCGGTCACGACTTTGGCCTGAAGGGCCTCGCGTTCATTTATCCGGCCCTTTCTACATGCTTAGTTGTATACGTCCAGAAGTCAGATTTCCACTTGATCAACGTATTTTGTGTAGTGATTGTCGTAAAAAACGTAAGCTACTATGTCTAGCCCACATAGTCTTCTCTTATTTTGTACTGCATAGCAACAAGATACCTTTGGTGCTTACGACCAAAGTTACATATTTGCGCAACCTGCTGTTCAGACAGCCAGATGGAGTTAATTGTGTAGTTAGAAGTCTATTTTGGGGATGTCCCAAAACAGATAGTGCAGTCAGTGGCGTAACTAGAAATTGAGCAAGGGGGACAAAGCTTAGCTGAAAGGGAACCATTAGCCGAAACTCAGAAAAAAGTTAAGAAATGATAGTGAATCTCTGGATGTCATGGATATCCACACTGGCTAAAAAACGAAAGCACCCCGAAAAACGCAAGAAAACAACAACAACCTAAAGAAAACTAAATATCAAAATGTCAACTAGAGGGGGCCCAGTTTCTGCATTTAGCTTGCCAGGGGGCAGGGGCGGCTCGCCCCCTTGGCCCCCTGTCATTTACGGATGCTAACCGTTGCGTCCACGTAGGTAGGCCTTAGTCTATATTTGTTAACATTTCTAGGCGATTTGAGGTACAAAATATTATTAATCTAAACATGTGCCATGCACCCACAGATTAACAGTTCAGACATCAGCAAGGTTTATGCATGCGTATTTTGGCCAGTAAAAAGCCCAATACGCACGCTTTATTAGCATATTTCACTTAAACTCATGGTAAAGTTTATCAATTTGCGCTAATGAAGAAAACGTTCATCGCGGCGCACATGCTTTGACCGGCTTCATGTTTGCTCCTTCGGTAATAATGTTTTGAAAACTTAACAATAGGATTGATTCTGCTGTCCTGCAATTTTTTTTAAATTTGCAGTTCATCACTACATCTCCAAATAATCGCCGTCAATTAAGTGACCATGATTTACGACTCAATTTCTTTTATTAAGCTGGTTCAAAAATTTCGGTTGGAAACTACGAGCCTATTATGGGTATTTGCGTGAAAATATTTATAATTAATTTGCACAGTCTCCAAATGCTGTTCATGTTGTGAATTAAAAATAAATTTTCAGAATGTCTAGCCCACCTGCACAAACCTGAAGGTCTCCAGTGGAAGACTTTCTGGCAACGGTTCTGCCCAGGCCGCAGACACGGTGGGGCATTCGGGGGTGGTTACCCCAAATCTTGTTTTTGCCCCCCAAATTTTGTTGTGCTCAGAAAAGTTTGTTTCAAACATATTATAAAAATTAAAATCTTTCCCCCATAAAAATGTAGTTTGCCCCCCAACCTCAAAACCTGGCTAAGGACCTGGTTCTGCCGAAATTGTGTCTGCAGTTAGAATATTTTGTTTTGAAGGCCATTCGGCCTCGAGATGTAGCATAACATAATTTTTTTTATAAATCACCATTAGGGGCGCTCTTGGAAGCATTTGGGGGGCATAGTTGGGCTGATACGGCACTGGTTATCGTCTTTTCTCAAACGTTTCGCCAAGAATCAGTCTTGAAAATTTAGGTCACAACTTCTTCCACACTAAACATTGAGCAATTACTTTCCCGATTCATAGTAAATCGAACTTCATCAGATCGATTTTAAAATAGATATCGCATTTATTTGGCAAGGGATTGACGAGATAAGGGTCCACAAGCAAATTCTTTGCAATTTTCATATTAATTTTTTTAAACGAGAGGTAAAAATCTCGTTTTTCAATTTTATAGTAGATATGAAAACAGATTTAAAATGTATGTTATCTACGCGCTGAGCCAACGTTCTTCAACCCGTGTGAACTGTGCACCCTAAGGTATACAAAATATGCGTGGTTGCACCACTACGAAAGGGTTCACAACGGTACGTCACAAACTTGTCACACTAAACAGATACTTTTTACAAAAACTTTCTGTTAGCGGAAATGAACCATTAACCAACCAATGACTTTCAGGATTTAATCTAGACCAGTCATTCCCAAATTTTCACTGGCCATGTACTCCTTCAGCATTTTGAGAGATGAGCATGTACTCCTAATATTTTCATGCCAAGAATTAAGGAAAATAACAAAAACATATTTACCAATAAGCGCATAATGAATTGTGAAAATAATATTTACTGATACATGTAAATAAGTCGAAATGAAAAATATGTACACATACTTTTTCCCTTCTATTGCTAACTTTGAATATACCCCTTCAGATTGGCAAATGTACCCCTACGGGTACATGTACTCCAGTTAGGAACCCCTGACCTAGACGTTGAACATTCTACAGTGTGGTGTGTAAGTGTCAGACCATGTCAAGCTAATTGTTGTAATTAATTGATCATTTGTGATTAATAAGCAACAGACAGTGAGCCATTATAAATTGAATTATGCAGCTTAGTTACCGAATTAGGGTAATTGCTTATTTAGGCCAGGGTACTTACAGACATGGGCGCAATTAGGTGGGGCACAAGGGGCACGTGTCCGCCCCACTTTTTCATACGGTGTGTATATAATAAACTATGCCCCTCCACCTTTTTTCTTTAGGAAAAAGGATTCTATTTGAATAAGAGCTGATGATGCCTAATTCTTAGGCGAAATATATACTCTGTAAGATCTTTAGTGTCTGATTCTTTGCTGGGAAAGGATTTCTTTCGATAGACAGCTTTTTTCTCTTTATGTTTTTATTTTGAGAGGTTTCAAAAATAAAAGTACGTTTTTCGCGTTTTATGTGAGAAGCTTTTCATGTTAGATGTTACACATAGCCAAGTTGATGTTGAGACAGAGTTTGGTGTGGTATCTCTGCATCCGATGTTATGTTTTTTTTTATTTTAGCTTCGTTAAAATGATTTTTAGCATTTTGCAAGCTTCCAGAGACTGCGAAAGATTGTCAGATATTTTACCCAGTCTGGTATACTGTAAGAAAGGTCATTGTTTTAAAACTATTTTAATTTAACAGGTGCATGTGTGAGTGACCACAGTAAACAGTACATCCATGATTCGTTTCGTGCAAAAATGTAAACAAAAAAAAGACAACAACAAAAAAGTCATTAAATATTATTTACTCGATTTTGTTGTGTCTTTTATGTAATACTATAGTGCAGGGCCGCAACCAGGAACGGGCAAACCGGGCAATTGACCCCCCCGAAATTGTTGCAAACATGATGGCATTCACGTACTTCACATGAAAAGATTTTTCGCGCAACTGTGTTACCTCTGCGTAAACCTCTTCTCAAGACAACTTTTTCACATACGTATGTACTGCGTCATATAGGATAAAACTATTAACCAATCAATGTACCATGCTTCCGAAAACTCCCAGCACACAACCGGAGACAAGCTTTTAGGCGCTAGTTGTGAAGTGAAGCCATCCGTTTCATGAAAGTGACGTTGTGGTTGAAATGTGACCTTACACACTAGGAATCCATTACTACCGATCAGGGATGTATTAACAAAAAAGTGTGGGATGTTGGGAACGCTCCCAAAAATCTAGCCATTTTGAAACAGCTTTAAACTCATTTTAAAGCAAAATATGAAAAAGGTGTGGGAAGGCGGTTCCCACGCGTTCCTGCTCCAATACACCCCTGCTATAAATCGAGGCTACTACTACACAGAGTTGCAATTTCAGCTAATTTGCTGCTAAATCTAGCAGTTAGCTGATTTTCTAGCAGGCATATCCAGCAGCTACCTTCAATCATGTGGAATTTTTTATTTGTATGAATGTTGTTCACTTTTGGTTGGTATGAATGTTATTTGTATGACGTGTTATCCATTCTTCTGTTTTTTCATATTAAAGGATGTCTAGGATGGATTGATTTATTGGTTTTACATCTGAAAATTCCAAAAAGACTACTGCTAAACTATTACCAAAACGTTTTTGAGCTTTTTGTGAAACAGTATATGGGATTGGTGATAATCGTGAAGAAGCTTACGCTTTTCTGAATTTATCATCATATTCTCTTATGTAATCAGTAAGCAGGGGTGGCGGCCGCAGGGGACTAAGCCACCTCTTTTACATCTCGAAATTTGCTTAAGTACGTTTAAGCAACACAATCAGTGGCCTATTCGGCCCATTGTTTAAGTAAATGGTGTAATGAAAAAAATCTTCCTAAGTTCTTTTTGGCGTGCACTTGTGTCTCCCAGTGGGCGTCCGCTGAAATTTTTTCAGGGGGGCAAAAACGACATTTTGCTTTACAGCTTCAGGTTCCTGACGACGCAACGCAAATTGACGTTCACAAAACGTTGTACAATTTCTGTGCCATAAAGAAAATGCCAAATGTTACGGCAACAGTTGCAAACAGTGTTCCCTCTAAGAAAATTTACACTGAGCAAATATTTGTTTTAGTGAGCATGAATATCTTAATTCTTAAGACTGAATTAGCAGAGTTCTGAATTAATTACGAAACCTGTAAATTATTAGAATAAGTATACAATTTTATCAAAATGCGAACAAGGTACACACATAATTCAAATAGGTTGTCTTTGTTTTAATGTTTTCACAATGTTTCGGAATATTGCAAGTGCGCAAGAATGAGATTGCACTGCCCAAATGGTCTAGTGGTACTCAGCCCCGTCGCCACCGGGGGGGGGGCTTTGGTGGGCTAAACCCTCACCAAACAAGCCTCCACGTCCCCAGTTTGAAGTATTAAATACTACAAATCAGTTGAATTTGTCAAATTTTGAAATGTCAAACCCCCCTGCACACAGACGTAAAGCCCCCCTATTGAAGACTTTCTGGCGACGATTCTGGTGGTACTGCGCATTTTCGTAATTCAGAGGGAACATTGTTTCAAAATATGCGCTTCGTTGGCAGAAATGCTTCTTTTTCACTCATACTGCTTTTCAGACGCGCCGAAATACGGTAGGGCAGGGAAGCAGTGTAAAAGTTGAGGGAAGAGGAAACTTATAAAGAACAAGCAAATCGTTACCGATATTTTTGTTTCTGTTCAGCAACAATTTTGAAACCACAAAATAATAACAGAAATAATGAAAACCATTCTGAATTTTCTTGTTGCGCCAATAGCTGCAACAAATTTGTTTCAATTCGACCTTGATAAACCATGAAATTACCCACAATACTGTAATGAAAAATGCACCGCCGCCCCCTTTTGAAAGAGCAGGGGGAAATGCGTGTTACTTTCCTGCTTTCCGGGGTCCTTGGTGCTTTTTACACAGTATAAAACTATTTGGCTTACCGCTATCAGCAGTAACTGTCTCGCTGCGTTACTTGCCAAGATGCCTGCGTTCAACAGTCACTGGCGGCAAAACACCTATTGCCGCAACTTGAAGTGAACCTTTGAAAAATTGGTTGCCATGTTATTGCTACGCAATAAAGGCCAATAGTGGAATAATTCTTTCCCAAGTTTCGCAACCTGCCTCTGCAAGCAAATGAGCGGGCATGAGTGAACCGTACGCAGCTCATCACTGCATGATACCAGTATAGTGAAGCTGGCTCTTGTGCAGTGTGAGTGTCATACCGGAATATCAACTGGCATTGCAAGAATTAACTCAGTTAATATCGGAATTAAACTGTTGACTTCAGGTTTTCTAGACATTTTCATTCGTATGCCAATTATCCGGGGGAGCAAATGCCCATTTCCCTCCTGCAAACGCTCATGGCCCCTCACTATGAAAAAGGTTCCTCCACCAATGTTGGTAAGCTGTTCATAGCAAAAAAGTCGTATCACGGTTTACTGTACATCAATGACGTCATAATCGTTGCCAAAAGTAATTTTGCCCCCCCGAAATTTTTCGCTGGTTGCGACCCTGCTATAGTGTAATAGCCTCTTTGCAGGATGATTTTCATATCGCTTTTCACCTGGGTTTGGTGTTAAGACAGAGGTCGGCAACCTTTCCCTGGTCGCAGGTCAAAAACAAGCTCTACAAGGTCTGGCGGGCCGTACTAATTTTCGACTAACAGTTCCGTATTCCTTCGCTGTTCATGATATTGCTAAAATTTGGGAATATTTTAATCAAATTAACTCTTGATTTTCACAGTTCATAATGAAAGCACAAAAATACGACACACAATACAATTAGAGCACAGTGCGGTTTCTCATAAGTAGTTCCTCATAAGTACGCAATACAAAGTGCTGCAAGGAGGGAAGATTCATAAAATATATACCACTAGGCGGGTCATACAATTACTGCAATTTGTAAGGGGGCTACGGGCCGTATGATTTTGCTTGGCAGGCCGGATCCGGCCAGCGGGCCGGAGGTTGCCGGCCCCTGGTTTCAGTAAACAGGGTGCATGGGTTCGTCAAAACATCTTTAAAGGGTACACCATAACAAAAAAATTGAAGAGCACTGCGCTCAGCAACACCTAGATACAGGCCCGCAACCAAGTGGACAACCGGACAATTGCTCCCCATTCCCGATTTTTTTTTAAAAACATTATGAAAACACCAACGTTTTTGGTTGTTAGGTAAAAATACAAGTTACAAAAATTTTGCCCACCCCCCCAAAGATATCAGCTGGATTCGGTCCTGCCCAGGTAGTATACGTCTAAACGGAAATATATTTTTCTGCTGTTACTTACTGAGCTTCTATTGTATATAGGCTTATCGTGCCTTGTTCCATTTTTTCAAGCGTGTCATCATGCTTTCCGTTGTCCTTGATCTTCTGTGCGTTACATGACGACGCAAAGACAAGAACGCACCAGACAATGGCGCAAGGAACGTAGCGGGGAGACTCCATGCCACATCAGTACAATCGCATAACGAATATGTTCAATTACTTATTTAATCCGCGGGTAACAGCAAATTTTCCTAAACACTGAATGTATTACAATGAATTTTGACTGCATCATTGTCTAACTCTGAATGTGTCAGATTACAGTAGCTATGCTCCAGATACACATAAGTTCTATAATACATACGTTGGAGGCTAATATTTTTTTCACACGGAGTTGTCTAATACGAAGCTACTTCAGTTAACTTATACTGATACGAAAAAATAATTTTACCCTAAACATGCATTGTACTGTTTCAGAAACGGCCTTCGCCAAATATTTTTTATGCGACTATAATTGGCGTCAGTCGGTTCTATCCTTTCCTTTTCACATGCTGCATCGACTGATCAGAGCGCGATTCATGCATGCAAGTGAGACTTATGACCAATAGGAACACCCACATGCAAGCATGTATAACGACCGGTAAAATACCACTGTTGCAACTTTTACAGCCGCAATTGGTAAATAGAAGTGAAACAGCGTCGTTTAACATGTGAACTTAAGTCAGATGTTGGAAAAGAAGATAGAGTATTGAGCAACATGCCATTCATTTGATTGTAATTGAGGTTCAGCATAATAGAAAGTGACAAAAATCTCGGTCGAAGGTGACCATGCAAAACTGATCGATCATTGACCGAAAGCATGAAAAGATGTGAATTCTGACATGTGCATATAGTTAGTCTACCTTTCAAAATAAAAGTCTTTTGCAGCTACTGAACTCACAACAAAAATGTGCACTTTCATCTGCTCTCTGCTCTACAGACCATAGCGGCAAACATTCTGACTAGCATAAGTGAAATGTGAATTTTTAGGATTCAAAAAAAGCTTTATAGAACGATTTGGTACTATGCAAAAGCATAAGCAAACCTAGAAAGAAGAGCAATCTCCGATTACCGTGCTTGAAAAATGAAAAAGGTTTTGCAAAATTGATGTATGGGCAGTCATACTTCACATTTATCGCCAACGCAAAGGTGGCCATTAGCTGGACTATTTCAAATACAAAGAAAATTTCTGATAATGTTTGATTGTCAGCTGATTATACAAACAGTTATGAAAGGGGCGATAAATGCATAATATCCGTCCGCTCTAGGCACGCGGTACTGTGTAAACGCAATAAAATGTCAAACTGAAATCCGAAATGCCCTAACAGACAGTTTTACAACGTTAGCGACAGGGAAAGCCGATCAGGAAGTGGCAAGCTTCATTTCTCGTTTTCTGCCAGTCTGCCTCCTCGTTTCCATAGCTGCGTGCACAATTCCCTGTTAACCCGATTAAGCAAGTGTAAAAGTCAGCTTGCATTTCTGTCAATCGTCGTTGAATAATATTTAATCATTTCAAATTTAAAGCTTAGTTACTTTCAATCCCCATTGGGATACCGCTTGACTTAAATTGCATTATAATATTCCTCTTCCACGCCATACATAATTATTTCTATCTAAAACTCGAGAGTATCAACTGCCATTGTGGAATCATAGGCGTGAAGCGCATGATGATTGACTAAGTGTTTATAAGGCAGTTGCAACACTCTGCTAGTAAGGTGGGTATTCGTGACACGAAGATACTGAGGATGCCACTAGTAGGGTTGATGATGACAATGACCAGTTGCGTAACTGGAGGTTTGAGCCAGGGTCGGAAAACGTAGCTGAAGGGGCTCCACTGGCCACCGTAGGGGGCCCACTAGCTAACACTCAGAACAAGAGTTGAGAAACGATAGTGAATCCCGATGTGGATCTTCATACTAAAGCCCGAAATCACCGGAAAACACATCGAGAAACGCAATAAAGAAACAACCTACAGAAAATCAAAAGATTACTACATGCTAATACCGATATACAAGCTACGTGGGGGCCCGGTTTTTGCTTACCAGGGGGTGGGGGTGGGTTGTTCCAACCCTTGCCCATCCCGCAAGTTTCGCCACTGATTGTGAATGCTTCTTATGACTTACTGGCTATCAGAAAAAAGAAAAAAATAATGCATGCCACCGCCAACTTCCGAAACATCCATGCATGGTGTAGTTGTTTCCCGGGAGCACCGGAATATATTAAGCTTAAGCGTTAATTGCTTATGTGTTGTGTTTAAAGAAGACGTACTTTCCCAGAAATATTCCATGCAGCAGTTTATTCTACAAAAGAAGATTGTAATAAATTTAGTCAAAATGAGTTGCATCAGGCAAGCCCGGTAAGATGGTCCGAGGGTCACGATACCCGGAGTCCGGGCTCGTCTGCGGGCTAGTAAAGTGAGAAGTTGGAAAATGATATACCTTGAATTGAACGTTTAAGGTGTCGATTATATCACTGTTTTCCGTATCATCATTGACGAGATAAATTTGTCTTTGTCGGATGGTTGTAGGCCTCAGTCTTAACCATGTCTGCTTTGCTGATAACTTCCAGGACTTAATTGATTCGCAGAGGGCCCTACGTTACCCCAAATCATGACGATCCCAACCGACTGAAACTTCCCATTTCTACGACCAAACGTACCTCCGTAGCTAACGTTAACACACGAATTTTTCTAAACAGCTTCATGAGCCCTCGGGCAAACAAGTGTGCTGCGGCTCTGCAGTACCTGTATTACAGTATTGGTCCGTCAGTCAAAGTGCACATTAGCATGACACCCATACGCTCATGGGACACCCGGGAAAGTGGCCATCCAGCCTACATGTTAAGACGGTTCTGAGTGCTAGATCAACACTGCGACGATTGCACTGTAATGAAAAGTAGATATTTTTAAGAGTTTTGCTAAATACAGAGTATGATAATACAAGCAGTTGAAACCAGCAGGCGATAAAATTATGATGTCATAAGCGATAGTTTGCCAATCGGAAAGCTCGTAAAGAACACTTGAGTTAGCAAATGACTGAGCATTTCAAATTATATTGCACTTTTGTAGAACGTAGGCCTATGTGAAATATGTAACTTACACTAACGATATTTTGGTGGCAAGTTCAGAATAAGCCTTTAGTACTTTGCATTTTACGGAGAAGGGAAAGGCGAAAACTCGTCAACTAAGTATGTTTTATGCAGCTGAGCATCAATCAGAGTGAGCACTGCCATTGTACATAGCTCTGGAGCGGAGGTGATTTACAAAGCTTATACACTTTGTGGTTTGAATGCTCTGTCGTTCCATGTGTCCTTAATCGCGTTCTAATTAAAACCTTTCATATAAGTATTGCAAATAATTTCATTTTTCAGAAAATTTTAGAATTAAGCGGCATCACGTTTTAAAACTAGCAATTTTTGTAAGATCCGTCAGTTCGAGTGAAAAGAACTAGCGTCGAACGTAGAGGAATGGCAATCTGTTATCGCATCAACTCAGCTAATAGGTCTTTCATCTCTTATTCCCTGACCAGGTGAACTTAATTGCGGGCCTGAAAATTCTCTCAGTGGTCCTCGTTATAGGCTAAAAACTGCTACTGCTTGGGGTGCCACTTGCTGAAAGAAGACTTGAAATGTATTTGAAATCGTTCTTTTGCGTTTTTTCAATTTTTTTTGCATGACGAATGGAGTACAGTGACATTTGCCTCACAAGCACTTGTTTCGCGAAAATAATAGTGTATCTCAATTTTTACCACAAAATAAAGACTTTTGCAAATTTCCAATGTCGGACGATTTGCATGTGGGTTGCATAATTTCAAGCCTATCATGCAAGTGCACATTTATTTGGAATCTGTATTCGCAGAGGATAAGTTTTTTTCACCTGACTCAGTGTTCCGTTCCGTCTATCCCAGGGGTCTGAAACTCAAATTGCTCTGTGGGCCACATGAGGACTTACAAGGTAACCTGCGGGTCGCATGATGACGCTGACGCAACAATAGCGGTACCTGAGCTTAAATGTACATCTTGTTTCCTGCGAAAAGTATCATGAATTATAGGCAAATCATTTCTAGCCGTCTCTACGTTCGTATTAATCAGTTCTAGCCGTCTCTACGTTCGTATTAATCAGTTCTAGCAGTCTAAGGAACTTGTTCACTCGCTAACTGGGCACTTTTAAACACCGGTGAATAAACTAACGTAAATATTCATTTAATTCATTTTCATGCCCGCTTTTAATCCAGGGAAAGTTGTGGGGGCAACATCCACAGGCGAACCTGGAATACCTCACGTCAATAGCAATTTCAGATAGTTCGACTGGCTCCACATCAAGACGGGACCAAGCAAGGTCGGAGATGCAATTACTCCACCCAGGGCTCGGACGACACCTGGGTTGCTTTCCCGTGGGTTTAGCCAGCAGGGCTTGCCTCACCAGTCTTTCGTTGGGCATTCAGTATACATGACCCAACTAACTTTAGTTGTGTTCTTTAAATTAGGAGAAGTGGTTCAGCATTTGGGGCTCTGCGAATTTGACAGCTGCGCACTTTGTCGCGAAGTGTCACACCAGGGGCGTAACGAGGGGGGCTCAATGCCCGTACGCCGAATCACTGGTGGGCGCTGAAAGTCGCAACAATGTCGTACGTTTTTTCTTTAATGCAATAGATTTACTTCCAAAATACCTTAGGTTCAAATATGGAGGCGCCAAACTTGTTTCTTGCCCCGGGCGCAATCTAACCTCGGTATACGTCCCTTTGTCACACCGTGGACCCTTCGCAAAAATCCCATCTTTGGTGCTTGCACCTGAGTTAATATTCTTTGGGCCATAACCCAAGATTCATGACCATAGCCATAGGTAAGGATCGGAACAAACACCGATGTAAAAACTGACAGCTTTGCGGTGTTTGAAGGCTCCCGTTTTGTCAACAGAGCGATAAAGCTCACACAGAATTGCGTTAGCTTTACCAATCCGTGTATCAACCTCCTGCCGCTCCGCCTTCCGTCACTCGTAAAACCACCCCTAGGTACTTGAACCTCTCCACCTGCTCTAGTGCATTGCCGCTCACTTGCCGCATACACTGCCTTGGGTGTGTAGAGAGACATAGTACCTCGGTATTTTTAGTACTGATTTTCATTCAGGCTCGGTCGCACGCAGCAGAAAACCGATCGAGTGCATGCTGAAAACTGTTGAGAAGATACTAGTAGTGCCAAATCGTCTGCAAAAAGTAAACGGTTGATCCTGCAGCTCCCGACTGTGACACCCTTGTTGACTCGGCTGTGACTGTCTATCCAATTCATGTAGACCAGTGGTTCTCAACACCGGTTCTGAAGGCCGCATTCAGCTCCCAAGCACCCTTCGTGCGGCCCTCAGCGGTCTTTCAATAAAACATCTAATATTTTGTGTAACAGACTCGTTCTGCTGTAAAACAAAACGTGTCACTTAAATTGTGTTAAAAAATTGTAATGAGGCTCTCCAACAAAATCGTAGGTCTGGATTTGGCTCCCTTCAGCGAAAAGGTTAAGAACCACTGATGTAGACCATGAAAAAGAACGGTGACAGCACACACGCTTGTCGGAGTCCAACACCAGCGGTGAACAGCCATGATTCAACTCTTCCGACACGGACACAAACTTCTGAGCAGGAATACAGTGACTTGATGGCCAGTAACAGGCGGCCGTCAACACCATACTCACAAAACACCCTTAAAGTTTTTCACAGGAACCCGGTCGTATGCTTTCTCCAGGTCGACAAAGCATGTGAAGGCGTTTTTAGCATACTCCCAAGATTTATCAAAATTGTGCTGGAGAGTGGTCGGGACGAAAACCGCATCACGTATCATTCAGCTTTGATTAAATTATTTCGCGGCATCTTTTTTCGAGCCACTTGGTAACGAAACCTTAATTATTTGAAAATTCCCAAAAAGCGTCTCTGGCCGCACAAAAGGCCTTCGCGGGCCACATGCGGCCCGCGGGTCGCGTGTTTGAGGCGCCTGGTCTACCACAACGGTGCACAACCTTTGGCCGTACGGCCGCACGCGGCCTTCGATAATGAAATTTGCGGCCGTCCACGTGTAATTTAAAATATAAGATTTGGCGGCCTGCTGGCGTATATTGAAGCAAAACAAACGCAAGGCAAGAAAATCAGTCGACACGATGTGTAAAAATCTGGATAGTGATGTTTCTTTTAATAAATTCGTTAAAATGTTTGACATTTTATTATATTTTCGGCACAAGTAAATGTCATATACCGGATAAAACCTATTTTTGAATTAAACGTATCTCATAAATATAACTCGAACGCTTTGGTGGCCGTACTTCATAGAAATAAAAATAATGCGGCCGGCAATAGCAAAAGGTCATACGCCCCTGGTCTACCCCATTACCCCATTACACGTTTTTTTGCGTGACATTGTTATTTCTGCAATGATCGCAACGCAGAGATGCTTACAAATTTAAATCATTTCACATATTATTTTAGTCAGACTTGATCAAAGTTTTGATTGAGTTGAACATACAGTAGTATCCTTCTTCAAAAGTTGTTTTACAATGGAGTAAGAGGAATATCCGAAAACGTCTTGCTTCTTATTTAGACAACAAGGTTGAGTGCACTATAGTAAAATAGAAAATATAAAATCTTCCTTCTTAAACGCAATTTGCTGTGTGTGCCGCAGGGATATGTCCCCTCGGACCTCTGCGATTTCTTATAAATTATAGATATTGCAAAAGCCTTCAACTTTAATGTAGTTTCCAACCTGCATAACTTTTTTATATTGAAAAAGAATTCTTTGCATGCTTGAAATAATCGACTTCAAGTGGACCATTCTGAAACTGATTTTTATTGTTGGTGTAACGTGGTTCCATCACTGACACTGGGCAACTCTGTGCTAACAATGTAATGGCAAGGAATTATTTTGATAACTGTTGTCTTTGTTGACTCCACAGATTCTCAATGTGACATTGAGAAGGTGGATGTTACTTCATAGGGATGCGAGCCTAAAAAGACGGCAGAGAACCGAATTGCTAGTCGATCGAAAATTGAGATGTTTGTTGTTGCGTCAACAGTTAAGCACTGAATTACCGGAATAAACACCTGGGAAAGCGTCGATAACCGGAACAGTTACTCCACCTCCAGCATAAGTTGTAGACTACAATGCTGTTGTTGAACAGCAACAACATAAGCGTAAATTGTAGAGTATTTTCACTTAAACGTGATTTGAACTAATCTTAAACGTTTTATGGTCGGGAGAGAATCGGGGAATCGAACTATCATGATTCCCAGGGAGAATTTCGGTCGAAATTAAAGCAATGCCTTACCGACTGGACTAAAGAGGCACTTCCCCAGTCATTTCGGACTCGGGCATTATGATTGTTTCCGGCGTTCGTCCTTAGGCACTTTCACATTGCTGCGCGACGTCATCTCGTTCCCTTTCTGATCGGGAACTTTCCGCCGGGGAAGTACCCTTGGACTTAGCCGAATTTTGTCATGTAGTGGCCCTAGCGCCACTACA
>Ga0210059_1008522_pt1 | contig 16163 bp, 14 predicted proteins | sample Ectturendosymbi2_FD_188042 | JGI IMG/M metagenome (GOLD analysis project Ga0210059, IMG submission 188042) | Ecteinascidia turbinata endosymbiont from Florida, USA - Sample 2 (SPAdes) (version 2) | ecosystem: Host-associated > Tunicates > Ascidians > Unclassified | place: Key West, Florida...
ACAGGCTCATCGCCCTCTGGGCCTCCAATAACGATTCGAACTCCCGACAATGTCACTAGGGTTCAAGAGTCAGTCGGTCGGAGTCCGAGCAAATCTCTGCGACGAAGGAGCCAAGAACTTGGCATTTTTTGGCATCTAGGACTCTTCTTGACATATTATTTCTGATTTGAGGACAAACAGTTGCAGATTATAAAATGTTATCTTTTCACCTTTCAATAAATGTAATCATCATTGTGGTATCATTTAAAATCCTGGATTTGTGCCCAATCGCTTTGTTTCAACAATTGTGAAACACCCTGTATATCATTGCGCTTCCAAAAGTGTTTAAAGTAAATTTGGTTTTGAATGTTATTTTTTGACCTGGCATGTCTGCTGAGGCTTCTCGGTAGATTTTTCATGTCACAAAATCCTGTTATAGTCCACACATTTTCATAGCAAGTTTTCCCAACGCGGCTTCTCAGGCACGCCAGTGATGCCATATCACTAGGATAGAATTGCCTAACTATGTCGTAACATGGCGTGAAGTAGGAGATTCATCCCAAAGCTTTTCGTCTGACACTCTTCAGGGGATATCGTCAGAATGAAGTGGAGATACTACCGAACTGATTTATATACAGAGAAGAAGAGATCTCATTGGTTAAAGCAGTGGCCAATAAGAAAGGGTTTAGGAGATAAGAAAGGCGAGTTGTCATTGGTTGAAGATGTAATTTGGACCTCGTCGAAACGTTGGACCGGTCAACCAATGGAAAGTTCAAGAGGTTTAGGAGATCTTTAAGGAGTAAACGAATTCTTTTTGTTTGCAGAGAAGAGGATTCAGAGATTTGATGAAAGTCGCTTCCAGGGCGGAGAGATGAAATGAAGTGCGAGCTCGAGCGAGGAAGGGGAATTTGTCTTTATTGTAATGTAAGGCACATTCGGCGTTGTCAAGAAGATATTGACCGATGGCGGATTCGTGAAATTGTCGGCGACTGGTGTCCTTACCAGGGCAGGGAAGGCTTTGACGGATGTGTGGAGTAGGAGGATTGGTAATCGATTTTGGGATGTGTTGTTTAATTCGCTCTTCTAAGCGTTGAGATGTGCAACCAACATACCGACTGTCACATTGGCACACAAATTGGTAGATTACGTTGAAGATGGGAAGGTAGCACGTCTTTCTTTGTTGCTGGTAAGAGCTGTCTGGTCGTAAAAACAACACGTGGTTCAACAGAAAAGAAGCAGCCACCAGTCCCCGACAATTTCACGAATCCGCCATCGGTCAACATCTTCTTGACAACGCCGAATGTGCCTTACATTACAAAAAAGACAAATTCTCCGTCCTCGCTCGAGCTCGCACTTCATTTCACCTCTCTGCCCTGGAAGCGACTTTCATCAAATCTCTTAATCCTCTTCTCTGCAAACAAAAAGAATTCGTTTACTCTTTGAAGATTTCCTAAACCTCTTGAACTCTCCATTGGTTGACCGGTCCAACGTTTCGACGAGGTCCAAATTACATCTTCAACCAATGACAACTCGCCTTTCTTATCTCCTAAACCCTTTCTTATTGGCCACTGCTTTAACCAATGAGATCTCTTCTTTTCTGTATATAAACCAGTTGGGTAGTATCTCCACTTCATTCTGACGATATCCCCTGAAGAGTGTCAGACGAAAAGCTTTGGGACGAATCTCCTACTTCACACCATTCTTTACTTCCATTTATTTTATTAAAGCATTTAATAAATGAATCAAATATATTGTGTCAAATGTCGTAATTTTACAGAAACGAGAGACGTTAAACAGAAAACAACAAAAAACAACCGTGAAATGCTTCAAGGCATCTGTGTTTTTGTGGAACGAAAAAGTTAAAATTTATTAACGCAAGTGGAAAAGGGTTTATCAATGACAAAATTAATTCTTTGCTATTTGAAATGCACATGCCGGGTCACAACTTCATAGGACCAGGCACAAAATTGAACAAACGTTTAAATGAGGATATGACTCCAAAGACATGGTCAAAACCTATCAACAGAGTCGACAAGGCAGGTCATCACCATGACTTTTGTTATGTTAAAAACAAAGACACAAAAACACACAACGAAGTTTGTGATAAAAATTTGTTGACAGAGCTTAATGGTATTTACAACCCCACACTTCGAGAAAGGATGGAGAGTGGTGTTGTTTCTACAATTATTGGGACAAAAAAACGCTTCGGATGGGGGTGAAGAAAAACGAGCGCAGCGAGAGCGTCAACTGGAGTTCGCAATTAGCTGATGCATTTCACAAACCCATCATCAAAAATTTTCCAAAACGAAAAGTGTATGTGAATGGAATTGATAAAATTTGAGCTGCAGACCTCGTTGAAATGCAGTCAGTTTCAAAGTTCAACCATGGGGTCAGATATCTTTTCACAGTGATTGATGTGTTTTCAAAATATGGTTAGATGCTTCCACTCAAAGACAAAACTGGAAAATCTGTTGCAGACGCGTTCAAGGAGATTTTCAAAAAATCAAAGTGAAAGCCAGAAAACCTTTGGACAGACAAAGGCCGAGAGTTTTACAACAAACATGTGAAGGAGTTGGGTGTAGAGCTTTACTCTACTGAAAATGAAGAAAAATCTTCGGTGGCCAAACGTTGGAACCGCATGATGAAAGAAAAAATGTTCAAGTATTTCACGGCAAATAATACCAACAAATATATTGACGTTCTTGACGACTTTGTTGAGATACAGCAACACAAGACACTCTAGCATAAAAATGACTCCTGTTGAGGCAAGCAAGAAAGAGAATGAAGTGAGAGTTTACAGAAACCTCTATTCAAACTTAACAAGACGACCCATGAGAGCAAAATTCAAAACTGGTGGCAAAGTCCGAATTCTCAAGAAGAAAGGACTCTTTGAGAAAGGGTTCACTCCAAACTGGACAGAAGAAGTGTTTTCCGTTTCAAAAATTCAAAGAACTAACCCAAATTGTTTCTAAATTTACTCCACTTCAAGAAGCAATTGAAAATATACCCCCAGCATTGCCTTGGGGTCAAGTCGAAGGACAACCTGAAGCATTGCCAGAAGAAGGGCCGAGGATTCTTTCCCCAAGTGACCCAAACGCCTTGTGTAAACGGTTGGAATTGTTCATGACTTCAAAACAAGCAGGAAACACTGGTCTTCCAAACGAAATCTTCAGCATTTATGATGAACTTTTGAGGCAAAAAATTTTGTCTCGTGATGCTTATAAAAACTCAATGCTGACATTAAATAAAGATGTTCATTATTAAACATGGATATCAAAGAAAATACTAAGTCGGCGGCTCTGGAATTTTTTCAAAGCTCAAAGACTTTTTGTCAGGATTCATAAGTAAAAAGCAAGTTGTTGACACAGCTTTGAACATCGCTCGAAGTGCCAATCAAAAGGCTGGACAAAAAGCTATTGGTTTTGCGAGTTCAAAGTTGACTCCCAAATCACAATAAATTTTATCAAAGCTTGTGTCTTCAGCATCCCCACTTACACCTCAAGGAGCAACACCGCAGAAGGCACAGCAGGTGACAACAAATATCAACCACTTGATAGTTGGGTCAGGGCAGTGCGTGATCAAGATTCAAGACCTTGTCAAACGAATGAATAAACAATACATATAATAAATGAACGATTCTGAGCAAATCAAGGATGTTTATGAAAAGCTTGTAGCCCTCAAAAGCAATATCGATGAACTAAAAGAAGAAATTGAAAAACTCAAATATTTCAACAGAGTATTGAGTTATAAACTAGGGGCAATACTTGATTTTTAAAGTGAAAACATAAAAACGTCTATAATAAATGGACTTGCTTAACATCACTGAAAAACCTGAAATTGATCAATCAATAGACTAATATGAATATCACAGTTATGAGCCAATAACTGGCACTGACCTTAACAGACCGGGGGAAATTAGGTTAAGTATTGAAACGCAGGACTTGTTCACACATCCGAGTGAAAGTTATCTGGTTTTCAATGGAAAGTTGGTTAAAAACGCCAACGATACTGTTTACGCCGATGCTGACGTCATCACACTAACAAACAATGCTATGATGCATCTGTTCAGCAACATAAAATACCGACTTTCAGGACAAGAGACTGAAAGTCTGTTTCACCCTGGGCAGGCAACAACAATGCTTGGGCTGTTGAAATTTCCAGATGATTTTTCAAAAAGCATGGGTTTGAATCAAATTTGGTATAAAGATAATGGCACAGACGCTTAAATTGCTGTAAATAATATCAATAATGGTTCTGTAGCCTGGCATGGTTATATTATTCAAACGCCTGACCCAAAAGGCATATTTACATTTCAGAATCCCGCTGAAACACATCTTTGGGTTCTGTGATGACTATGAGAAAATTGTTTATGGTTTTAAACATCAACTAACTCTCGTAATAAAGGGTGATAATGATGCGATTTTCAGAGCCGCTGCGGCTGATGCTGGAAAGGTTGTTTTGTCAAAACTGCCTTGGTATATGCCGCATGTGACTCCAAATTTGCAAGAAAAACTTGCACTCTACAAAAGAATTGAATCAAAATCAAGTCTCCCAGTTGGTTACTGGATGATTCAATGCGACTCTATTCCAGTCCCGCAAACGAGGAACTTAACCTGGCGATTGTCGGTGAAATCAGCCCCGAAGAAGCCTCGCTGGATAATCGTGGCGTTTCAGACGGATAAATCAGGAGACCAACAACACAACCCATCAATTTTTGACCATTGTAGTCTCACCAACATGTTTGTGATGCTGAATAGTCGGTGATATCCTGAGATTGATTATGATCATACAAACTTTACACAACAAAAATTTTCAAAGGTCTACGGCGATGCTGCGGCATTCCGAACAAAGTTTTACAATCTTGAGGAATTGATTTTTTCCCCAAATATAACTCCATCAGATTGTAAGGAACTGTTCCCAATGTTTGTCTTTGACATCTCAAAACAGAGCGAATAACTCAAAAACTCTGTGACTGACATTCAGATAAAGGCTCAGTTCTCAGCAAACGTAGCAGCAAACACAGAAGCTTTTGCGGTTGTCATCAGTGATAAAAGTCTCAATTTCCAGAGTGATGGGCAGAAAATTCATGTTGAATATTAAAAAACTCTTTTTCAAAAAACTGCCAATGATTGAAATCGGATTATGTTTATAGTCTTTTAGGCTATAAACATATTTTGATGATAGTGCTTTGTCACACCTTGAAAGTTTTGCTTTTTTCTCACAAACAATCAAGTAAACCTTTTCTTGTGTAAGGACAGAGGCCTCATGCCTCGGCTGACAGTGGTTTGGAGAATTGTGTGGTATGGGGCAGTCTGATTTGGAACAGTCGAATTGGACTGCCTCGGCAGACAGAGGTTTGGAGAATTGTGTGGTATGGTGTTCTGATTTGGAACAGTCGAATTCAACTGCCTCAGCTGACAGCGGTTTGGAGAATTGTGTGGTATGGGATTTGCATGTAATTTCTAGACCCAAAATGGGATTCGGTCTAGAAAATTTTTCATGTAAGTGGATGTTCTTTTGCTCACAAGTAAAAGAAATCTTTGCGAATTGCTTGCACATTAATTAATAATGCAAAAGTAATCAATTCTTCCATAATCTGAGGCAAGGCTTGAAGAAAAATTTCAAAAACATTGATTATGTAACAGCATATAAATCAAAATTTAAGACAAACAAAAAAAGAAAAGCTATCATGCTACAACCATACCTTAAAATAGAAGCAAAGATAACACAGTCCAGCAATTTCTAAAACTTTGAACAAGAGAAGCTCTGTGCGATCTTTTTGAGTTCAGATATGAAAAAACAGGTTAATGAATACTCAGTCTCTGTTACTAAACAATGAATGCATAACACAGATAAGTTATACACTTATTCATATTAAGACACAAGCAGCATGAACCATTATTAGCCTATGCCGAAAATGAACAGAAAATTTAAAACAATGAAGTTAGAAACATGCAAACCTAATCACCCTGTCCCTGACAACTTCTACAAAATGATACCAACTGCACGAAACTCTGAGGTGATATAAAACACTGTTGTGCGCACAGGCAGCTTTCAACCGTCACGCCTTTTGACAATGAAAACCACATATCTCAGCTTCACACGCAAAGGTTGGGAGAGTAACTGAGGTGTGAAAAAGCACAACTGTGAACCAGACATCATTCACTTTCAAAAGCATGAGCTTTTCACAGAGCAAGTGAACAAGATCGCCCTTTCTGCTGATGAGGACAAACGAATAATTCTTCCAGATTGAAAATACCTTTGCTCATGACTTTCAAGGATGCGGACAGACAGAGAGACCCAAAGAAACATAGAGGGACCTTGGGAAAGACACGAGGCCCTGGGGTGGGGAATTCCTATGCAATTTGGTAAGACAGGGAGACCCTGGGGTGGGGAATTCCTATGCAATTTTGAGTATTGGCGAGAAGATGATAAAATAAACAAGCAAAGAAAAGAGCCGGACCCCTCAATCCCAGTTCCTTACTACTGACCTTTTCCAGAAAAAGTATCCACACAAAGCTAAGTGAATTTGTTTAGTTATGCGCTTTTCTCCGGAAACAACAAAGAAAAACATGAAAAAAATCGCCTATGCCTCAAGCAGGCCCATAGCTATGGGGGAACCAAAACCCTACAATTTCTTTTTCCCCCCTGGGAAAATGTGTTGGACATAGTTTGAAAGAATTGGACATAGTTTAAAAATTTGGACCCTCCCAGAAAACTCTTCACCCACCCTGGTGTGCCAAGCTGGTTACGGGCCTTGCTTCAAGATATTTTTCTGACTACGCACCAGTGGTTGATGCCTGTTTGTCGCATTTGATTCGGTAAAAACTTTGTTAGATATTTGCCTAATGCACTTTTAACTTTTTTGACAAACATAACAATATTTGTCATAAACAACAAAACTGAACCAATTTCATTCGTATCAGCATTTAAAGTGAAGACACTGGTACAAAAGAAACTCCATCTAATTTCTCACAAGAGTCACCACAATGCACGAGATTATATATAATAAATAAATAATACATACATTCTATTGGTCACTAAAACAATCAATCAATCGTTCCCATGGAAGTCGAACCATGTCAAGGATGTAATGTTAACAAAAAGGTGTGGGAACGCATCCAAAAAATAGCCGAACAAAATGTAACGTTAAAGGCGAATTGACGTGTCAGACGAACCGTTATAAACGAATTCAACTGTATGGAACAGATTTACAAGAGGTTTCAGGCCCCATTCGGATTAAACTAAAAAGTTAGTTTCAGGACAAATTGTTTATTTACAGGGCAATTTCCTCCCCTCAGAAAAATGCCTTCCCGTACGCCTATGACTGTTGCCCTAAAAATGTTCGATGTATTTAATAAGAAACAAATGTGCGAACATGTAATTACGGGGAAAGAAAATGCTTCTAGATATCAGAATTGCATTATATCGATGTTTCTGACGAGTTTAATATCTATTTTGTGTTTGGTTATGCATATTCCATGTGTATATGTCTTAAGACTGCTATCTAGCTTTTTTGCAACAAGGTCCGCATTTTTTTATTGAAGACAGGTTGGCAACCCGGACGTGAAGCTAGCTCATATGCCTAGTTGTATATGTCCAGAAGTCAGACTTACAGCTGATGAACGTATTTTGTGTAGTGATTGTTGTCAAAAATGTATTATGGCTAGCTCAGGCAGTCTTTTCATATTTTGTACTGCATAGAAGCAAGATAGCTTTGGTGCTTACGGCCAAAGTTACACATTTGCGCAGCCTGCTGTTCAGACAGCAAGATAGAGTTAATAGTGTAGTTAGAAAAGTTTTTTTAGCAATCACTGCTAAGCTTGTCCCAACCGATTAGTGCAGTTAGTGGATTATGGACGTCAACCATGTTGCGTCCACGTAGGCTCCCTTGGTCCAGTGGCGTACGCAGAAAATTTTCATGGGGAGGTTCAATTCAGTGGCATATGGTGGTCATTTGTATTTGGTGTGTGCTGTTTGTGATGTCACATTTTGACGTTATATTCATGTTTCCAAACAATGTTTTGGCGACGTTTGTTGACATAATATGCATATTATTCAACACCCACTATCCTTATTTTATGCCATTGCACTGAATATAAACTACCAGCGCTCCAAGTTGGGATATCGGAGGAAAGTAAAATCAACGCTACGACACAGCAGCTCATAATTGCAAAAAATATCAGGCTGCGTGTGAAAACCGGGATGTAAAACATATTCGTCACTGCATCAGAGCAATTCACACCTGCAAAATGAGGCTGCGCTGATGTCTTGTCGAATACGAGCAGTCGAGCATACAAAGTGTGCAGCTGGACATGCTGGCGCACACCCCGGCTTGCAAGGTCAAATCTTGTTAAACTACACAAGAATTGAAAATGTGCGAAATGTACGCAAGAAAACTTTCAATTTTTCGTTATGTATAGAAGTCCAGCAAACTTTAAGTTTTTCTTTTTCCCTGCTGAGACATTATCAAATTCCTGAAAGCTTCTATGTAAAAAAAAACTGTTTTTGAGCTTGCGCAAGAGTTCCATGGGCGCAATTTTGTTGTAAAATGTGGGAGGGACAGCTTGGTGTGAAACCAATATAGTCACCGGGTCGATGCAGAAGTGACGTTTTATATATATTAGAGATTCCCAATCTTATTTCTAGAGATGTTTTGAGATCAACACTTGTCACGCTTTGCTATGTCCTTGCAAATGATTTACATATTAATATAGTTAAATTTGTTGCTGGACACGTTGCTGTCGTTCAGCCTGCTTCCATTAATATCGTATTTGAATGTAAACAAGCACAACAGTATAGTACAACACATCATTTGGGTTTATCAGAGCTCTCAGCTGGAGTGAACAAAATGCTGAATTGCATTGGTCGCATGTGCATATCACTCTCACATCAAAACACTTCAGTTTTCATGCATATTATAAGAAGTGTGGGTTATAGCGCGATTTGATTTCTTGTTCAAGTTGCTTTACGTTACAAAGACAATAAATATTTTTCTTGCACATTTCCGGTATTTGAAAAAGCAACAAATCTTTTTAATGCTTCTGGGCATCATGCACACAGCCCCACCCCTACCAAAATCTCCACTAATATACTTTTACCAGCAGCAAAAACATTTGGACTAAAATTAGCATAGCCTACTTCACAAAATGATTTCAATTTATATTTACCGTTGGTGGGTGGAGGATGTGTTCTTTCAATCTCCGTTTGTTGGTCCCTGCCTACATACCTACACAGAGTTGTAAAAGGCCCTCATTTTGAAGCCTGAACCCGGCCCGAGCCCGACATATATTTTAGAAGCCCGATTTAGGCTCGAAAACCAAATTTACGGAGGGAGTATGCGCAATTATGGAGTAACAAAGAACGTTGTGTGCAGGTGTAGTTGCAGGTACACGGTTTATCACACCGAAAAATCCTGGCTCCAGCCCGACATATCTTTTAGAAGCCCGATTTAGGCTCGAAAACCAAATTTACCGTGGCAGCTAAGATATGCGCAACTGTGGAGTAAAAAAACGTTGTGTGCAAATTTAGTTCAAGGCACACGGTTTATCGCACCGAAAAGAGCAACCACCTTGACCAAAACATTGGCTTAAACAAGCACACTATGATGGCGCTATAGGCATAAAAAAAACTTTCCAGGAGCTCTATAGATATGAAAAGCCGGCTTATAGGCTTCTTTGAAACAAGCCAAGAATCCCATGAGTGATTGATGTTTTCGACGCAACGCCATCGCGTGCTAATTTCTTCACCGCTGTCACCTTCTCAAAAACAGTGTGAGACTAATCCCAGCAGAGATTAAAAAAACGCAGCTGTGTTTGCAAACAGAATTAGCTGAAGAAAAATCACAATCACTTCACTCACAGAAGTCACCACAGCGAGCACAACAAATCTACGTCACGAAAGAAAAAAGTCGTTACTCTGAATGTTATACAAAAGTTTTGTACGCAGGCCCGAAATATTTCGATAAACTTAAGCCCGAGCCCGGCCCGACCTGAAAAGCCTGGCTAATCTTATAACTCTGCACCATGTCAAAAGAGTCATTCTAAGAGTTCTACTGTACTTGCATAACGACACAAAAATATATTTGAGATTAAGTCAAAATGCACAACGGTGGATTGGCAAAAAAGTACCAAGTTTCACCTTCAATAGGAAAAGAATGTCCAACAAAACTACGTAGGTGTGATATATCTCTAAAGCAAATGTTTCACACTTGGATGAAAAGGTTGCTGCATGGTGGGTTTGGTTAAACTCAAGTAAATCAGATGACTTACGAACCAATGCATTCAGCACAAGCACAAAGTATAAGCGTCAACGAAATAAGTAGTTTTTGGATTTGCTGGTCACCATTGTCGCGACATTACAAGAAGTTAGGATAAATGTATGTTATATCCTTATTGCCGAGTCAAGTCCCTACGTTTTGAGCTATAGGTCAATATTCAGTTAGGAAAATACTGTAGGCTATGTCTCCAACGTTTTTATTGAAATCCTGTTCACTAATGGTTGAAAACAGTCTTTTGCTAAACTCCCCATCCCAAAACTAAGTCTCCGTAATGGTGCTACTTTTTGTCCTCGGTAAAAGCGTCGCAGAGATTTGCCTTAAAATCTAACTTTCTAACATTATATACACAAGCATCATTAAATTTACGATGTCTGTTTCTGAATACGTGACAACCAACGTTACAGCAAAGCCAGTTACATTTCTGCATGGAACAAGTAACGGCTGTACTGTGGTCTCTCACATGTGCAGTTGTAATACTTTCACTGGTAAACGAAAAAAAATCTTTCTAACAGTATACCACTCAGGATAAAATCTCAGACAGAAGCAGTTAAACATCTTTCACGGTCTCTAAAAACTTGAAAATGCTAAAAATTATTTTATCGAAGCTAAAATTTATAAAGTTAAATCAGTGATACCACACCACGCTGATGGAGTCTCGAGACCCATTCTTGCCAGTCTCGGTCTTGGTCTCGAAGGTTTCAGGTCTTGTCTCGGTCTCGAAAGTTTCAGGTCTCGAGACTTTGAATATTGCAAAGAGATGGTTTATAAAAATTTGTATAATTCAAAGATATTTTTTCTGTTGTATTTGTAGGTAAAAAACAACCAAAACACGTCGGAAATATGCCAGAAATTTGAAAAAAAATCAAGTCAGAATTGATGACATTTTTTTAAAATTTTGGCAAAATGCACAAATTTTGAAGTCTCGAGTCTAGGTCTCGAACTTCAAGTATCGGTCTCGTCTCGAAATTTTAACCAGGTCTAGGCCTCGGTCTAGAAGGTTACGATCTCGACTACATCAAAGCCACACCAAAGTCTGCTTCAACATCAACTTGGCTATGTGTGGCCTGCCATTTAACATGAAAAACTCTTCACACAAAACGTGACAAACATTACTTTTATTGTTGAAACCTCTCCAAATACAAAACCTAAACAACACAGCAGTTAGTTGATGACAACACAGCAGCTTCGCTTGGCGTTCTACGTACAGTAGCAAACTTCTTCAAAACGTTAAACAGACAAATAAGTTTCTTAAAACAAACAAATATTCCTTAAAACGCGCAAATGAATTTCGGTTCTTTTGTCGTACAATTCCAATCGCATTCGCTTGGAAGTTCTATCGCAATATTTTTGTGTTAAAAAATCCATTTTGACTAATTCTCAAACCTTGCAAGTTTGTCATACCTAAGTGAAAGCAGGGTAGTATGAAGTGTTTAGATAACGAAGAGAAAAATGAATGCTCCCAAGTGGTTAAGCGAAAACTTAAACTAATTTGTTTTACTTTCTTGGTTGGTAGTTCGTGGATTTTGACCTGTATAAGAGCTTACTTGTAACATGTTCATTTGGCCATCTAAGGAAAAATATAGCGACACATGTACGTTCAACAGAGCTGAAGCTTGACAGCGTTCGACCATAAAAAGTTGTGTCAATGAATTCATTTAAGAGAGTATGCCCGAGCGCATTTATCAACCGCGTTGCGCAATATGTGCACATCCTCACCTGTAGAATGCATACATTTTTCAATTTTAATTGCTTACTGATATCGTTTGTAAGGTATCTGCTTTAAAATCGATTATTTATCAGCCTTCTCTGATAATTTTAATTGTGTTTTTTTAGATGAGTACTTTTTTCTGTAAAATTAAAAGACTAACTTCTGCTTGATCGTATTTTGCAAAACTGAGATATGAACGTGCATTTACATCGATTTAAAACAAGTTTCCGTATTCCTGGAAAGTGCAAGTAGGATTTATGAATTCATCTGAAAAGAATTATCACTTTAAGTAAGTAACTAATACAGCTGAAGGTCGGAGTCGGGCCGGAGTTGGAGTCGGAGTCAGATAATCGAAATTTCCAGGAGTCAGGGTCGGATGAGGGACTTCCGACTCCACAGCCCTGGTTTGTATGCAAAGTTATTTCATGGTATTTGCATTAAGTTGGCAAATTTACAAGCAAAAAGTATGCGAAAACAATCAATCTCCTTTGCGCAGGTAATAAAGTTTTTGTAAAATATCAAGCTCAAGGGGGCGTTTTAACCGCAACCCAACCCCTTTGCGTGCGCCCTTGCCTTGGTCTACATTTGTCACCATTTATAGACTACTTGAGATACAAAATGTTATCAATCTAAGCATGTGCCATACACGAGGACATCAGGAAGGTTTACGCGTGCGTATTTCGGCTAGTTAAATGCATGATGTGCATTCTTTTCAAGCATAATTCACTTAAGCACGATTGAAAGAAAACGTTCATCGCGACGTATTGCTTTGATCGGCAGTGGCGTATCTGTGCAAAGTGGCACCCATGGCAAAGTTTAGATTTGCGCCCTTTCCAATATTAAATGTTAGATATAAGCAGAAATTTTACAAAAGATAAACCATGAAGATTATAAATATTTTAAAATGGAAAATATTTGTGTTTATTTTGCTTTAAACTTTTCAGCAAATAAAATATAAATTATTCATAAGGACCACAATATATTCTATACTCATTTGTTTTTATTATGAAGAATATCAAAACATTTAAACAACAACGTTATCACAGTTTATAGTCTACATAGTTTTTAATGAAAAAATTCTGAACCTTACAAAAAAATCTAACTACATGCAACTACAAACGACAATTTGAATTGCGCAATAAATTAGTTAATGCAAGTCATATATCACATGTGTTCGAAAAACACACTTCCATCAAAACATGAATATCTCCCGCCTTTTCCTGTTAAATTACACAAAAATGACAATTACACAACACTTTCCGTTCCTTTATCGAAGCAAAGTCGTCTAAGATTTCATGTAAAGAAGCTTTGCCTGTTTCGTCCCTTTCTATTCTCATCAAAGCTAGATCACACAACCTGCTCTGACTTATTGTTAGTCATTGAGGCACGGAGGCTTGAGGATCAGTTTCAGTTTACTGAAAGATCGTTCGCAGATTGCAATAAATAGTGCCAGTGTCAGCATTATTTGCAAAGCAAATCGAAGAATGTCAGGAGTATTTCAGGACGCGATAATTTTAAGTTGTACGACTTGAAACTTGCATTTTGCAATCTAAAATCTTCTCGTTTAATTGCTTGTCCTCTACACCTCACCTGTACACAGCTCCTAAATTGTCACATGCACACTTTAGTTTTTCACAGTCAGGACCTTTTAAAGCCAAATTTGGACAGAAAAAGCTAGCTCAAAACAAGACAAATCTCTTCTTTGATGAGTTAAAATGTTTTGCCCAACTGGCACGGTAGCAATACTAACTGCTAATTTTTCGAGGACTGGTTAATGTTTGCCACCTCAGTCTCTGGAATGGGGTGTTGCGTTCAGCCTGATTATTATTGGACGCTAGTGGCAATCGAAGTTTCGCGAAGATGATTTCAATTTTTCCGGAATGCTAGACCAAATTTTCGAACCAATATACTTTAGAGAAAGCTGACCCAGAGATGTTTTCATTCTGGGCAAGTAATATTTTTGTAGAGAAGCAAGTCTTGTTTGATATTTGTGGACTGATGCAATCTCGGCAAAGTAGTTATCAAAGTGATTAGGTAATCACCATTATGAAAGGAGTACATGAATTTGGCAACTGACAATTGAAATAAATCAGGTATTTCTAAAATTTTGTGCTTGGAATAGAGTATAGTTGTTTTAGTTTTGTTATATTCAAGTGTTCTCACAAATTTATTTTGCAATCTAATTAAAGGGAGTAAAGTCGTCTTGTTGGTCCTTCCCCAGTTAAGTGTTGAGTAAGTTAAATAGGAATGGAAAAGAGCGAAGTAAACAGATTTGAGCACGGAAATGTTGGTATAGTGTTTCAATTTCAACAACATTCCACATGATTTGGAGAGCTGTGTTACCAACTTTTCAATTTGAGGCTTCCAATTAAGTTTATCATCAAGTATAACGCCAAGATATTTTAAGCTGCTTTGTTTTGATATTGGGTGATGATTAATTGTCACTGAAAAATTGATATTTTTATGGTTGTTCATGAGCATGAGATTGCTTTTGGAATAAATGATACGTAATTTGTTTAGCACGAAGCCAGCGATCGATTTTTTTGAGCTCATGGTTAACTGTTTTTTCTAAGATTTCGTGTTTTTTCCGGAAATATGCAGATTGTTATCATCTGCATATAAAACAGTATTAAAGTTGGAGGCTTTCACAATGTCATTAATATATATAAGGAATAGTAAAGGCCCAACAACAGATGCCTGGGGCACGCCACATGTTACATTCAAAAAAGTAGATTTAGTATCTCCTATTTTAGTGCACTGAAACCTGTTGTCCAAATAAGAAGCAAGTAGTTTTAAGGGTGTTCCTTTTACTCCATAGTGAAGACACTTAATTGTAGCCTTTAATGAAAACAGTAGATTTTTGTTTTTGTATTCAGTTTTAAAGTTGAATGCTTGAATATGCCATGGAAGTGAGCGATGCGCAGTCCCGTCGCCATGTTGGGGCTTTGGTGGGCTAGGCCCCACAAACACCTAGGAAAGTGAACCCGACTTTTCCAGCCGCACTTTTTTCAATGGATGCGAGATTCGCGCGTAAAATTGAAAAGCCTCAAAAAGGCATAAAATGAGCTGATACGACAAAATAAGCACAAGAAAATGAAAGAACAAGTTCCGAACATAATAAAAACTTGCATATATGTTGTATCAAGCTCATAAAAATTGTAGAAACAGGCCAGTTTTTGAAAATTAGTGATAATTCAATGAAAAATTAAAATGCTTTCCGAGGGGTTATCATAATATTGGTCTCTAATATAGGTGACTTAGAGACCAATGTCACTCAGCTTCATTTCATGATGTACCACTAGTTTGTTATGTCTTTTGATGGAAACCTGTGGCATTTATGAGTAATATGCATGCAGAATGCATGTATAGTATCTTCCAACCAAGTAACTTTGGCCATGTGGGATAGTTTGGTGAGATCTGGAGCCTACTGCCAGCTTCAAACGTGTTGTGCTTGTCATTTCATGATGCTTACAGATAGGCATTAAACATATTCTTTTTGTCAATTTTGTCTTTCAAAGGTTTCAGTAGATAATAAGTGGGTTTTAAGTAAGAGACAATGCTTTGATTTACCTATGAATTCGAGTATATGTCGCATTTTTTGTACTAAAAATTCACCCAAAAAGTGAGGTGCGACTTATACATAAGGTGCAGCATGTGAATGTGCGCTGTTACTGTGCGCATGTTATCTATTCTAGACGGCGCTTTGCATGTCCATGCGTGTGCATGCATGCGCATGTACGCTGCTACTGTGCGCGTGTTATCTAGACGGTGCTTTGGATCTCCTGGGATTAACTACTTGAGGACAATGAATGCAGTGACTGTGATGGCTTTTAAGTTTTTGTTACGTGATTTTGATGAATAAATGTTGTTTAAAAATTTTTGTACCTTTTGATCAGGTCAAATATGGAGGTGCGACTTATACATGCATGCGACTTATACTTGAATACATACAGTAATTATTAGTTTTTGCATTCTTTCTAAGAGTGATTTTCAAAAGCAGAAGCAATCTTCTTGTGGATGCTACCTTGCAGCAATGAGTAATGGATAACACTAATTGTAGGGCCGGCGGGCCGGGCGGGCTGGAGGGCCGTGTTTCCAAATGAAAAATGTGAACTTTCGGCAGGCTGCACAGAAGACAGAAGGGCGGGTCGGCGGGCTGCACTAAAAGGCGGTCCGGCGGACTGCGGAAAAGGGTGG
>Ga0210059_1008523_pt1 | contig 16163 bp, 13 predicted proteins | sample Ectturendosymbi2_FD_188042 | JGI IMG/M metagenome (GOLD analysis project Ga0210059, IMG submission 188042) | Ecteinascidia turbinata endosymbiont from Florida, USA - Sample 2 (SPAdes) (version 2) | ecosystem: Host-associated > Tunicates > Ascidians > Unclassified | place: Key West, Florida...
CGTATGGGTTGTTGTCGATTATCAACAAGGAAACTTCGTTACCTTCAAAAAATACAAAATCCTGGTTTCACATTGAATAATTTTAAGAATTGGTTTCTGAGGTTGCTGGACCTAAAAACACTTCAATACAAAGCGGCATGTCATTGAATCAAGAAGCGAAACGTTAGGAAGAAAGAATATATCGACATGTGACAAACAATTTCAAACAGCCGGTCACTCAGTGAGACTTTTGTGCTTGTTTTCTGGGCACAATATCTGACATTCTGGGAACAGTGGTTGAAAGAGGTGCTGTCATGTCATCTTTGGGAATCAGTCGAGATAGATATTTTCTTTTAATATCATTAAGGAGAACCCTGCCTCACACAGATAAGTATCCGGAAAGGCACTATAATTTCAAATGCGCGTTTTGACAGCGTTGAAAACTTTTCGCCCAATCAACACCAAAAATAGAAAAATCGCGGTTGCAAAATATAAATATCTTGGAATAAAGCTTTACTTAACCTTGACGATCAATCAATTCATCATTAAAGCACTTTGAAAAGACAAACTCGTGCCCTGATAAAAATCAGTTCCATGTTTCAAAGCTAATTTCAAGTATTCTGTTTCTAGCAGGATTTAACTCGTCAGTACATGTCGATGAAGAACACAAGGCGTAGAAGTGATGTGCGGTGCGCGTTTGTTCACCAGAGTTGTAAAACCTGACTTCACGGAGCATAGAAGAGGCGTCGTCTGTGCATAACGAGCCAACGTTATTCCACGAGTTTCTATTGTTGATAGAAATTATTAACTTCTTCTTGATCATTAGTCACTTCGATATTCGCCTCCAGACTTTTGCACATCTTGAACTCGTTTTTCAATTCAAATGCATGTATATATTGACTGTAAACCAACAAATACGTGCAATTCGACACGTCAGTTGACTCATCTAGCTGAAGGTGTCTCTTGCCTTATTACTTCAAATTCCATCTGCTACGACTATGTGATCTAAAATAACATGAGACATAACACGTATACGACAACGTACTGTTTAGATTGGTAAATAATTTTCTAAAGTTTTTTCTTTTGTTCTTTTCCACAAATCCATTTCACTATATTCCTAGCATACGGTTTGACAAGTCATTCCCCAATTCCGTTCGTTTTCTTGTCTTTCGTTGTTGCAGTAACAACGCGATAGGATGCTTCCATGTCCTAACGTTTCTTCAGAAACGAATCCTAGTATAAGAAGAGTTCCTGCAGCACGAAATTGAGCGGAATTGGTCGGCAAAGACATGTGCTTGTCATGTACATGTGTGGGATGGCGTGAAGAAAAATGAGCTTACAAATTTGATGGCTTCGTGGAACCACCAACAAGCACTTTGGAGCAAAAGTTACCCTGAGTTTTTTCAACATCATCTGTTTTGATGAAGTCGACCCGAAGTCCATATGCGATTATAGTTACCTTCTTCAACATTTTAACTGGGAATGTTGAAACCTGCAATTGTTAATTCATAAATAACTCATTCACTGAAAAGACCTGCACTGTGCTGGCTGTCCAGTCTACAGCATGCTGTAAAAAGAGAAAGAAAAATGTTTCTACAGTCTTGCCATTGTGAAAACACTGAAACGTATGGCCCACTAGAGAATTTTTCAATTCTGAAAGAGTTACAATCTCCTTTTTGCACAATTCTTTGTACATTTTTGAATTCAGCAGCCTCGAAACATTCAAATATCAATTCGCAGATCTAAAACAACTCAAAAAAGTTTTCTTTTGTATACCAGTGTTATCGCAGAACATTACGATCGCCTAAAATTAGATGGAATCCCTACAGTGACACTTGGTATTAATGTACCCTAACATTAACTCATCCACGGTACTTTTCCGGTTCATAAAACATTATTTTAGTAGGTATCAGAAAAATTATGCTAAACAATGTTACTGCAATTAGAAGCTATATGTTTTCTGTAACTTTTCGAGGGATCAGCCAACTGGAATCTCCTTTCACCTTTTTGCGATGATTCAAACTCGCACATATCTGAATTCAAGTAACTACTCTTCACATGTGGAAAAAGTAAGCAACGAATCTATCTGCAAATTTGTAATAGCAAATCGATCTGATTCAACACCACTCACCGTCACTACTTGAATTTGCAAGAAATGCTAACAGTGGAACGTTGAAAGGCTGAAACAAGGGAAAAGAAAGCAAACAAACTCAGGAATGAAGTTAATGGCCTATATCACTGCACCAACTGCGACAATTAAAACCACCTTGGAATTACAATGTTAGTGTAATCAGGAATACGGTATAGATGTAATAAACCTGCGATACAAAAATCGCAAGGCGTTTTCGGGAGACGCAGTAGTTGCGTGCGTCGTTGGATTCCAATCATGTCCATTGTACGATGTTTCTAAGAAAGAGAAATAGTGCAATCTAATCGCAAGTTCGTGTGGTTATCTGATTCAACCAAAGGTTTACTAAGAAAAAAGGTTAGCTAACAAACGATTGGAGTATAATGGTCAGAATGTTTGATTTCTTATGACAGACGTCAAGGCTTCGTTATCGCGATCAATCGTCTAGCAATTACTGTACATCTGTTCGAAATACTGCAGCACTGAGTAGCTCAAGGTGAATCTTGGACGTGCAAACAAAAATATATTATTTGCAGACGTCAATATAGATGAGAAAAAAACAAAATCCGATGAAGAAACCAACAAAATGAAAATGAAGGAAAATGAAATTCAATCAGCACTGATGAAGCAAATGAAGGTCGGTGAAGCTTTGAATTTTTGTTTTTTTTTGAGACAAATGTAACAAACAGGCTACTGAGAAATTTCCTTTTTACTGGTACGAAAACATTTCTTGAACTAAGTGTCATTTACATACCAAACTCTTACCAAATTTTCAATTTCCAGCTTTACTCACCAAAAAAAGCTGGTGCCTGCGATCTACGCACATAAAAATCTACGCTGCTGAGCCTTTGCAAGCTTTTGCGAGGAAGAATAGACACAAACGATGTTTTTTTCCCGAATTTTCGAAACCGCTGAGGATTGATTGCTTGGGGTTACTGACAGGCTTTGCTTTGCTGGAGTCAACATACTGTACATGCATTCGCGCAAACACGTAGTAAACCAAACAACCAGTGGCGTAGCAAGGAGGGACCTGGGACTCAGGCCCCGGGCGGCACCTTCATGGGTGGCACTTTGCTGATTAAAAATATATTTTGTAGAGGATTTAAAAAACTTCTCACACTTCTTCATAACTTCTAAATTATTTCAGAATTGTAAAAGTTATAATTCCTTTCTCTTTTCCATTTTTGCCTTTAGAAGCCTTATTATGGTAGGCTAGCCTAAAAAACAAGAAGTGTGGCTGTGGACTGAGGAAGCTGATGAAATGTTAATTCAAAAGTCTGTGTCAAATCCAGTGTTCTAAAGTAACCCAGTGTTTGTCTTGAAATCATGCCTTTTTTATATTTAGCTCTACTTGAGGAGAAACTGTGCCATATTCCCTACACCATGTTTGAAAGTGCAGTTTTCGAAATAGACCCTTACTGACAACGAACGAAGGCAAGGAATAACACTATGCACGCGTAATTGGGAGAAAACTAACCCAACAATTAAACCACATTTGTTGGTCATGATGATGGCTGCAACCCAGCGCTTCGCAACCAGAGCCGGTTTTTAGCGTATTTGACCTATTGTGTCGAAATTTGCAAAAATATTTTAGATGTAAGGTACAGCAGAAACTTACAAACATTTTGCTCCCCAAAAATGTCAGGTGGTTTCTCCCCTCATACAAAACATAGATATTCGACGCTCATTACATGAGGAATGACGATGCACATGTCAAGTCATATTCCACATTGCTTTTTGATTTCATTTTCATGGAAAGAACAGCCGACTGTCTGCTTCAAAACGGCTTCAGTAACTGCATATTGTGCGCAACGTGGTAGGCTACGTGGAAATTCTCGTGTGGTAATAATTTCTAACGCATAATGACGATCGGGGGCGTGTTATGTCGTTTGCAGCTCATGAGCTAACTACGTTTTGATTAAAAAAGTTTCAACTAGAAAAACGTAATCAGTTTCATTAATACCTGACCGTGACCAGTCAAAATTTTTCTGTGGCTCACAGGTTAAGAAGCCCAGGAGTAAACGATTAAACCAAGTGGTGTGGCGCTCCGGAGAATGAAAGCCAACAGCGAAGAAAGTTTGAAAAAATATGCCAGGTGCATATATCAGGGTTATTTTAAGGAAAATGTTATGTACCCGGTATGAATCTGTAGAGACCCTATTTCTCCGATTCTAGGGACCCAATTTTTCTGATTTTAGGGACCCGATGATAATTTTCTCTGATTCTAGGGACCCGATTTGAAATTCTAGGGACCCGAATCGGGTCCATAAAACACCTTGAAAAAACCCTGCATACATGCATATGTAAAGAAAGTAGAAAAGTAGTGACGGTAATGATGAGAAAGGTGACGAAAAGCAGACAAAGGAACACAATGAAAAACAAGACCCTTTTAAATTAGTGAGTGTTTGATTATCCCTTGTATTTTCAATAGCGACGAAACATCATCTTCTTTCATTTGAAATTCTGATAAGCAAATCTGAGGGGTGGACAGGGCGGCACTTTTATGGTCGGCCCTGGTAGCACTTATTCTCACTACGCCACTACAAACAAGTAGCCGATCTACGAAGTACGAGTACACAATCCAATAAGGTAAGTTTTTCCACAGGACGTACTGACCAGCAACTTCGTGAAGTTGAAACAATCCCATCAAACATTTTTCTACAATGGTATTTACTTCATTCATATTACGAGGATTAAACAATTTCCACATCTGGTTTGAAAATCGTTAGCATTCATTTAGAAAAGACAAGCCATTGTTGGATTTTTTTTCCGATTTTTTACCAATGACATTTAGATCTTCTTTGTTGATACAAAATCCGTCCCAAATCCACGGAAACCTCACCCTCTCATGCAAAGTAACACACACTTCCTTCACAAATTGTGAACTGGTCGCTCTGTCCTCTACTCATAAGTCGATACGCCTACAAAGTTCGAGACATTTATAAGAAAGATCTTCACTTTACTCTTACCGCTCAGAAAACATGTTGGTATAATTTGCCCCAATCTGGCGAATTGTTTCCCGCATAACCATAGCTTATGCAAACGTTTTAGGTGCACAGGCACGTGTTTGAACAACTCAGAAACTATTCCCAATCTCATCTCATCCTTAAAAGAAAGTTGTTTTTTGTCAAAAAATTATTATCATTTCAAAACCAAACATACCCCCTCCCCAAACACGCGGGTACTGCAATTCGAAACGGCAAAAAAATACACGGAAAATCCGAAATTCCGTAACCTTTATTGGTTGTCTGAAAAGACCCATACCACGACGTGATAAAAGCTGGTGAATGTACATACAAAGAAATTAAAATAGGTTGGAACATGAAAACTTGTTATTTTTATGATGTTTTTGTAAATTCTCGCCAATAAGGTGTGTTTGGCCCAAACTGGACAAATTCCTTTGCGATTATATCTGGCAATGAGTTGCACCGAATCGATCAAAAAAACGGATAAGCAAAATGATTTCAAACGTGCAGTGGCGGCAATGCTTGTTTTGAGTTAACACACCTTTCATAAAGTCACAAAGGGGTTAACTGAATATTTCTGTGATATTTTAGTGAACTCTTCCCCATGAGGTGTGTTTGGCCAAAACTGAACCAACTCCTACACGATAATATCTGGCAATTTGCGGCACAGAATCGTTCAAAAGAAGGAAAAACAAAATGGTATCAAACGTGTAGTAGCGGCAACGCTTGTTTTTAGTTAACGCATCTTTTACAAAGTAACAACAGGTGACAGACTAATGTGCTACTGAATTCCCTCACATGCGTACCTAGCTAAGAACTTGTACGCACAACCACAACGCTTGCAGACAAACTTCTTTCACACAGTAGCAACGTTAAAGTGTGCTATACAACAAAAACCAAGGTGCATGCAACACTTTCCTTTCAGTAGTTTGGCAGAAGATTCGAAAGTGTTCCTTGCACACAGGAGCTCCACACCTCCGGAACACGAACTTCGTCTTGTTTCGGTGCAGTGGACCGCAGATTTCGCGGGGTTTTCATGCCGTCAGTAGTTCGTGGACTTGCGCTGGTTATCGTTGATGTCAATTCACGAAATGTTGACCTACTCTTGATAGTGAGCCGCAGGGTGGAAGGCAACATCTTGTTGCTTTGCTAGGCCATGTTGCTTTGGTCGCAGCGAGATATTTCACGTGATTTTCAAGAATGCATATCCCTGCACACACCTGTGTATTTGAAAACGTTTGGAAATGATTGCATGCTTTGGCGTTTTTCAAAATGCAGGCTTTGGGGTTATTCAAAATTCTGCGGTGTGGAATGACAACAAATGGAACAAATTTCCTATGCAAGTAGATCACAAGCATTGCAGTGAAAACTCAGCTCGCCTCCTTCCCCGTGGAAAATACTGAAGAGAAAGGTTTCTGGTGCTTGGCAAGTAATTACTTAACGTTGAACCGGGTTCAACTGTTTTACTCAAGTTAGAACCAAAGTTTTTAAAACACATGATAACAGTCTATGCCGTGTTTTGCTTACAAAACAGTGTTTTGACAATGCTCTACCAAAGACTATATGAAGTCGTAATTTTACTGATAATAACACATACGCAGTTGGAGGAATTCGTAACAGTCTAAGGCTAAAAATAATTAGGCTAAACGTAATCACAACTTTTGATTAATTTTCCTAATGGCAGCGAAGGCGGTGTGATGATTCAGTGGAAGCAATGTTATGATTGTTGGACCATTTTTAGTATCTTCAAAGAAACTGAAGTTTTTCCTCTTTTAAGTAACGGAGTTCGACCGATTAAGACCGATTAAGTAAAAAAAAGTCAAAAGTTCCGCGCGAGCAGATATGCCTGCAGACCTGCTAATGTTATTGCTTGATGTCCTTTATTTAACGCTGCTCATGCAACGACTGGGTCAACAAATTACCAAACTACAGTACTTATTGCAACAGTTTATCCACTGTTTTATTTTGATTTAAATATTAGGCTTAGCAATATACAGGGAAAGGCCACGTGGAGGCATCTGTCTTGCTCCACCAAAACGCCCCCATAACGCATAACATCTTCCCCCGGGCGGGCGATTACGCCCCGTTTGAATACCACTGTGGTAGAGCAAACATTAATTGCAACGTAGTTGAACAAAGTTATTTTTGTTTCAAACTTTTTGTTCAAAAGGTATTTGACTTGCAACAAATTTGCTTTCCATGCTTTAATGTAATGGGGTTTAACAACAAACTGACTCCAATAAAACTGATGCTCACAACAAACTAATCGGAATAGAAACTTATGTCTAAGCATAAATTTCTCACTTTCTACCCGGAGATAATCAGCTGCAACAAGACGTTCCAAAGAATTTTCTCGACAGATGTCCAGTTTTCCAGTGTAGATGAAATCAATGATGCATTGCATGGCATCAGCAGATGTGCCTTCCAGTTTCACAACATTTTTGTATTTTTCCTGCATCTTCAAAAAGAGCACGCAGCAAAAATAACTTCCTTGCGAAATGTTTTTTCAAAACATTGACCATGCAAACCACATTACATTATGAAATTTGCATGCCACGACGAATAAACAATAGTCCAGACGTTGTTTCATTGATTACCACGCAAAAACAAGGTCGCTTCATGTTAATTAAGCAGGGAGTGGTTCATTTCCAAGAGTTGTTGGCAGTCGGTAATTCAAACCAATAGTTATTGGAATGAAATCTACAGTTGCTTTTATATCATTACATTTGAGTTTCAGAATCATAGCGCCGTTTTTTCAGCAAGATGATGGAGTACACTTCCACGATTCAGCGAGAACTTTGTTTTCTACAAACTGTAGTCGTCATCGCCGAAAACAATGCCTAAAATATATGCACTAACTTATTCTAACTTAGCGATGTCGAATACAGTATATACAGGTAGCTGCAAAACTGCGTTCTAACCTCAGATTAATGAAAGGCATTGCCTTCTTGACGCCAATCTTGATGCCAATCAGCTTGATGCCAATCAGCACAAACGATTATTCACTCACGAACAGTGATGAAAAATACTAGCAAATTCAGAACTCTCATGAAATTTACATGCAACTTTTCAGTCAAAGTTTTGTTGTAGTTATTGGATCCGCAGATATAGTCAGTGCATTTGCCAAACATATGCTGAAAGTTTTTTTCCGATTTCAGTTAGAGGTAGTTGAAGTTAAACATTGGAAAAAAGACGATAAGTGCCGAAAGAGCACCATTCAACTTATTCGTTGCATTGCATTCTAAAACATATGAAAGTTTTACTTCAATCACAGTTATTTGTAGCGCCAATCATGGGCGCAATTTGGTGGGGGACATGGGGGACGTGTCCTTCCCACTCTTTTAGACGGGGGCACATAATATGCGATGAACCCCTGCATTTTTCTCTTAGGGTTTTATTTGGAGAGGTTTCAAAACTAAATGTGACGGTTGTGACGGTTTGTGGGAAGAGTTTTTCATGTTAGATCTTACACACAGTCATATTGATGTTGAAACAGAGTTTGGTGTGATGTCACTAATTCTGATATTTTTATAAATGTTTACTTCAAAAATGATTTTTTTCATTTTGCAAGTTTCTAAAAACCTCAAAAAGATTGTTAACTACCTCTGCCCGAGATTTATCCAGTGTGGCTTCCTGTAAGAAAGATTACTATCTTGAAACAGTGAAGTTTAACGGCTGCACACGTGAGAGACCCCTATTTATCAAATACAACACTATTTATCATACACTGGACTGACTTGAGCACATAAATGTAACTAAACTAGTTGTTCTTAGCCTTAAACAAAAACAATTTACTTTGACAATGGACCCAATACGAATTGTGTTACTTAAACTTATTTAAGCAAAATTCAAAATTTAAAAGTGGGAGGGCCAGGCCTTCCCAGGAAAAAGTGAAGGAGTCTAGATCCATGCGGCCCCGCAGGTTCCGCCACCTATGAACCTACGTAACACCTAGTTTTGCTGAACATTATTTTCGTGCTATTTCAGGTGAAACGTGGTACTATTTGCCAATCCAACGTTGTTAATTTTGATTTTTTTTCAATCTCAAAAAGAGCAGAAATGTGAAAGAAAAATATTTAGCTTCCATACCTTGCAATGTATATATATATATATCTCGCACTTTGCAATTTATTGCTTTTTTAACGTTGAGCAACTTAAACATAAGACCAAATCGCGCTGCAACCCCAAACTTCTTATAAAATGCATGCAAATCGATGTGTTCTACTTAAGAGTGATATCCATGTGCGACCAATCATGTGCGACCAATCATGTGCGACCAATCATGTGCGACCAATCATGTGCGACCAATCATGTGCGACCAATGCGATTTACTGTTTTTTACACTCCAATTGACAGCTCTGATAAAATCCAATTGATGTGTTCTACTATATTGCTTTGCTTGCTTATATTATAGTCTGACAGTAATGCAACCAAGCTGAGCTACAGTACCATGTCCAACAACAAAGTAGGCTTATTAGTTTCTAAATCATTTTTAGGGATAAAGCAAAGCGTGATTAGCGTTATTTTGAGAACACCTCTGAAAACAAGATTGGGAATCTGTATTTATAAAACTTCATTACCGCATCAGCCCGATAACTATATTGGTTTTACATCGAGCTGCCCCCCTCACATTTTACAAGAAAATTTTGCCCATGGCGCCAATGCTTCTTACCTTCACTGTGAAAACAGTGTCAAGGTAATCGGAATAAAGTACAGAAACTGATTTATGGATAGATCCCGATGTTTTTCCTCCGGCTTCTGTGACAGCATCGCAATATTTTTCATTTCTGTAAGTTTTTCATTCAAATTGAAGACAGTCAGGCATTCAAAACATTTCACTTCTTCCCAATCAGGTATTTGCACTGTGACATTGCGTATATGTGACCAGAACAAATACAACAAATCAAACTGAGGTCAAGTGGCGCAACGTTCTACGACTCGGAGATATTGACTATTTCTTGTTGGAAAGATGTTTAGCTTCCACGCTTGGCCTAACATACAGTCAAAACAGTGCATCAAACAGTCCCAATGGGTCTGCGTTAAACTGATAGAATCCTTATCAACAAATGATTTAGATTGACATTGACACAAATAGAGTTTGCTACTACGAAAGCACGACAAAAAATTAACGATCAACATATCTTTTGCCACTTCTTTTAATTTTTGAAAGTGAAATTCACCACATGCATTAACACTGAAGAAATGAATACCTTTAACCTGAACAGACTCTACTTCTATTCATATAAAGGGATCTGTGCGGTGAATAAACAGAAAATCAAACTGATTTTGTTCAAAACACTAGTAAAGCAACGAATACATATATAAATCGCACGTGTTCAAACCTTAAGTAAAATTTTTCCTTCTGAAATGGAACGTAAATTTTTGTTGGTTAAAAATGAACGTAAAATTTTTCTATTCTGAAGCGTCAAAAGCTTTCCGCGAAAAAATAAAAAGGTAGCTTCAACAAACTAACAAACTAATGGAAGTTACTGGTTCGACCGAATTTTTTTGGTGTGCTTCAGTTATTTTTTACGAAGTGAAACGTTACTTTCGTAACAATTCCGTTGTATTCGAAGAGTGCTTGTCTACAACAAATTGCGTCGAGTCGCCTGTGAAAGTTAAACATTTATGTTTAAATGCATTTAAGCAAAAAGTACCTACTTGCATTTTGAGTTACATAATAAATCCTAAATCAAAACATGTGCAGTTATATTAAAATGTTTTTGTGGTTTAAAGTTAAAAATGAACAACTACGGGAGATGCTTACATCCATCGAAAGAACTTTTTTTGTAATCGGTATTACACTGTAAATACTTGTCGACTGCACAATTAAGACTATTTTCAAGAATCTTTTCAAATAGTTCAAACAACGATGCCAGGAAACTGCGTAATATGTTGTCGTACAAAACAAATTTGTGTTAAATGACAAATTATGGCCATTTAAGTGAAAACGACAAACTATGAACTACACACTTCAAACGGAACTACCGCACACTTTAGCACTCTTTCAAACGAAATTACAGTTGTATAAGGCGCTGAAGCTGCAAATAAATGACTATCTTAACATTTTATAGCAATCTGCTATCAGGTGTTTAAAGCGGATTCCATGCAGATTGCATAATACTGAAAAACAAAAATTGTCGTTGTGTGGGGATACTGTACGTTAATTAAAACAATATCATTTTCAACACGGCGATACGAGTTGCACATTTTTTCATCTGCAGCCTTCTACTGGTCTGTTTGCTCTGCAGAATCCAAGCGAAAGGTTTCAAGTCAGCATTGAGCTATTGCGTGAACGCTCTGAGTGTTTTTGCTCTGCCTTAACCACTAAACATTAGCCTAATTTTACAAAAGTTTGAAAAACAAGCAAGCCATTGAGTGTTCAGTCTTTATACATTATAGCACAGGTCTTAAACGTGAAAATACCCCAGATTTTTTCTGAAACAGCGAAAAAGTTGGTGTGTTGAAAAGGGCTGAAAATATTCTCAAATCGTCTTAGACTGAAAGGATTGAAATGCATTGACACTACTTATAAATGATATACAACACTAACATTACTCCTGTTTTGCCTCAGAATGTAACTAGCAAACACGTATCGTCAACCAAATGGACAACTTTCTGAAAAGCTTGTAAGTGCTATTGCACTCCTTAATTGAGATCGTAGGTCCTGAAACCCAGTGCATGGACACACAATAGGTCGAGTTGCAAGAAGATGCATATCTAAGATTCACTTCCGAACACATTTTGTGAAGAGATTCAAGAGGCGTGCTCGTTCATACTTAAACCTCGTTTCAACCGTTTTCTGTGTCCCTTGAAGTCCCGCGTAGGTTCCTATAGTGGCCTAGATATTTCTGGCCATAACTCCCCAGCTGATTAAGCTAGAGAGCTGTTCTAACCCTGAATGGATTCAGCAAGTCTTCTGGTTCAGATTCAAAAATATGTTTTTCGTTTTGGATCAGGGTTTTTCTGGGGGTAACATCACAATGGGAGGATGTTTTCGTGTGTTTGGCCAACTGTAGCAGGCCCTGGGTGCCAACCCAATAAGCCATTTTTACCATAGAGTTTTTTTTGGAAACTAGGCTGTGATCCTCGTCCTCAGGGCTCTTGATTGATTTGCTAGCATGTCTACAGAGCCGAAATTATGGCTCAAAAACCAAGTTTTTTGACAAAATTGAAAAGCTTTCACCAAACGTATAATTTGCCCTCTCAGAGCAAATTTTGGTCAGCCATATCTGGGCAGTATATTGAGCTAGAGAGCTATTCAAACTCTCTGAAGACGAGTGACGTCTTGTGGTTTAGAATAAAAAAAAAACGAAATAAGCTTTGGGTTTGGGGTTTTGAGTCCATGGGATCATGATTGGGGCATGTTTTATGTTTTTTTATGACGTCATCATCCGATCCAACAAACCAATATTGTCGCTCAAATTTGTTTTGGATTCTAGGTTGTAATACGAGTTTTCAGAGCCCTTGATGGAGTTTCTAGCGTTTGCGGTTGAAAAGTTATGCCAAACAAATTCCAAATATTTCAGGTATTTTCTAGGGCATTAGGGGATTTCCCTAATTAATATTCTATCATATTTGCCATGACTGTTGAACCAGAAATGCCAGATTGTCAATCAAACCAGGTCTCGTATTATAGCCTAAAATCCTGTTAAATCCAATAAAACCATGAGTCATGAAATCGACTGGATTCTTGAACCACCACGGGATGTTGACGTCATCACATCTTTTGACAGACTTGTCTAAACATGCGAAAACATCCTGTTGTTGTGTAAACACGGCTAAAAAGGCCGACAACCCACACAGAACGAAATTTTCATTCTACACAACAAGATTTCACGCTTCTTCAGAGGGTTTGTACAGCTCTCTAGCTCAATATGCTGGCGAGTGATGGCCATTGAGAATATAGGTGTAATCCACTCGAGGATAGCGTTTGAGGGTGTAGAAATTTTTACCAACTTTTGGGTTTGCCCCATAATTTTGGCTCCAGGTCTAAGCTAGAAAGCCATTCAAAGCTCTGAAGACGCGGACTACAGACTAGTTTCCAACAAGATCTTGAGCCAAAAAAACTGTTCGTTGTGTTGGCGTCCAGGGCCAGGTAAAGTTAGCCAAAAAGTCGCGAAATACGCCCTCATTATGACGTCACTCCCAGAAAACTCCAAATCCAAAACGAAAAATATTTTTTTCAAAATCTCAACTAGAAGACTTGCTGAATCCGTAAATGCTTTGAACAGCTCTCTAGCTGAATCGATTGGCGAGTTATGGAGTTGAAAAAAGTTGAAAAGTCGGTCAAAGAAATGGTTCGTGCAGGACTTAACCCGTTAGGGTTGTTTGCTTACGTGTGTACACTGGACGGCTGGAAATGCTTTGCAGCAATTTCTATCTGCTACAAACCTTAAGGTTTTTAGTTTGAAACGCCGCTTGCTCTCCTTCAGGTTCGAAGACTATTTTGATGTTGTTATGCTTGCAGTAATTTACCAACTTTAAACGAACTTTATTGTCTGCCAAAAAACAGCAATCAACTCAGCACAAGAAATATCTTTCGCACTAGGGGACGTCCCGTTCAGTGGACAGACTCTTGAACATGTGACTTTCTTGAGCGCGTGAAGAAGCTTAACGTTGCTAAACACATTGTTGTTTTGTTTCAAATGACTCAGCTAATAAATAGACAGAATACTTAGAGCCAACGCGGAACAAGGAAACCAATTGTCAGTTGAAATTAGAACAAATGAAAACACAATGGCAAAGTAACTGATCAGTGTAAACAGCGAGTGTCACACAGGATTGCTCAAGAACCATGGCGGTGATTTAGTCAACCAACCCCGTTTATCACCTTTTGAAGTGTTGAAAAACATCAATTGGAAATCCAGTAGGCACAGTTAGAAAAGCAAACAAACCAACACAGAACAAGGTGAAACAAATTTACAGGTGAAGAGAACATGCCTATGCACTCAAATTTGTGCAGTTTTTCCCATATTTATGAATCTGATCTGATAGAAATTAGATTTGACTGAATTTAAATATATCTGATAGAATTACTGTAGAATCAAAATGTTACTTTAGCGTTAGTCGAAAACCAAAGAAGAGAGGCATGTCGATATATCCACACTTGCAGCGCACTACATCCACTGTTACTACAAAAGATGTGCTTGGACTCTTGCCTTTGAAGCGTTAGTTAATTTATTATGTGAAGAACACGCATTGATTTAAAACAAGTTGCACAGATCGAAGGTGCAACAGAATAGAGGCGTTTCAAGTTTTTAAAATATTTTCACAAATAAAACATCAGGTACAAGTGCGAAAAAACAGTTTCTATTGGCATTAATTTCACGCCCAGAATGAATAACTTTTGATGGTTTCAATGGTATAGATTTTTGTAAGCCAGCATCGAAGCCGGCAACCAATACAGAGTAACCATTGTAAACAAAATCTTGAATATCCCGAGTGGGAAGTTAGGAGCGGTGGGGAGGATTAGCGGATGTTCTTTACCTAAACTTCAGTCAAGACAGTTTGTGTTTGTGAAATGAAACGTAGCATACCCAATATATTCGAGTGAACTTGTACAAAGTTTAGCTATATCTCCAATAAGGACGAAATACTTCAATATCACAAACACAATGCTTTTTTATGCAGAGTTCGAGCCTCCAAGGTCATCTGTTTTGACTAATTTTGCATCCGCTAATCAACTGTATCGAACCGTGAGGATTGACGATTAACCCTGTCCTTCAATTGTAGTATTTCATCTAGATGCTCTGCGATTCGTCTTTGTAATGTCTCTTTTTCGTTTTCCAACTTTTCAACTTTTTGACGTAATGTGTGTTCTTCGTCTTCACTGTTCAGGTTATGCATTAACAGTACAACAGCAGTCTGAAGTTCGCTGTAAGACGTTGCATCCTCTGGCTGTAAGAAATATGCAAGCGGATACCTATCCCATTTTTATCAAAAGGAACAAATTTCTTCGTAAACTATTTTTTATAACTTGATCCTGTTTGCCAAACGTTCCTATTTTTTGTTTTTGCAATAAGCCTCAGAAGCAAAACAATGAAGTGTTTGGCATGAATCGTCTGTGCATTAACCCGATCATCCCCATATCAAACACACCCAGAAGTTTGAAAGGATGACGTTTTTAATCCAATCGCACCCTATTTTTCTCAAGCGATGTGCACCTTCTTTCACACTACCAAACATTGCTTAAACCTCATTTATTTCCATTAAATTGCTTAAAACACAAAGCATCTCTTTGAAAGACAAAGCGTGTCTTCACCAACAAATGGTAATGACCAAAGAGGGACAGTTATAGCCAAATGGATTACAACAAGCAATCAAGAGAAAAACCAACGACAAGTAGTAAGAATTTGTTTTTCATATACTACTGCCTTTATGTAAATTGCTTCTTATTGCTTTTGTTACATTCCTTTTCGATGCATTTTGTATTATATAAAGAAACATTTAAAAAACAAACTTTTCAGACTTACTTTTATCAAGTCAATTTTGTTTGGTTGGGTGTTCGGAATATCATGAGGCAAGGTATTTTCTTCTTAAGTTGAACTGCAGCAGTCATGATTTTAATAATTTGCTACCTTGTGCGTTTCACAGGAATAAAAAATATGAACTATTGAACGTATAGCAAATTTTATAAAAGGAAATTGGAATGATTTTGCTAGTATTGATAAAACCGGCACTGATGCTGTACTGCTTCATAGTAGCATTGTTCAAATGCAGAAAATAAATCAACAGTGCATTTCAAAACGCATAGATAGGAACTTTGATGTAATTTTAGTTGTGACATGGTTTCGCTATCGGAAGCAATAGAAAATCAGAAAGCAAAATGGCTGTTGAAACTGAAAATAGAATTTGGTTTAACTGAAGTCCATAAAAAAGTTTTTCCAAACGTTTTCAGTATACAATTTGATTGTGCTTAAACACCAAGTTAAAATTTAACTTCTTTTTTCGTTAAAAATTGGTTTAATTACTACGATAAAATAGGAAGTAAATACAACTAAGTTCATATTCATGGGAATATGAGTCTGCAAGTAAACACCAATCAGTTATTTTATTTTAAATGCACGTTCACACTCCTCAACCTTAAT
>Ga0210059_1008524_pt1 | contig 16163 bp, 13 predicted proteins | sample Ectturendosymbi2_FD_188042 | JGI IMG/M metagenome (GOLD analysis project Ga0210059, IMG submission 188042) | Ecteinascidia turbinata endosymbiont from Florida, USA - Sample 2 (SPAdes) (version 2) | ecosystem: Host-associated > Tunicates > Ascidians > Unclassified | place: Key West, Florida...
CCCCCCTGGCTGCGCCTTTGCATATCACAATCACAAGTGTACTTGAAAAACACAATGACACAAAATTGGTTAGTCATAGCGCAGTACAGAGCAAGTGTTATATGATAAAAACAGGCAACACAGGGAGATGCCACAGTACTGAAACAATTTACCAGCTATAACTGCACTCACTCATCACCAAATAGCAATCCGGCAGCGGGAAGAAAAATGAAGACATTTTATCGTCAGGTTTTGAAGTAAATGGCTTAAATCGTCTGATGGGGATGCTCACGAACAGTGGCGGTTCGTGGTGAAATTGGCCGGGACGGCTGCGAAATTTCGCCTCTGGTTGAACATATGGGATTGTCGCCCTGGCTGTTTTCATAATAATCAGTGGCGTTTCCAGTCACTCCAGCAGTCCTAATCTTATCAAACTCGTAATTTTCAGTTGTCCTTATTAATACATAGACAACATTCACTTTAGTTTAATGAAACTAAACCCTAAAGCGTAAACACTAACACAAAAAATTAAATCGGTCCCATCAAAAGTATGACGCATAACCACTGCCATCAAAGCTGCAAAGGCTGGAGTCGAACCCAGCACCACTCGCATACTAAACTTTGAACATTCCGCTCGACTACTAAGGCGCTATTGTGAACAACACAAAGCTTGGCATTTTATTCAAACCGTGTCATGGCAGCAGACCTAGGCTGGGACCACTTTCTTTGATCTGGTACTTTAATCATGTTCTTTCAAATGAAGTTTAAACTTTCCAAAAAATTTTGAACAGTTGATGATTTTACACAAAATTTCTCGTTTTTTTATGTGGATTGTTATGCTTTTCCAGTAAAAGTTTGTATCCTGCATCAGTTACAGCTGCAATGTTCACCTTACCAAAATATTAAAGGTCTACTTGAATGCTTATAGGCTTGCCAGATTTCTCATGCTTCAAAAGTTTCACATTTCAATGTTTTAAACCAGTCATGTCTTTTGTTGTCCAAGAATGATATCCACCAACTACTGTCGTACATCTTCAAACACCAACCCTACAAAGCTCATCAGCTTAGCCTACTGTTGCAAGCTGCACTGGGGCAGATAAAGGAAGGGCTATGTTTTTACAGCCCGAGATTGGCGACCAGATTTGAATCCATACCACCAATATCGCCAAAGTACTAGTAAAAGCACTGTTAAACTTAATTATAAAATTCAATATCCAAGAAATTCAGGTAGTAAAAAACAGTCAAGATATTTCCTCCGTTTTTTCTTTAAAAATTCATCGTCAAAATATCAAAAACGCTTTGCGATAGGCGGATATACCACCATGTTTTTTGTAGCCAAATGTTTGGTTTCTTTCCTTAGGGCTGTGCCGAAAACAGCCCCGAAATCGCCAAATTCATAGGCAAGTGTGCTGAAAACGTCATCGCATAAGCGGCGTCGTTGGAAAACAGCGAACATTGGTTTTGTTGGACTCCCAGGAAACGTTGAGCAAAAATGGTGTCGGAAGTACCGAAAATGGTTGTGTTGCGAAATTTTCGTAACTAAATCCAAACTTAAGGCGAGTTTGGCCGTTTGGCGGAATCTGTTGCTTTCCATTATTCAGGGAGGGCTGCAACCCGGCAGCCCGTCTAGACGAGCCGCCCCTGCTCACGAAGCCACGAAAAATATTTTTATCAATGTTTCATTCAAATGTTTTGCAAGTCAATTTTTAGAAATACACAAATCATGAGGGGCCACGAAGCACACTGAAGGTTTTACTACACACAGGCAATGCTGGAGAAAAACAGACACAAAGCTAGCACACCAGCAAGCAGCAACTACTGTATTGGTCATTGTCATACAAGAACGTTGTGCAGCTATACAACACTTGCGCTTTGAAATTTTTACAATATTTAAAAAAAATTTTACAACCCTAGTTTAAATATTCCTTGAGCTTTCCACTCGCCCGCACAGGCTTTCTAACCTACTGTAACTGCGGCCTATAGACCAAGAGTTCTCTATTCCTCGGAGAGAACGCGGCAGCCATATGTGTCAAATGTCAATACTGTACGCAGCAGCTATCTGGGCTTGGATCAGGCTGCGAGCGATTGTTCGCGTGTTTGTAAATGCAGTGCGAGTGGTACATTGCGCAGGCAAAACAAGTATTGAGGTAGTTCCCCTTTGTACAATCAAATATGCGCTGGAACCAATCAAAGAGAGACAGATCCCAGATGCCGGTGACGCTTTGTTCGTGTGGTTCTCCTATTGGTTTTCGGAAGGGCTGTTTGGCGAAGATGCACTTGGCTGGCCATGCGCACAAAAGCATGTTCCGCTCGACCGCTTTGAAAAAGACACGTTTCTCAGCTTTGCTGACCTGCACACCTGAAGATCTTCATGAAACAGCGGATGAAGCGAATTACGCGCAGTTGTGTAAGCTGTGTAGCAGAAGTAACTGCAGAGTACAGATCGTTGTCCACATAAAGTTACATAAATACGATTTTTGGTATTGAAGTTTGGGCTGTATTGTTCATGCAGATTGTGATTTTAGGCTACACTTCAGTTCAGTAGATCATCCATGGCCCTGTCAGTAAGGAAAAGAATTGCATTCGATGTTTGACAAGTGACAAATGTTGTCGTTAACTACTGTATACCTCGCTTGGCAAAAACATCAATCAATAATTTGTTTTTTGTGGCAGCTCTTATCTACGTTTAGTTTTAAAGGCTGCAGTCCGCCACTCGTTTGGAAGAGGTGCTAGCCTACTCTACAGCGCTCATAAAAAGTGATTGGTGTTGCACCATTCCCCATTGGCTAAGTTTAATTCCACGAAAAGATGTCCCAATCACTTGTGACGTTAGCTCGTTTTTTTCACTTCAATTTGCAACAGCAGTAAATAGCTGCATAATATCAAAGAAATCATTTTATTCAAAGTGGATTCCACTGAGCTAACACAAGGCTGACACGATCTGATGGCACGGCACTCAGCAATTGGATAGTATTGCAACAAGTCTAAACTGAAATAATAATGTAGCACTCACTTGCTCAGCAGTTTCCTCTTGTGGTAGTTTTGATAAAAATGCTATTTTTTTTCTATACTTTATCATGGGTATTGGCTGCCTGTCCCTGTGATGAAACTGCAACAGTGAGTGTAGCCTATACAATGTTCTAGTGTGTTTAATTTCGCTTACAGTACTTGTTTCAGTTCAGTTGATGTCTTCAAGCAATTCTTTTTAAAGCTGTGACTTTTTAACATCTCAATGGTCAAAAGCAATATATTTTGGTACCTAAAACATTGAAAGGATGACAGGAATAACTTGCAGTGAGTGATTCAAGATTTAGAATAACTTGCAGTGAGTGATTCAAGATTTACAGCATATTAATTAAGGAAGTCGACAATTATTATTGAACATAAACCATTAAAAATGCTATTTTAATCATACAAAGCTTATGCTACCATATTTCTTTAAGTTTAACTGGCATCAGTTAGTCTATTAACAAGCCTTTTTGTTAACAAGCCTTTTCAGTTAAAAAACGGTATGGCACTGAAGGATGCCAAATGTGCCCAAGCATAAGCACAATCAGAATCACTGAACTTCTTAAAGATCTGGTGGTATGCTCAAAATGAACGTTTTGAGCTTCCACATTTGTACTAAGAGAAAAAAATACCATGAGTCAAAAGGATTGAATTCATTGCCACCTTGTGACTAGACGTGCGTGGTACCATTTCAACCCAGTTTTTTCTTATTGACCAAATGTCCAAAATCAATTGGAGTGATATAGGATTATGTCCAACATTCAAAGTGTAAAGTTTTGAATTTTATAATATTGGCAGATACTGTATGGTATGTTTAAACTCAAAGTGACCAGAAATCCATATGTTTTGCTGAATACTAAATATCACAGTTTAAGCTGTACATTTAGATTTATTCAATTCGCAGACTGTGTTGCTGTTATGTTACTGCACTAAGTTTAGGTACCAAGTTTGGAATATTCTAGATGTGTAAAATCTTTGTCACAGTTGACATCAGTCTACAGTACTTAAATGGTAAAAGGCAACTGAAGGAAAGATTGTTATTTTCCTTGCAATCTATGTTTGTTACATCACATAGTGATTAGTGGGAATCATTTCTCTAAAACAGGGGTCGCCTTGCCAACTAGAGCCTGCAGGCCCAATCCGGCCCATGAAGCCAATTAATTAGGCATGCAAAGAAATTGTCAATGTAATGTTTCCGAAACAATCTAATTACATAGGATGTCTGGCCTTTGATCTGTTGTGTAATTGCTTAGGTGGTCCTCTGAAAGCTTGGAGGCCCTGCTCTACAGCAATGCACAAAGTTTTTCCCAAGAAACAGCACTCATGCTTGGCTGTCTTGCCGTTGTATGTCAAGCTTAACACCTTAGGAGCCAGCCAAGTTTCACATTAAAAGGTATTATTTGCCTATATTGGCCAAGTGTTTCCAACTCCTGAACTCGATAGTTGATTGTGCTAGAGATCTGTTCAAACTCTCTAAAGACTTGGCGAGTCTTCTAGTTTGCATGAAAATTTTTAGGTTTTGGGTTTACAGTTTTTTGTGGGTGACGTCATAATTGATATTTTTATTTTAGGCCTATTTGGCCTAGGTTATCGAGCCCTGGATTCCAACTGCTAGACAAGCTAAGGTATTTCGTTGAAGTTTGTAGTGGAAATTGGGTTAAAATTTGAGTCTTTTCACCCTTTGATTGGCTTTCTAGCCTTTCTGGATAAAACGTAAGGTCAAAAACCATAAAATTAGTAATTTACCAAAAATTAGAAAATTTTCCAAAAATAGTTAATTTTATTATAGCTCTAGAACCAGAAACTTTAGAAAGCCTATTCAAGGCTCAAAAGACTCTGATTTTAGCCTAGTTTCCACTGAAAGCTTGAGTGAAACACTTCCGCCTTGTGGTTGGGGCCCAGGGCCAATCTATGATATCATCCTTGTAGTTTGGGCCCAGTGTCAATTTATGATATCACTCACATAAAACTGAAACCCAAAACCTAAATTTTTTTCATTGCAAACTAGAAGACTTGCAGAGAGTCTTGAGGCTTTGCATTGGTGGCTTCTGGAGTTGCAAAGTGGTGCGACATTAGCAGCTCAATGCATGATTTTAAAGTATGATATACTCATACACCGGCTCCCGACGTGTCAAAAATGGTTGCATTATGCATAATATCTCAAAGACAATTGCCTTGGGTAACATAATTGGTCTGTAAATAATCTGTGGTTCCTAGCAAGTTTAATCTTACTAGCTTCGGAAAAGAATGGGTGGAAATCTTAGTCATTGCTAAAAAGTGGATTATTGCATCATGCAACCACTAGGGTCCTGCACGTTTTTTTGTCTACTTCCCCCGTGCTCGCAAAATTTAAACCTGCGCTGTTCTTGTAGACTTCTAACTCCACCTGACCTGCATACCCTCCCAACCCATGCCTGCCCCATTCTTTCCATCCCAAACCTGCACCTTGATGATTGTATTTTGATCTTTTTTTTATAGGATTTCTTCTTTATTTTCCAAGTTGTATAGAATCAACAAAATGGCAAAACATTTTTGGATTACATTGTTGGCAACGTGCTTGCTTCTTTGTAAGTATGGGAATTGCTTGTAAAGTGTTTTGTATTTGTGTGAGTAAAGTTTGATTGGGCTGAAGTCACAATGCACCTGCAGATTTTGGTACCGCACTATAGTCAAAAGTGGCAAAATGCACAGCGATAATCAGAAATTTGGAAAGAGCATCCTTTAAGATATGACATGTATAACAAAGTGGAACATCTACTATCAGGGGTGGTCAACCCGTGGCTAGTGAACCGCATGCGGCTCTTGGCATCTCAAAATTCTACCTTTATCTTCCAAAATCAAAATTCTACCTTTATCTTCCAAAAGGAAAATAAGAGAACTACATCAACGAGCAAGGCAGACTTCTGCCTTGGGTGACATAAAGACAGTAGACTTACTGTCCACATGTATTATGGAGTTTCATTTTGACGCAATGGTGTGTTGCAAATATGGTGAAGAAACTTTTGATGTAAGCCATATCAAATATTCATGCAGGCTGCATTTGGCCCGTGTACCACAGGTCCCCCACCCCACTTAGACAATCGATATTGTTCTCTGTATTCTAAACTACTGTAATGTTTACAGCAACGAAGCAAGTACGTTCGGATGATGAAGAACCAACTAATGGTGATACTCCAAAAGTAGACCCTGATATTGGGAAGGCAGCAGATGCATCCAAAACAGATGATGAAGTTGTTCAAAGGTGCAGTATAAGGATGTTGTAAAAGCCAGAGTTAAGATTTCAACCCTGTAAATGATTACTGAAGTTATTGTTTAGCAAAAACTTTGACTGAGAACTAAGCTGCTGTTGATCCCTAGAATGTATTAATTGCCAGAGGAATTTTCCGTTAAGAAATCTTTTTAAAAACGCACTGAAAGTCAGTGTTTTTTGCGGGTTAGGTGTTTGTCCTTGCAGATTTGCCACTATTTACCCCTATTCTACTTTCTTAAGCAGCTTCGTTTGTAATGTTGGACGCAATCATGTGCAACCGCGAACAGCTTTGTAAATATATGATTTTCAAATGTTGTACTGCTTTTGTTTCGTCGTTTCAATATTCGATTGTCTCAGTGATCAAGTAGCTGCCACCGTGCGTAACGCTGGTTTTCAGTGCACGGCCTTGATAGTGCTTTATCTGTGCGCCTACTGCAGAGAAGAAGAAGCGATTCACATTGATGGCTTAAGCCCCAGTGAGGTTAAGCAGCTTCGAGAACAGTCGGAAAAACACGTTTTTCAAGCAGAAGTAAACAGGATGATGAAGCTAATTATCAATTCATTGTACCGCAACAAAGAGGTATGTCCATGCCAAAGCGTCGAGAGTGGTGAAATAGACATTTTGCTAAAGCAGGGTAATCAAAGCGGGGCACAAATTGTTGCTGTTGGAAATCGAACTCCTACAAAATGTCGACGTCGTGTCATGTGTGTAACGACAATCTCTCCCATCGTTTTTTCTCGCATGATGTATTGAGGAGCTGTTGGAAAAACATCTCTGGAACGTTAATGCGTTAAAAAGGAGAGTTTCGTTTCGTTAGAAACACTAATGTCCGTAATCGCATTGATTTCATGAGCAGATCGCAATAATGTTGTGCTGTAATCATGATGCTGTAATCCCAGGCAGTTCTCGTCCAACTTCTCACACCGGCGTCTCCAGCAGCCGTTACAATAAGACACCTTTATTTCCTCATGCAGATTTTCTTAAGAGAACTCATCTCGAATGCATCTGATGCTTTGGACAAGATAAGGTTACTTTCTCTCACGGACAGAGAGGCACTGGCGGCTACGGACGAACTCTCGATTAAAGTTAAGGTCAGTTGAATTGATTACACTTACACGAGGAAGAATTGAGTGCACGTCAACGTCAACAGAAACAACTGTACGAAGGTGAACCAACGATGCTAATAAATGGGCGATTTCATTTAAGGGGGCGTGGGCCTTTTTCTAAACCTACCGATTCATACGGGACTACATCTACGCGCACATGACAATATGTGATCAAAGTTTATCGGTGTGTTGTTCAGTGTGACCCAGGCTCCAACGGCTGCATGTAATCTTCTAGCTAGAATCTAGAACGATTTCTGGTTCTTAAGCTCAAGATTTACCAACACGATCGGTGTTTGCTTGAACAGTGACGATTGCAGCAAGCAAAGAAGTCCTAAAATTCAAAATTACCTGTAGTGTCTTTAACCTCACTGAAGCCCCGCATGGTGCTATGCGTGATGCTTTTTACTTATCCTTTTGTTTCGTCACAGGTCGACAAAGAAAACAACGTGCTTCACGTCACGGACACTGGTATTGGCATGACCAAAAACGATCTGGTTAAGAACCTTGGAACCATCGCCAAATCGGGTACCAGCGAGTTCTTTGAACAAATGTCGAAAATGGATACGGAAGAATCGGTCTCCGATCTGATCGGACAGTTCGGTGTCGGGTTTTATTCCTCCTTCCTCGGTAAGCGACTGCGCACTAATGTCACTCGGGTGCGAAACGTTATTATCGGTCTCGCGCTAAAACAGTCTGGATGTGTGGCGTGCGATCTGCTACTCAAGGGGTCTCCAAACTACGGCCCGCAAAGCCATTTCATCCGTCTCACCATTTTGTCAAAAATAAAAAAATTAATACACAAACTGTACGAAAACTTGTTTGATTGGTAGAATGTAACATATCCCGAAACAATCATTACGTGAGATGTCCGTCCCCGGAAATGTTGTTTAATAGCTTATGTGGCCCTCTGACAAATTTGTGGACCCCTGTTCTACTCGATTCATCTTTTGAAAAAAGAGGAATCAAAGCATTTGCGCGATGTATAGTATTTCGCTAAAGTCAAGCAGGCAGACCTCCGATATCGTCCTTGCTTAATATGAATTTTGTTGCCAACAAATATCGTATGTGCTACGTTGCTTTCACGTAAACACTTTGGTTTCTTTAACGTAATACGTATGGACGTACGTCACTGCGGTAATTCAACCCCGTTTGCTTTGTGCAGTAATTCACCCATGCGTGCTCATTCGCTACTACGTTAGTCATTTATTTATTTGAGTAAACACTTATTTCATGAGTCAGTTTTTTTTGTCGCCACTTGTATTCTTGACGTCAGGCAGTTTGTTAAGATGTTATGATTTATGAGCTTGTATTGCGAAATTTCGATTATAGTGTTTGTTTTTTCTCTGCTGTTGCTTCAGCCTTTCAACATTTCACCTGTAAGCTTTGCTTGCAATTTCCAGGACTGAGGATGAGTAATTTTACGTGAAATCGATTTCCTATTAAAGATTTGCTGATCGATTCCTTGCTTACACCCATCGTGGAAAGTACCTACGTTAGCTCCCGTTTGACAGTTCATCACTGCCACGCTCACCTGCTTTTCAGTGGCCGACAAAGTGGTTGTCACATCGAAAAACAACGGCGACCCAAAACAGCACATTTGGGAATCCGATTCGGAGTCTTTCTCCGTTGTGGAGGACCCGCGCGGAGTGACCCTGGGCCGCGGCACAACTGTGTCCTTGTACCTGAAGGAAGAAGCGTCTGACTACCTTGAGCTGAACACCATCAGGGAATTGGTACGGTGTTCAACGCTATTATTTGCCGTGAACAGTTGTAGTTGGTATTGCGCCAAGTTCCTACGGAGTCTGAAAATTATAGAAAAAGGTTTGGTCATTTTCCAGCCTGCAAATACCAGGAAAAAAATTTTCGTCTGTTACTAGTGATCTTTTGACATGCATTTTCGTAACATTTTATATAAGATTGATAATTCTGCTTTCATCTTGTTAACTATTATAGTGCCTGTATGTCATTCGGAAAAGTTCATATCTGAAAGCTTATATTCAAAATTGCGTAGGAACGTGGTTGCGTATCGCGCTGCTGAGTGTAATACAGGGTGTCCATAAAGTCCTGCACACATTTCAAAATGTAATTGCGAAGTAACTAAAGTAGATAAAATCATACAGTTTTTTGCAAAGTGAAGTTTGTTTATTAAAGTTTAAGTAATAGCCATATTTCAAGAATTTGTTTTCATGCTATTGATAGACTTCAACATGTGCTCCATTTGTTGCTCTCAATATGTCAAGGCGATACTCAATTTCGCGCCAAGTGTTCTTCGGGTTTCCATAAATTTTTTAAACCATCTCTTGATGCTGTTAGTGTGCGGAGGGTCTTCTCCAAACTCACTTCTAAATTTACGTTGTACTGCAGTTGGTGGTTTCAATTATTGGTACCAAAGAACACACTGTGCTTTTTGTTGAATGGTGAACATGTTTCATACTTTGTTGCAAACTTACGCCTTTATTAAAAATGACTTATTCTTGCTTATCTGAACAATAAAATAACCTGTAAAAAATAACAAACAAACAAACTTTATGGTAGTATAATTCACTGTCGAAAATGTAAAGTTTCTACCTTATGTGGTTTTTGCGATATAAAAATTTGTAATGTGTGCAGGACTTTATGGACACCCTGTATTTCGAATGCGACCGTATTTGATGTATGATCTGGTGTGGACGTCTTCGAGCTAAGCCAGTGGTCCTTAACGGGATCCCCAGAAAAATATGGGGGCGCCCAGAGGGGAATGGCAAGGTGCTTTCTTTGTAACCCTCACATACACAACAACAACAACCACTTTGATTGATAACATCACCGCAGAAAGGAATAGGGATCCATGAGGCTTGGGACATGATAAGAAAAAACTCTGCTGAACCAATGCCATTCAATGTTGTTGGGTGTGTGCTATGCTCAAAACTGTAGGTGTGTTAGGGAGAAGATGCCGATGCTACTGTACTTTCTTTGTAATCCGACACCGGTTTTATGTTCACAGATCCAAAAGTATTCTCAGTTCATCAACTTCCCCATCTACCTGTGGGCTGAAAAAACAATCAAGGAAGAAGTTCCTATCGAGGAAGAGGAATCCACTGAAGAGAAAAAAGACGAAGGTGATGTCGAAGAGAAAGACGACGAGGCCGAAGTACGTCAGCTGGGTCGCGTTTCAAAGAGTTGTCTTTCTGTGTACACGTAACATCTCTTTCAAAAACAATTTCAGTGTTGCAAGAAATAATAACGCGACTATGAAACGAATCGTTGGAATCTTCATGTTATTCTTTTTTATACAACTTAGTAAGACTTCGAAATTTCACTAAATTTTAGTTAATGTGTTAAAAATGCTCACGTTCGCTTTTAGGTTGAAGAAGAAGCCGAAGAAGAAAAACCGAAGACCAAGACGGTTGAGAAGACTGTGTGGGACTGGGAGCTGATCAATGAGACGAAGCCTGTTTGGCAACGTCCGGCCAAGGAAATAACCGACGAAGAATATAATAAGTTTTACAAGTCGATCTCCAAGGTATTGCATTTTTAAACCGATATTAGTGTTTGCCGTTGCCTAGAAAACGCATTCAACTAATGTGCTAAAAGTTATTCATTTCCATGTAAGTTACGAAATAATATCAGTAAAGTTTAAGTACAACCAGGTCCGCAACCAGCTGCAGAACCTATGGGTAAAGGGTATAAACAACTGAGAAAATTGGGCGAAAGAGGAGCGAACGAGAAGTCGCTTTGCAATACACAATGAGCGATCTCCCTGTTTTTAACCCACTGGTTGCGGCCCTGAATTCCGCTTTGTCGACGAAGCCATCGTTTATTCCTTCCTCGTGTAAAGGACTCGCAAGAGCCACTGGCCAAGACGCACTTCGTTGCCGAGGGCGAAGTCTCCTTCAAGTCCATTCTCTTCATTCCTACCTCCGCTCCCCACGGCATGTTCCAAGATTATGGTCAGAAAAAGACCGATTTCATTAAGGTCGGCGTTTGCTTGCCTTTGCACTGCATGCCACCAAGCACTGTGACGTGACTTGCTTCCTGTGTCGAGCGCATGCATGCTCGACTCCTATATTCTTTTGCTCATGTTTTCCCCCCGCACTTGGCAAACTTAAGGTGATGCGCACACCCAGGACCGAAGTCACCGGCAGACCAGCCTGCTGCAAGCGACTGTAGGTGACGACGTCTAGTTCGGTTCTTACTTCTGTTGCGCCGTAAGCAAACCACCGCTCGAAAAGGTCCGCTCCGTGACATACCCTACTACTGCTGCTGCATGCCCGAGCTCTTACCTGCATGTATGTGTCTTTGTTTTATTTGACCCGCGCTCGTCTGGCTCGCGCAAGGATTCCAAAGGCGCGATAGCACGCACCCACTTCACTGCAGAGGGGGAAGTGTCGTTCAAAAGCGTCCTCTACGTTCCCGAAGTTGCGCCGAAGGCAATGTACGATACGCATGGTAAAAAAGTGGACCACATAAAGGTAGACTGAGCCACCTCGGGCGCTTTCAGGCACTTAAGGCGCTGTAATGCGGTGCATTAAGCCCTTGCTGGTATACGCACAGCGCAGTATACTGCTGCTGTAGTAGCAGCCGTGACTTTACCAGAATAAGATGTAAATTGGCGAACGAACTACTACGTGCAGCGTGGAGACAAGCGTGTTTTGACTGTTTTTTTGCAATGTGTACCTCGGTTAAAACTTAATCCATCCAGACATCCAACCGGTCTAAATGTAAATAAGTCGATTTGCGTCAGGATGGTTTTGCAGCCAAAATAGATTAATGTTACGCTCGTGGTGCAGCTGCTGCCACGTCTTTGCTGCATTGCTTGCCGTGTGGAGACTTAACCACAACCGTAGTGATGCTGTTCTGCGCCGCGTGAACTGACACGCAAAAAAACGATCAAAAGCTGCAAAATACGTTTGTCTGATGTGGTGCTTCTTTTAATGGTGATAAGTGGCTGATCCCCGTTCAATAAACTGAAGGCGCTTTGAATTCTGTGGTCTAGAACAGTAGTTCTTAACCTTTTTATCACGCCTCCCTTAAAGTAGTTCTTTGTTTCGAGCCCCCCTGACTTTAAATAAGCTGTACAAACAAATGTATTTATTTGTTGGTTAATTCACTGATCAAAGTTTCCATGTTGCAGGGCGCAGAAGGGCTCGCGCTCCCCCTGGAAATTTATTGACTCCCCTCTGGGGGGTGCGCGCTCCCCGGTTAAGAACCACTGGTCTAGAATCAAGCTCAATGCATAGTTTTCCTTCCTTATCAATAATTGTACGTGCGTGTTGATTCTGTCGTTACAACTGCTTTCTACCAGCTTCATTTTCGTTTTTACATGCATGCTGCCTGTGCAGAGTAGCGATAATTTGTTGTGTCTGTGGTTTTTAATGCACTGTGTTGTCGATCGCACCTTTATGACGGCATTCGGGTAAACGTCTCGCTCTCATATGTAAAAAAAAACACGCCTTGTGACCACCGCGAAATCGTCTCGTACGCCCATTAACGTTCCACGAGAATAAAGCACTGTGTTCGCGTTCTTTGCAGTCCACGTTGAGCGACGGCAACGGAGTTTTTGCATAGATTGCGCGACCGCGCGAGACCCTCCTTTGACGAGCAAAAAACTAAAACGTGCTTTTTCTCAGCTGTACGTGCGTCGGGTGTTTATCACGGACGACATGCGCGACATGGTGCCTTCCTATCTCAGCTTCGTTTACGGTGTGGTAAGTTTGCCCCTCGGGACCAGTAGCCGCACCGTAGCTGATCACCACGTAGTCGAACAAACCCACTCAACCGCGGCGCACCGACGCAAACGTGCGTCGCCAGGCGACGGGACTCTGCTGCTCCACGTCGCTGTAGTGTTAACGCTCGCGCGTGCATTCGAACGTCGTTTCGATGCAACTAACGCCTGGTTTCGGGTCGCCTCTTGTAGATGTACGTGCGTAGAGTCTTCATCACGGACGACTTCCAGGACATGATGCCGAAGTACTTGCAGTTCGTCCGTGGTGTGGTGAGTACCACTTCCTTTGTTTGCTGTACCCAAAGCAGTGGCTTCAACACTACTGGATAAGTGGAATGTCATGTACGGTTACGCGCAGCTTTAGTGGCGGGTGGTAAAACAATATGAAGGTCACTTGTTCCGGCTCGTGCCCCATCCACTTGGTAATATTGGTTGTAGTGCTTACCCGTCGACTGACGATGAACGCGTAGTGGATGCTGGGTTATAGCGCGATATTAGAAATATAACACTGGGGATAGTGGTTGTGCTTGTGCAATGACTCGCGTTAAAGCATACTTACCGTCATGCTGCTGTGGTCTGTTGTCATCAGCAAAACTTTCTAAACATTATTGCTTGGCAGGGTCCCACGCGGTATTAAAGTATAGAAAAAGTTTTGGATTGTGAAATTGGTTTTCAAGACCTTGAAAAAGTATTGAATTTGGTCAACATGTACAGAAAGCAGGTTTTTTAAAGGAAAAGGTTAGGTACCCGGTATGGACATGTAGGGACCCGATTTTCTCTGTTTCTAGGGACCCGATGCTAATTTTCTGATTCTAGGGACCCGATGCTAATTTTCTGATTCTAGGGACCCGAATCGGGTTCCTAAAACACCTTAAAACACTTTCAGAAAGTATTGAAAAAGTATGGAAATTCTAAATTCAACCATTTGTTTGTTCAAATTTTGTTCTTCACCACTGAGTACACTTCAGATGTTATTTGCATTGTGTTCCATGAGTAAAATCTTCGAAAAATGGAGCGAAATGATGGTATTAAAGTCTTACTTGAAAAGGTTATGGAAAATGGTTTTTGAAAATGTGTGGCAACCCTCTGTTAGAATGGAACTTCCTACCTCGCAGAGACCACACCCAGGGAATAGTGTATAGTTTGCATGTTTTCTAGGCAGTGGATTCACGCCATCGTATGCAAGGGCGTACGCAAGGGGTGGGTTTTGGGGTTAAAACCTCCCCCTTGAGCTTGCTATTTTACAAAAACTTTGTTAGAAGGCGAGTGTATAGGGCTTTATTTTTTACAAAAATAAGGTGAGTGTGTGTAGAAGAATATGCCTATTACATCAACAAACTTCGCTTGAAAACATTAATATGACATCAAATTGTGACGTCACAAACAGCGCACATCAAATACAAATAACCACTATCTGCCACTGAATAAAATCCCCCCCCCCATGAAAATTTTCTGCGTACGCCACTGATCGTATGTTTCAAGTTTGGGGAAATGCTGACAGTACAGCGTTCTACATGTGCCATGCTGAATGACACAACACCATTTGCCATACACATCTTTATCTACCACCGTGGTGTAGTCCGCAGCAGTTGCTCCTGCTCGAAAGCGCGTTTCAATCGATGTAGACGTGTATATGATTTGCTAACAGTCTTCCGTAGTAGACTAGTGACACATAGTCGATTGCTGGGTGGGAGGTTGTCAAAAAATTGTGAGAGGGCAATCAAATTCAAAAGGTGGGAAACCATTAACCATACTGGAGGAACCTGCTGTTTGCTAATACTTGGGCAAACCTTTATTCAATACTTGCATCCAAATCCAATGTTCGCATGTATTTTCTGGTGTCTCTGACGAAGCAAGTCAGACAAAGTATGTTTTGCCGACTTGCGAAATGTCTTTCTTGCCCCAAGCGACGCGTTGTTTGATCGCGAAGGTTGACAGCGACGACTTGCCGCTGAACGTTTCCCGTGAAACGCTCCAGCAACACAAGCTGCTCAAAGTGATCAAGAAGAAGTTGGTCAGGAAAGCCTTGGACATGATCAAGAAGATCGACCCGGAAGTGTACAAAGAGAAATTCTGGAAGGAATTCGGCACAAAGTAAGCGAAACTGTCAAAACTCTAATGTCGAAAGCAAATCAGGGCACAGCGCGAGCCGAGACGATGTGTTTTTTTACGGAAAATGTTGTTTGCAGCGTCAAGCTTGGTGTGATTGAGGACCACAGCAACCGCACGCGTCTCGCCAAGCTCCTGCGCTTCTTCACGTCCAACCACCCGACTGACCAGACGAGCCTTGAAGCCTACGTTGAGCGCATGAAGGAAAAGCAGGATAAGATCTACTTCTGCGCTGGCAACGGTCGCGAGGAGGTGGGAGGAGTTAACATAAGATTTTGCTCTTTTGATCGTTTTCAGATGTGTTAGTGCTTGAACCGCGGACATGTCGATCAGTTAACCAATTCGTTAAACTGTCACACCTTTTCAGGGGCTGGTTGTCTGGAAATTCTTATAGATTCAATGCTGCTGTTAAGTCAAACAAAATCGCATGCGCAGTTCTTTCTGTTGCTTTTTCATACTGAACGGACGCATGCTGTAAAAACTTGCCGAAACTGCGCTGATGCAATTCAATGTGTGTAGTCCAGGCTAACGATGGCTTGGAGACATTGTTTGGTCTTGCGTAATGTAAAAGCGATGCGTTCTCCAAAAAACACCGCGCCCTTTTTCAAACCACTGTCTCACTCAACCAGGTGGAAAAATCGCCATTTGTCGAGCGTCTTCTGAAGAAAGGCTACGAAGTCCTCTACCTGACTGAGCCCGTTGACGAATACACCATCCAAGCACTCCCCGAATTCGACGGAAAGAGATTCCAGAACGTTGCCAAGGAAGGATTGGGCTTGGACGAGGGCGAGAAAGCGAAGGAGCGCAAAGAAGCTCTTGAAAAAGAGTTCGAACCTTTGGCGAAATGGCTTAAAGAAAAGGCTCTCAAGGACAAGGTTAGGAGCTGTTATTATTGCCGTTCTCGCTCGAAGACCGCCTGATCACGTGACAACGAACTCCAGGCTGTGTTACGCAGCGAGTCACTGCGTGTTTTTTTTCAAATCACCACGTGGCATGTTTTTTTCA
>Ga0210059_1008525_pt1 | contig 16161 bp, 7 predicted proteins | sample Ectturendosymbi2_FD_188042 | JGI IMG/M metagenome (GOLD analysis project Ga0210059, IMG submission 188042) | Ecteinascidia turbinata endosymbiont from Florida, USA - Sample 2 (SPAdes) (version 2) | ecosystem: Host-associated > Tunicates > Ascidians > Unclassified | place: Key West, Florida...
CTGGGTATTTATGCATATAATGTTAACTGGGTTACGCCATACAAGCAGGCTGAAAGAAAACCATTTAGATACGTAGGCTGCAGGTCGTCAACTTTGACAAGTTGTATCTCATGAGGTGTTGGCGACGTCATCACCAATTTTGGTCTGCGACCTTCTCTCGCTGCTGTCAACATTCGGTGACGTCATCACCCGTAAAAATCGCGAGGGCGAAATCTACACCAGACCCAAAATCTCATTCGGCGTACCTTGCACCACTGTGATGCCGCCGGCACAATCCAAATCAAAAAGACAAAAAGTGTTTCAAACTGAAAAACAGCATTCAAAACCGACGGATCCACGTAAAGCGCATAAGGCTTTGCACGGGAATTCGGAGGCTATAAAAGACTTTTCGCAAAATAAAGGGCTTGAGCATAGAGTACAAGACTTACTTTTCAAGAGAAAGCAAACAAAATTTCGCATTCACTGCACAATTTCTATTTAGATGCGATCAAACATCGAGGTCAAACCGAAACATCGGCAAAAATCCTCAAGACTGCCATGAAAGCCGACAAGGTGTACCCGTAAACATGTCGCTTTGAACTCGTTCAGGGAAAGATTTTTAAAAAATAAGAAGTTTCAGGTTATAGTACAAGACTTACATTTTGAGAGAAAACAAACCAAATTCTTCACCAGACCCAAAACCTCATTCGGCGTACCCTGCTCATCACCATTGTGGAGAATACTTACTTGATAACAGATAAGCACAAATTGAATCATCGCAAAAAGATAAAAGCAGAACACGACAGTTGGCTGATTCTCGCAAGCTTGCAGAAAACCTAAAGCTTTTAACTGTCGATGCAAACAAAATTCCTTGAAAATGCTAGAGAATTACAGCAATTGGTAACCCTTTAGAGGTTTATAACTTCTCGATGCATTGCTTGAATGCAGATGAAGCTCATACAAAATTCTATTTTTGAACTTTGGGGTATTTGTTGCAACTTTAAACGCTTTTCTTTCAAGTTATTGCTAGTATTTTGAACTTTACCTGTTATTTTCAGATGAAAGCCCCTGTTGCTGGATTTATCTTTTGCTTGCCGAACGAATCTACCAAACGTACAATTAACGTTGCGATTTTGGTGAAGACGTTCACTCACAAACATCCCCAGACATGCTGTTACTGGCTTCTCTGTCAAAGTACACGTGCTGTTGCCTGCATTGAAAGAAAACGTTCGTTCTGCGTCACTGATCACAATTGCGATATTCCAGTTCATTCGTGTTAACTCATTGAGCGGCAAGAAAATTGAAGAAACGCAAGATCTCCAAGCAATCCTTGGATGGATTTGAGACGAATGTTCTCTCTTTATTGAGAGCGCCAAGAGGAGTTCGCTGTCGATGTGGTTCGACGGAGCAGAACTAATCATGCGTAAAATATGGTCACCAAAAACGCGATGTTTCAAAGTTTCGTAGGTGTTAGTTCTAACCAGTGTTGCCACTCAGTGACGTAGCAAGGCCAAGTGCCGCCCGGGCCCGACCAAAAAAGTGCCGCCCTTTCCACCCCTCAAATTTGCTTTCAAACATTTAAAATGAAAGATCACGTTTCGCGCTTATTTTAAAGATATAAGGATTAATAAAGCATCTTGAAAATCACAATCAAACACAAACTAAAATATGTCTTGTTTTTCATTGCCGATTATGAGTCTTGCTTTTCTACTTTGTCGCCTTTCTTATCATTAATATTTCTGTTTTTTACATTCTTTACACAGGCATATAGGAACACAACATATTTCGTCAAATTTTCTTCCCTGTTGGTTTTTAATCTCCGGCACGCTCACCGCATGGCTTTTTAATATTACTTATTGCAGGGAATCAAATGAAAAATTCAAGGGATATGATGGCGGCATATCTACTTTACAGATGTAAGCATTTATGTATGTTAAAATTTCGTGTAGTACACATGGGCGTCGGAAGGGGAGACAGGGGGTCTTGGCCCACCCTGGATTTTGAAATTATTAGCAAAAATGTTGTTTTTTCAATTTGGTGTGGTAAAAGTTAAATTTCACCACTTTTGGCCCCCCTGGAAAAAATCCTTCCGACGCCCATGGTAGTATACCCGTCTTTAACTAAAAATAGTATGCATACTGCATATATCAGGCTATAACAATCAATATTTGATTTAATTTAATTTTAATTTAATTTAATTTATTTGTTTGTAAGCAGACACGATGTCCATAGTATGAGCACACACACTCTGCAGAACGCAAGTTGATACAAACAGACAAAACAGAACGTAACACAAGGCATTGAAGCCGGAGGAATCACAGGGTTGCAGACAGAGCCGGAGGAAAGGCCCCCCATACCCCCCGGCCGTGGGGGCGCCGGGCAAAACGGGCAAAAAGGGGGCCCCCAAATATGACCAAGTACCTTTGTTACGACATGTAGAGACACCAAAAATGAATTCACCAAGAACTGATTTCCCCTTTCAACATTCATATTATCTAACATGTCGAGGAAATTTATCTTCGCGTAACTTCCTAAAGCCAACCACTGCGAAATGCATTGTGAGCAGCTTCGTTGTTAGCATTGGCCTTGGTAAGCTGGCTGTTGTCAGGTAACGTTTGCTGAATCCACGTTGATTGTAAGCATTTTTTGGTATAGCCTAGTACAAACTTACTCAGGAAAAATAGGTTGTAGACCAGTTGCATAGCTAGAACATTTGGCCAGGCCGGGAAACGTAACTGAAAGGGGCCCCACTTGCCACTGTAGGGGGCCCCTCGCAAACATTCAGAAAAAATTTTATAAATAAAAGTGTAGCCGATCGGGATGTGGATTTCTATATAGGCATGCTAAAACCCGAAATCACCGTAAAGCAACAGTCCAAAAACTTCTGAAAAACGCAAAAGCAACAACTTACTGAAAACCAAAAAAGGTATACTGCATACCGAAATATAAACAAAATGGGAAATCAGTTTTTGCATTTATCTTGTCAGAGGGGAGGTTCGCACCCTTGTATCCTGGTCAGTCACACCAATGTTTTTGACCTGTTTTGTATCCTTTAACTGTACAATAATAGAATAACCGGTGTTGTATTCGTAGCCCGCGCCTGTAATATCCGGTGTGTATCGTGCATCAGAGTTGTCCAATGAAAACATGAAACTTTACACCAATGAGAAATCCAGTTCTTTAACAAATAGCCTGACGATGCGCACGGTGGTGGGCCTCGGCCCAATTGTGGCCCGTTCAGCACTTTTTATTGGGCCGCGCAACACTTGCTGTTATGGGCCATGTTTGCTGCGCCGGTTGCGTGGGATCAAACATAGGCTACTGTAACAACTGTAGAACATGGATTGTTTGACGTTAACACGGCATTGATATTAAAAGATTTACTAGCCTACATTAACACAGCATTGCTATGTTACAGATAAAGTTTGAAATTGGGTCTTCAACCATAAAACGGGCCTTTAATTACGACTGAAAGGGCATGGGCGTCCGCAGTAAGGGGGCAAAACGGTCATTTCCCCCCCTTTTTAGCAATTGGGACAAAGAACCAAAATTTTGTAGCAATCCTGAAGTCAGGAGCTCAATTCCGATTAAACTGATTTATTTCTTGCGTTGACAGTTTATTTGCCAGTATGACACTCACAGTGCACAAAAACCAGGTTCACTGTCCTGGTGTTGTGCAGTGATGAGTTTGCAGTTCACTCATATACGCTGCTTTGCCTGTCTGCAGAGACTAGAAGTTGGCTCATTGCGCAGTTCCCCAGACTAAACAAAGGTAAGTGGAGATTCATTTTAATCCTATATATTAATAGTTATCAAGTCTCATCAATGCTGTCAAATGCGAAATGCCATTTTTTGGAGCGAAAATTGTCTAGTCCGACTGCCCTGGTGTGATGGCGGCGAAGATTTAGGTAATTTTCTGTGAGTATCCGACGACAAATAATATATTTTGTTTACTTCGCTAATGAAATGTATGTCGCTATTATTTATCCCTCATATCAGAGGATGTTAGACAAATGTACTTTTATTGATTAGTTCCACCGCTTGAGAGGATTATCACAGATGAGTAAGCCAATATTTTAGCCCTGACCTAATTCATCTCAGTAAGCAGCCGATCACGTGACCTAATCCGGCTTGTGTGATTGGTGGAGCAGCTTTGTTTACAAAACAAATCGACTGTGTAGTGCAACGGTGCACAACCTGCGGCTTCCGATAATGAAATTTGCAGCCGTCCACATGTAATTTAAAATATAAGATTTGGCGGCCGTGCTGGCGAAAATTGAAGCAAAACATACGCAAGGCAAGAAAATCAGTCGACACGATCGATTCGTAACAATATGGATGGTGATGTCACAGAGTTATAGAATGAATGCACAATTTATGTGTGAATGTGTTCTGTATCAGGGTCGCCAGATTGGACTTTTTTAGGTCCCAATTTGCAAAATCTGGAGCATTTCAATCACGTTTGGACCAAAAAAAATTATTTGGACCTTTGGACCTTTCGAGCTTAAAGTTTGGACCTTTTTACGATTTTAATAAATAAGACTTTATAGATTTCAAAAAAATTGTAAATTTGGACCTAATTTGGACCAATTTGTGAATACATTTGGACCTTTCCTCTGTAGAACATCTGGCAACCCTGTCTGTATTGGTTGGCACTTGGAAGTAACCTATTCTTTAGTTATCGGCCCAGAACTCTTATTGTATTGCTAGCGCATGGATCACTACGCTGGCAGCACAAACCTCTGTAACACCACCTTAACCAATGAAACTGAATCACAGACCGCATCTGTTAAATGTCATAAAATATTACAAATTTTATAAAGCTGTACAGTGTAAACTGCGATTTTGGATCTTCAAACATGTGTATGATAGGAACATTGAACAGTTCACTATTTGCGGAGAACCCTCTGGGCTGTATATGTGCAGGTCTGAAGTGTAGGGTGATATTTCTGCACAAGAACAGCAAAGTGTCTTGTAAAGTACAGTATTGAACATTATTTTTTGTCTGTCATCTTGGGCAAACTTATTTTGTTGTGCTGTGACAAACAAGTACATTTTCTTGTACGTAAGCTATGTACAGCTCTTGCTGGTTTAATTGTGCATTGTGTTCATATCGCATGATTTTGTTTTTTAGCATTCATAGCAGTTTAAGATTCTTACAAATACAATGAAAGACTTTGTCTGCGTTGAATTTGGTGACAAATCAGCAGACGTTGTATACAAGCAATGGATGACATCTGATAGAAAGTGTCGATGGCCCCAAGCTGGAATAGATGTCCCCTTTCTGGCTAATAATAAAGCACAGTCCAATAGCAAATGGAAAGTTTTCCATTGCATATTCTTATGCCAGTCAGGTATGCCATCTTTTATCACAACATCTTGTTAATGATTTGGCAGTTGTGAAAGCACTGCTTGATGACTTTCAAAAGCTTTTTTTCGATTCTGTTATGACATACTGTGCCATGTTTCAGGATCATACTGGCATTGTGAAGCTAAGACCTACAGCGTGAAAGTTGTGAATAACACATCTGATGAGACATGCAGTACACTGGACATGTCATGTTCAGATGAGGAAAATATCTGCCCACCAACCCCTGAAAGTACCGAACGTGTAACACTACAAACTACCGATTTTTCCACTCCTAAAAGGTAACACACATTACTTTCATACGACACTCTTATAATAATATATGCAGTTCAACTTATTAGTCCTGATTTTATGCTAACTACGCTGACTTGTACTCTATTTGTTATTGTGACGGGATTATCGCTTGGTTGCGGCTCACATCCAAGCAGCATCTCTTGGCTCAATCGTACGCAATCTCTCAAGCGACAACTCGCTCTCAACTTTTCGTGGTCAGGACTCGGAGAATCAAGAAAACTGAACAAAATGTTATTTAAAGATCATGCCATCTATTTAGTTTTTACGAGTAAGTACAGTACACTAGTGTAAATTTCATTTTTGTATTTCGTGGCTACCGCACAGCACGGCACAATTTTGGTATGCAAACGAAGAGAGGCAGGCTGTTTCCATTCAGGCACAGCTTGTTTTGCGTGGAACAGTCTGTACTTTTTTGCGTGAAGTTGCATGACAAAGAGATTCTCAGTAGTATATTTAACGTGTGCTTGACGCATGGAAAACTTCCGCAGTTTGCATGCAAACTGTCATTGTAGCTATTTGTAAAAATAAGCAAAGGGGACATAAGTGATGCTGGAAACTATAGACCTGTTTCTCTTACAACTACCATCTCCAAACTGTTTGAACATTACATTTTGTCGTGCATTTCACCATTTGTGGTGAACACAGACAAAACAGTTGACAAGTGCATATTTTTACTCAGACTGTGTTGTATTATGTAAACAAGGGTACCCTGTGTTTCCAGCATTCTTAAATGTGTCTAAAGCATTTAGCACGACTAACCACGATCTGTTGTTTGCTAAACTAATTAGGCACTGCCTACAGATGTGATTAGTAACACAGCTGATGAGTTGGTATGAGCCATTAACTTTGGATCCCCTCTAACAAATTGGTAAGGCAAGGGGGAGTTGCGCCCCGTGAACAAAGGAGTAAATTATCCTAATACCTTAAAGGTTGCACCCTCTACGAAACCCACATTGCCTATAGGCTCGCACTAATTCACTCGCAGTTCAAGCCTACATTCTGAACTCTAAATTGCCTATAAAAACACACCAACCACACTGTCGCTGTACGAATGTCATTTTCTGATACCTTTACGTCAGGGGTGTGCAGCCATGCACCACTGCCGGGCAAAATGCACATAACCAGATTGGTCCACGGGCCGCAGCTGCGTTTGTCTGTTGGTAGCAGTAAAACTGCCCAGAAGACCTGTGGTCCACTGACCTCAACAACACTGAATGGCTTGAGGACCTTGTGGATTTTGTTTGAGCTGCTGCTCCACGCAAAAAGCTGTATTTGTCAAATTGTGCATCATGTTAGACAACTTGCTGGCCACTCACGGAAGATTGGCAATACCCCTTTATAATCTGGACCTTTCCGCGGGCCACAAAAATTCACGGGTTGCACACCCCATCTTTACGTCATGCAGAAAAACATCGGTTCTATTGAAACTGAGCAACGTTACTTTTACCGAGTTTTTTCTTCGCCCACCAAAAGTAATTGATACTTTGTGGTACTTGTTTATTGAAAATATCCCCCCATTGCACATTGAAAAATAGCATGAGACGTGCCAAGATATGTTTGTCGTCAATGCCGATGAGTGTCAGCTGATGTAATGCTGTGCCGTTAGGGCATTGCAAAAGGTCGAACGTCAGGAGAAAAAGGATTAAGCTAGTGTCAAGCAAAGCAAGCTGTGCACAAATGGAAACAGCCTGCCTCACTTGGTTTGCATGCTGAAATCGAGCACTATTGTGCCCAATGGAAATCATCCCTAAGTTCCAAACATCGCTTTTCATGGGGGCAGAAGGAGGGATATCTAGAACTAGGAGAACTTACAAGTTCTAGATATCCTGGACAGGGGTGACATGTCCCCCTCAACTTTTGAGATTTATCTAATCATTGTGTGAAATTCTAAGAAGCAACATTCATAACATACAATACTACCCTAGTTTTTTCCCCAGGCAAATGTTCTTGTAAAAGAGGTTCTTGCCTATAACTTCTACTCTGACATGCTGCTGTGCTGTGCAGATGTTCTTCAACACACCTCGTTCAATATGAAAAAGGGAAAGAAAATCTGCAAGGAGTTGCAAGTGTTTTTTCCGGAGCATGTGACTGGGATGGAGGAAGACATCACGGCAAGATGCAAAAAGAACACATAAGTTGTGGTGTTGCTGGTGCATCCAGTTAGAGCCGTGGTGGAGATAGTTTCAACTCTGCAGACACATGCGTTGTCTCTAACGAGGAAGATCAGTTATGCTTGAACATATGCTTCCTTGCAAAATTTAGTTATTTTTGACCACACTCAATTTCCTCGAAAAGACTAGATCTACTCCCTCGTGCACAGAGACGTGCTTAATTCATTTGTAATTTTTTCTCACCGTGTTCTGTGTTTATTTATTTGTCTATCTCAGGGTTTCTCAAACGGGGTCCTCGCCTTGTGGGCCACAGAATGGTTCTCTGGGGGCCACGAACAGAGGCCTTCATAAGGAAGCTTTGTCGTGATATTGCATAACCCAAGTGTCACGATATATTAAGTATTCGCCAGTTGAACTTTGAAGGGGGTCACGGCTCATGAAAGTTTGATAACCATTGGTCTATCTAAATGTGCTCATTTTTTAAACCGTTGTTTTTTAACACTGTCAAAATAGGGTTGGTTAGTATTTCCAATTCTGGACAAATTTTTAAAACCTGGTGTCGAGTGGCTGAGAAGAAAAATAGGACACTTTTTTCTGGTTTTGATAAAAATGTGATTTTCACGATAAAAACAATATTTTGCGCTATAAAAACACAATGATATTTTGAAAGTACTACTGTTGTTCAATGCTTAGTGTATTATTGAAATAATAATTAAGCAGAGTTTTATTGGGCTTCTTTTTTGATTTCTTCTTCCACAATTTGTGATCGGATCTCTTCCTCAGTGGCGTAAATAACGGGGGGCAGAGAGGCGAATCGCCCCCTAGCAAAGTTGATGTAAAAATTTCAGTAAGAAATTGATGCTTTTTGCGTTTTTCAGATTATTTTCCAATGATATAAGCTTTTTGCATAGCCATCCACACCCGGTGTCAAAGCGAAATTTCTGACCTTTAATTATTGCTTGTCAGTCATTTTGCTTCTCAGAGTAAAGGAATAGTTTGGTGATTATATTTTTGATGTGTGTTGTGTAAAATAAAAAGTTTTGGTTAGATGTCAGATGCCCACAACAAGCTACAGTACGTAATTTAGTATAAACACTGAAAAATACTGGACGTAGTGTTAGATCTCAATTATACTTCTTTTTCTGAGACAAAGCTTAACCCGACACACCCAAGCCCTAATCACCAGTTTTCGCGGCGTATTTGATAGGTGGAATATTACTCAGAACATACACACATGGTGTGAAGTCAGAAATTTCGCTTGACACCGGATTCACCATCATTTCTCAAGTGTTTTCTGAGTGTTGGCTATGGCTAGCGTGCCTCCTACAGTGGCTAGTGAGCACCTTTCAGTCACGTGTGTAGGTTGAAAAAAAACGGGTATCCCGGCAAAACAAAATAGGTTCGGAAAAAAGGAGTGGGAAACACTAGGGTTAGTTGACTGCATGACCTCCACAATTTGTCACCAATCCTGGGTGGCAATTTTTGTTTGCATTTGTGAGTTCTTCTGCCGTTGTGTTTTCATTTATTAAAATTTCCACACTTTTTGCATGATTACTTATTGCATTGTACGTCTTAATAGCTGAGTCATACGAAACAACAAATGCCTCTTTCTCTTCAATGTTGTTGGAAGAAATATGTAAAATTTGCTTATCTCGCAGCGATTCCAGTGAAAAGTAATACAGTTAAATGATGGTAATCATATGCAGTGTTTGGACGTATGTACAGCTTTCTTGCATTCTGTTTTATATTTTTGTTGCTGTTCGTTCGTATCTTCAGTAAAAAACAACCCCATCTTATTTGTAAATACAATATGTTGTTGACAAACCTGAAATTAGAGAAGACCTGGTTTTGTGGGGCATTTCAGCACAACTTGTATAGACACAAGCTTCACAGGAATATAAAGAATCAGGGACGCAGAACATAACCTACGTTACTAGGTTTTTCCTTGGGTTTGCAGAGATTAACCTACAACATTATTAGATTTATCTTTGTATGGCATGTTTGATTCAACCTGGAAAATCATCTCAGATCGGATGGTGCACTTTTGGGCCTTTTCGGACAAAAATCAAAGAAAAGTCAAACCATTCGTCCTCGATTTAACATTGGGTGCCAGATATACACAGGGATAAGTCAAGTTTGATCCTAAGATAATTTTCCGTCTGGGTGGTGGCAAGTCGTGGTGGGTAAACTAAAGGCATAATTGTAGTTTTGTTAAAGACGACGGCAGTTTGCTTCTTTGTAAAAAAGTACCCTGCTTGAAAAATCTGCAGGTAGTCTATTTTGTATAACTTATGTCAAAATGCCTGGTTATTGCTGTCAACGAAGTGCATTTTTGGTGACTATTCCCGTACAATGGAGCAATTTCTTTTTGTGTAGAATGGGTTAAGCGCTTTGTGAAGGTCCGTTTGCATTGCATCGTCTTAAACCTGAAAAGCATAAGCAAATGTCGACGTTGTCCCTCCCTGGAAAAATTTCTGCAGACGCCAATGGAAAGGGGGGTTGGGGCCCTTTCCATTGGCGTCTTAACGAAAGTTTTCCGATCACTGCTGTATGCAATTCTGCTGAACTGAGATTCAGCAAGCTGAGGCTAATCAAACCGTTTCACAGATCAACTATGACTGATGAAAGGCTGACAAATTTGCCAATGATATCTGTTGAAAGTGAAACTGCTAAAATATTGGATATGACTGAGTTGACAAAAACATTTGCAAACTTGGAAAATTCATTTTCCTAGCTTGAAACATAGCGAATACTTAGGCCTGTCTGCTTTATACATTGTGCGGATGCTGTAGAAAATACTTTTCTAAGCATTTTTAATATAAATCGATGTTTTTTTACAAATGTACTATGTGTTAAATGCAATGTATTGTAAAGGGACCTCAACGTCCAGGCTCGGGGTGGGGCCTCAACCACCTAGCGCCGGCCCTGGTTGCAGACACTTTGCAAATGCATGGAAGACAGAACCATAGGGTTACAGACACATTCTTAACACTATTGTTAGCTAACACATAACACTTGCTACAGCAGAACTACAGAGTAGGGCGCTAATTCCTAGATTTGTCGAGTCTAGGTAAAATTTGAAGGCGTTGTGGCTTGACACGCCATCGATCAAACGGACACTGCAAAGTTCAAGCACTCATTCACAGAGTAAAATGCGATAATAGTGTTCAAAGAATAGTGACGAATACAAACAATCTGACTGCATCAAAGCACGTAACCATACGTTGTATAATATGATCTCAATGATCTAAAGGATGTTTCATTGTTCACTTCACATTTCAGTAGTGGTTTAATCCTCTTAGAATATACAAAAGGTCTCAAACGTTAACTCGGTCGGATCTTGCGCGGAGCGCTCTATACACGCGGGTATCGATTTTGAAAAAATACCTTAAAACAGGTTTAAAACTGGCTATGGTTGAGAAGTACTGGCTTGCAGTCTTCATTGTGGCCTGCACACTTGGTCTAGCTGTTGGACTTCTTCGAATTACAAGTGCATAGTGTTATTCCTTGCTTTTGTTCGTTATCAACAGAACCATCGCCAGAAGGTCTTCAGTTGGGAGACTACATTTGTGCAGGTGGGACTGACATTCTCAAATTTGACATAAAATCCACTGATTTATAGTGTTTCATATTCCAATTTTAGGGGACTTGTAGCTTTTTGGGGAACTAAGCCCACTAAAACCCCGGTGGCGATAGGACTAGTTAACAACAGACATCTATTTCGAAAGCTGTGTTAACAAACCATGCCAGGTGAGAGATAGGCCTGTTGTAATGCTCAGCAGTGATTACAACGTCTTACGTTCGACGGTAAGTGTGTTGAACAACTTCATTCAGTACAGCCATTACCAAGTTGTACAACTGTTTTGATTAACGCCCTTTTTTAATAAAATCCTTCACCACAACCATATCTAAACATATCGTTTACCCTTGCATTAGGTTTTCAGGCTAAGGTTTTTGCCTTAAATTCATCAAAATGAGAGCAACACGTTTTCTAAGCTTTTCTTATTGAAATGAATTTTTCTATGACTACAAATGTAAGGTGCACTGTTGAACAAAGGAGAATTTTACGAAACTCACGCTGCGTATCGGCTGGCTTTGATTCACTCTTCTTGCACTTCAAACCAACAATCTGAGCTCAAAGTTACCTATGAAAACACACCAACTGCACTACCCCGCTTCAAGAACGTCGTTTTCCGACACCGTTACGTCATGCAGAAAAACAGCCGTTGTATTGAAACTGAGCAAAATGAAACAGCTGGCTCGCACTGCTGTTTGTTGGCCCAACATTGACCAGGGCATCGCTGATCTCTGTCGTAAGTGCGCCACATGTGCCATTCATTAAAATGCTCTGCCAAACGCAGCACTTCATCCGTGGATGCTACCAGAGAAGCCCTAGAGTTGTCTGCATCTGGATCATGCCATCAATTTCATGGGCCACAATTGGCTGGTGATGGTTGATGCGTACTCGAATTACCCATGTATCCATCGAACTCAGTCGATATCAGCAAAGACGACGATGAACCTTTTGGAGCAGGATTTTGCCCATTTCGGTTACCCACATACTTTGGTGACGGATAATGCCCCTACGTTCATGTCGGATGAGTTTCAAGACTACTGCCAAGCAAGAGGGATTGTTCATCTGACAGGTGCCCCATATCATCCCGCTACAAACGGATCCGTGGAGAGGTTGGTCCAAACCTTCAAGCAGAGTCTCCATAAGTCGGACAAAGCACCAAGAAATGCGCTTTTCGAGTTCTTGATACAATACCGGCGAACACCTACGCCAAGTGGATATTCACCGAGCGAACTCCTGACCGGTCATCAAATTCGCATGAAGTTAGATGTTCTACTCCTCCCTCCTGCTCACCGCGCCCAAGAGAAGCAGGCACGGATTGCCACCAAGCAAGAATGTGGAAGCAGTTACTTTGTCAACCGCTTCCGCTTCCACACCTATCGCTTCCGCTTCCGACAGTACCTGGACCTTAACAGAGCCTGGGCTCTATCTCATCTATGAACTTGCTGACAAGCATGACTATCAAAACCAGCAGCTTACGATTTACAAGGGCACATTACGATTTACAAGGGCATAAGTTAGTATCTGTCAGCACGGTACTGCTACTCTGTTCTTACAAAAAACTCAACCTAGAAAACTGTTTTCAACACATATCAATACAAACAGCACTTACAACAACCTGACCTTAGCCCAGGGTTTCTTAACATGGGGTGCCCCCCCAGGGGGTTCCGAAATCAATTTCTTAACATGGGGTGCACCCCCAGGGGTGCTGAAATCAATTTCAGGGGGTGCTGGGGAATGACACATATGTGGCGACAAAAGGTAAAAAGAATACGTTTGTCCTTACTTTTTCCTTATAGTAACCAGGTGTTAGCCAATGGTAGGGGTGTTGAACTGCTTAGGCATGGCCAAAAGGAGTGCTGAGGTAGAAAAAGGTTAAGAAACACTGCTTTAGCCAAACAAATATCAAGCTAAATTGCATAGCGTACCGTAATCGTTTAAGGTTTCTCCAAAGCGCTTTGATTGTCATAGATTATTACGCCATAATAATGCTTTGAGCAAAATTCTAGAACGCAAGGTTTTGGACAAACTTGTTACATCTTCAATAAAATTCGAAAAGCATTTTAGGCCGAGTTAGCAAGCACATATGTTCAGTAATATCTAAGTTAAGTTCGCATAAAGTTAAGAGAAAATCTGGATTCAACTTTTTCAGCAATTTATTGGTATTTGCAACAAATCAAACGTGACAACTGGTCATAAAAAAACGTTAAACACGAAACATTATATTGCTAAAGTTCACTATTTGATATAATTGTTCAGAAAGTTCGTTTGCTTTCAAAATGGTTAGTGAAGGTGGAAGGGGCAGTTTGCTCGATGCATGTTATCAATCCCAAGAAATACCTTCCTAACCAGCCCTGTTAATCCGCGGACAGACGCACTAACTTTTTTTGTGTGTGTCTTCAGACATTAGGGCAAATAACGTTTGCACATAACTTCCCACTTCGCAAAGACTTTCCTACAGCAGCTTCACTTCGCAATGTCATGCAATGTTTCGTTAACTTGGATCAGTTGGATGGTTTGACTCAAAATGACTCAGTTAAACGCTTGGCTTTGCCTAACATTGTTTGTGAAGTGAATAGCATAATATAAATGAATACTATATGCCTTACTGAAAAGAATAGTTGGCTTCAGTCACAGCATCAATCAGTCTCCAAACATTAGCCCTAATGATCAAACATCTGTTTGCTAAGGCAGTTGAAAGCACAAGTTCGCACCTACCACATAAGTTCGCACAAACAGCTCAGATTCAAGTTGCGAACATAACCGGGAGATTGCTGTGCTTTCAAACTGTTACCATTGTAGTAGACAGCAGCTAGGTTTGAAAAGTCAGCCTCCGATAAAATCAGTAAGTTGCACGATGACTTGAGCTTCTATGAAGAACGTCATGGATGCTAGTTATGCTTTATCTCGTTCTCTCGCGCTACTGATATCGCACGTTCATTCAGACTTATAGTGCAACTTCACCGCTTAATCCACATTGGGGAATGGACAAGACTTTTTCGCCAAGTTACTCTCTAAGTCAAATAACCTATGCGGAAGCGGTAGGATTTTTGCGCTTCCGCAGAAAAAGGACCGCTTCCGCTTCCACATCCCTGCCACCAACGCGCAGTCAAACGAAGTGCTGTGCTCGGTAACCTCCTATGAAGTCGGAGATCGGTGCTATTATGGACCACGCCATAGTCACCAGCCTCGATGGGTTCCGGGCCATCGTAACAAAAAGGCATGGAACACAAAATGTCAATGTTCGGGTATTGCCACGGGGACCTACCTGGAGACGTCACGTCGACCAACTTCGACCACGTTATGCAACTGAGGATGACATGTTTCCCAGCGATGATCCCAACGACGATCAAGCATCGGCTTTACCGCATCATGAACCAAAACCCCCTCCGAAGATGGCGGCTACAGACAACTCCGTGTCAGGTTCGGGTCACCGCACCAGTGACACGATCGTTGGTCCGGCTCACACTGAGTATGGGCCTGAAAATCCGCGACGTTCGAAAAGAGTACGTCAAACGCGGAAGCTATATTGTTGTTGAAAGTATGGTCGCAAAGTGTTTCTTAAATGTTTCAATTTTGCTGGGGGTGTGATCGTGTAATCCAGTTACTGGAATCATGTAATCCATTCAAGGTAATCATCTGATCGGCGTACTTTGTTGTGGAATGAGCGTGCCTCACCTAATCTACGTTCTTTCGAGTCCGCTGATTGGCAATCGTACACAGTACTTCAGCTAGTGCCTTGCCTCTCCTGTGCCATTCTATGATTGAGTTCGAACCTTCTTCAATTTGATTGTTACTTGTTCGTAGGTACCGGTCGTGTTTGTGCTGTATTTAACGAAAAATACAACAACCTTTAAGTGTAAATAGTAAAATCTAATCAAAAAAAAAATTAGAAAAAAATATTATTTGACGATTATATAAGCAATTATCTGGTGTTCTTATTCGCAAAATGTCGGATAACACTATCAAAATCAACTTGTCTGACAATGCTAGACTCAATGTTTAATCTTGCTAGGTCAACAAGTCCAGTTTGTGACATAGCAGACAGCAAATATTTTTTTACAAAATCAAGCTCACTAAAAATCTTTCAGCAGATGCTACTGTAGCTGGAATTGTCAAGAAAATTCTCAAGCTAATACAAACATTTGGAAATAATTCACACAAGCCACACGGGCCGCAAGGCGGCGACCACTGCTAAGCATTGTCGAAATACTGTAAGTGGTTAGTTTCTCCTGTATGTTTCGAAATCTTCAGATTTCTGGGTATGTTCGTTAATCCTAAACTCACATTCGATTCGACCTTGTATCAACTTGCTGCGCGCGTTTAGCAATCAGCAAAAGGCACAGCACACCTTCACGGTGCACTATAAGTACTTGCGTCCCGCACTGCAGTTACTTTTAATTTTAAACTTTTCAGTTATTATCTTACAAAAATACGCAACATTCGAGGGCTACTGATGTCAGATTGGATTGTGAACTGGCATGTTGCCATAAGCGTACAGCAGGGGGGTCGCATCCCCAACACTGCAAAATTGGCCATTACTTGGGCAAAAAATTTCAAAATTTGGGCAAAGTATACAGCTACATTCACATGTAAGTGAGGTAGTGTCTATTTTCCAAACTAAAGCAAAATTATGACCAAATCAACGGCAAATTAATGACCAAAACGTCAAAATAGTCTGAGACTATTTTGCCATTCTTTGTTGCCTCTGATGGCAAAATAGACACTGCCCTTGAGTGAACTGAAATCATGTGGCAATTCCAGCAGCTTACATCAAATTTGGGCCAACTAAAAAACTTCATTCAAGTTTTGGGTAAAATTAGAAATATTTGAGT
>Ga0210059_1008526_pt1 | contig 16161 bp, 11 predicted proteins | sample Ectturendosymbi2_FD_188042 | JGI IMG/M metagenome (GOLD analysis project Ga0210059, IMG submission 188042) | Ecteinascidia turbinata endosymbiont from Florida, USA - Sample 2 (SPAdes) (version 2) | ecosystem: Host-associated > Tunicates > Ascidians > Unclassified | place: Key West, Florida...
TATTCAAGCACGGGCCCTTATTTATTTTTATGTTCTGTTCACACGGGCGGCTATTCAAACAGGCCCTTAATCAAGATCGGGCGGTAAAACGAGTATATACGGTATAACTTAATAAACAAAAACTCATATATATTGATTATGCTTGATTTATTATAGAATAAACACAATACACATAACTGTACTCACCAGATAATTTAATTTCAGATGTTCACTCTCAGAATGGGTTCGAATACAGCAATACAGGCATACACACTTGTCAGACTGAAACTTTCGATGTTTAAACAAATCATTTCACTAATTCTGTCGAAGTAAATAAACCATACTTATTGTTCTGCTGCTAACGATATCTGAATCATAACCAGAGGCTTAGTGCGTTTTCCTAAGTCAGACTTTTTCCTGTGTCGTTTCCTAAGTTTCGCAGCACGATTCTGCATTGTGACGTCATAGAATCGACTTTGTTCTGATTTCATAAATCAGAACAAGTAGTTAATGTTTTATTTTATCAACATAAATTTATTATGAAGACTTTTAATTTCTTACTTAAATTTATGAAACTCAGCGACATAATTCTGACATCTCTTATTTTTCATGATTCAGAGTATCAAGGTTTTGTTATTTTTAATCATTTTATAGTTCAGAGTATCACAGCTTCGCCGTCTGAACATTTTCATGGTACAGAGAGACAGAGCTCCGCCTTCTGAACGTTTTCACGATCCAGAGAAACAGAGCTTCGCCGTCTGAACGTTTTTACGATGCAGAGAGACAGAGTTCTGCCATCTGAACGTGGTGTGGTCCAGAGTGACAGCGCTCCGCCGTCTGAACTTTTGGTGGATAGACTGTCAGAGTTTCACCTTGTGATTGGTGAAGTCAATGACCTGTCCACAGTAACTTGGAACGTGCGTCAAGAGATCAAGCCAGACAGCATTTTGTCTCGCGACCTCAAGACTTCCAGGGGAGCACTACAAGGACTGAGCAAGGCATCGGCCTTTTGACCATATCAGTCTTGTAGCGAGCGGCCAATTTGGGCAAGCCAAATTTGCGCTGTCGGGTGTCAGCATCTCCCCCAGACAAGCTACTAGTGTCGACCAAAAGAATGAGTAAGTTTTACTCAAACTCTTAGTCTGAGCTTCTTGACCATGGACTCGATTTTCACACGTATGTATGCGTACTCTCGAGATTCCATAGCTTGACCACCAATTCACCCCGTCGAGCTAGGGGATCGTCAGTGACAGAGCTCGAGCTTCTTGACTATGGGCCGGATTTTCGCACGTATGTCTACGGACTCTCCAGTCTCCATAGCTTGACCACCGTCTCACCCCGTCGAGCTAGGGGATCGTCAGAGGCAGAGCTCGTTTTACTTCAAATGCTGACAGACTCAAGGAAAGGCAGACAAGAGAAGGAGTTCTCAGTTCAGAGAAAAGTGAACTGCCTAAAGGCCGAAAATCGGCCCCTTTTAGAGGCGGATTGTCATGTGACTAGTCACAAGACTTTTCTATGTTTAGTAACAATTTAGGGGCGTGTGGTCACGATTCAGAAATTACGTTATTTCGTATATTCTTGATTGGTTAATTCAAACAGTTTGCATTATTTGTTTTTGTTGCTTGGCAACAGTGAAAAAGGCATATTCCTGCTGGTCTGGATTAGTCATTTTGAATCAGTTGTTTTTCGTTGCTAGACAACGGCAGGATGTTCTTCGTCATAGTGGTCACGTTTTGTTCGGAAACGAACTGGATTCAGTTTTTGCTGTTTTCTGATTTCATGGGACATTGGACTGTTATGTGTGTGTAAATGTACAGATCGTAAAGTGTCTGCTACAGAGTATGCGACACTACAGTCGGCATGCGGCTTTACCAACGGTCATATTAAGATTCATGAAAACTCTTTGGAATACCCTGGCGTTATCGACACAAAATCTGATCAAATGAATGAAAATTAAAAACACAAATGAACTGATCATACACAGTAACGGCAATTGACTCTATGTGTACCACACTTTGCTGGAGGGCCCCTTGGATCTTAAGGTCCTAGGCTTAAGCCTACATAGCCTATTGGTAAATCCGACCCTAAGTATACACAACCTACGTGTGACTACTCAAAATCTAATTTGACAGTGCTCTGTGTTTCGTACAACTTTACTGATCGTCATGAAACAAAAACAAGATGCGCTCTTGGTTTACCAAAAGCGAAAATTTTGTTTGCATAAAGCATTCAAGACCCTTATTTTGGCAATTCCAGCGATAAATACAGCGGAATTTTGCGCTTTTGTTTGTTTGAAAAACGAACGCAATGTCGCAAGCTGGAGTCATTCAATAAGCTATTTCTTATTGACTATCTACAACTGCGCATAGCAATTCTACAGCTACGCGGTAGTTCGGGGAGCCAAATATGAAATTGGGGGGCAAAGTATTAAGTTTCAATTGTTTATCATTAATCAACCTCACTGTTGCGAATGGATTTTAAAGTAGACCCGGATTTGAATGGAAGTACTGTAAGTGGAATAAAATGGAGATATCTGAACTTCTAGACTTGATAGAAAAAATCTGACTGCAGATTTGTGCTCAGCACACCAGAAGCATTGGGAAATGATTGTTTTCTGGGGCGTTACATTTGTTGTTGACCAGTGTTGGCATTGCAACCGATTAGGCTGCATTTCATTTTTGGTCAGTTCAATCGATTATCCAGTGGCTCCCAACTTGTTCGAACCGTAACCCAAATCAACGTATCGATTATGTCTTATTAACCTACCACCAATAAAAGATTTTCTCATTTCTTGTCGAAAATTTATATTGCAGTAATCGCTCATAATACAGAACAACAATGTGGTTTTGGTTTTGCGTTGCAAATCATCCAAAATCAGCGCAATTGCAATTTCGCTGAAATTTTATTTGCCTCCATGTGTTTAGGTAAAAATTGCATGATGCCATTTTTTGCACGTGGCCATGCCATCGCCTGGGTTGAACAAGCAGAGTTGGTGCTGAAAAAGGTTTCTTTGATTAACATTCGTACCTGACACAGCCATACCAAACGCCAAGTGATTGATTTCTTTTATCATCACAATCTTGTTAAAATTTTATTCACCTCCATATGCTTAGCCGCAAATCACATGATGTCGATTTTGCATGTGACCGTTGCCCGAATGTAACACCAAACTTTAGATGTTATAACTTCGCATAAGAAAACAAACTGTTTTCCTACCGCTTGACTTTGCTTTTTCCTCAGTTGTTAAATAAATTACGTGTGGTTCTTAGTGTTTTTTGCATATTTTCATGCAAAAGTTTTTCAGATATTGCGAAAAAGTACGCATGGACATTGAATGCACTGATAGGGAAACTTAATTTCATAATGGAATAAAATAAATTAATTATAGGATATTTTATATGAATAAGATTTCAGTACTGTGGATGCGTAGTGGAACGTGAAATCGATGTCCTATAAAAATAATTAACTTGATTGATTTGCTTGCTTGCCACCTTTGTGGGGACAAGTAACTTGAATAGGCTTACAGAAACGTGCAAGTTTAACTCATAGCAAAAAGACAAAAGCAGACCCATTGGAAGATTCTTCGAAAGCTTTCACCGTAAATCGAGAGCTTTCAATTGTTGATGATAGGAGAGTTATTTTTTTAGAGCTGATGCCGGCTGCTTAATGCGGATTGCACACCTTTGAAACTAAAGCATTCAACACTTAGGCTGCACTTTCAAAAGCTGGAATGTTATGGAAACGGTGGTTGGTCAATTCGCTCTCGAATATCTAAATAACAATTCTTTGCACACAGACTATATAAACTACCTTCTACACAAAACTACTATCGCGAATTTACTGAACCATGAGAAACAAGGATCTCAGCTTAAAATACAAGTAGTCAGTAATTTATTCAGGGGTTTCACATAAAACGTAGATCAACATAACAATATTTTGAAAATTGAAATGAAGCATAAAAAATTCGTGACAAGCTTGATTGTGCAGTTTGTCCCACACACTGGTTGCGGGCCTAATTCACTTTACAAGCGCATTAAACTCTGTGAAAAACAGATTTGATCTTTTATTGCTTGTCCATTCTCTTGAGTACTGAATACCTACACACAGCGTGAAACTTGCATTGATAAAGGCGATTGCTAGCCTACAACAATCGACTCACAAAGCTAAATGCAGTCAATGGGCGTTTCTGCAGTCTGTGTTGCATTTATATGTACATGCATTGTAAAATAACTTTTCCTATATCATAATTGTTCATCGACTATTTTTTTCAGATCACGTTTTTCTTTAACAACTTTTTCTAAAAAACATTTTAAGGTTAGGTTTTTCAAAATAGACCCTACGTCAGTAAAACAACAGCAAAAATATTTTTAAGTGCAGCAAAAGGAGCGGTAGCAAATAGCTGTAGCGATAGCTCGCTACTATTTTTATTCAGTAACCGGTACGGTAGCGCCGCTATTAAATTTAACAAATAGCGGGAGCGACGCTACTAATAAAGTAGCGGTTGCCCACCTCTGGTTCCCCCATGTCTGGTTTATTCACGGTGTAACCGCAGGGCCGTCGCCAGCGGGAGGGCCAGTGGTGCCCGGCCCCCTAATTTGAAATCCGTGCCCCCCCATTTAACGTTTGGCCCACCTGTTGCTGCATACATCCGATACTGTATATTTAAAATGTGGCCCACCTTCCGGTTTTTGGCCCCTGCTTCTGGTTTTTGGCCCTCCTTGCTGCTACATCCTGGCGACGGGCCTGTGTAACCTTCCGACTTTGTTGCAGATGGTTGTAAGAAAGACACACCCAGGGTCGGCCTTAAGCCGATGCAACCGATGCACTTGCATTGGGCCCCGCGCCTATGGGGGCCATGCGCCTCTGATGGCCCTGCGCGCCATGTGTTTGGATAGTAGTTCATTTTTGCCAAATACTCCTTGCGCTCAAATTCAGTAGAAACGGTTTATAAAATCTCATTGTTAGCAAACAATGCTCTCGTTAGAACGAACATTGACACAAAACATGAAAGGTTAAGCCCGTAGACGCAGATCTTCTATTCGATTCCGAAGATTCCAACAGTTGGCCGTTCAACAATAGCAGCAAAAAGTGTTATATTTTGCATTTTTTGCTTGGCCTGTACTGGACACTGAACCGTGTCAGCCTGTCTGGGCAGTCGCCCAAAAGATGTTGAGTAACATGAAAGGCTAGTTATGCCATACAGCTTGTTGGTCGTTGTTCTAAAAATATTGAACGCTGGGGCCTTCGCATTGGGAAAAATGTCTAGTGCGCCAAACTTTATTTTAACTGCGCCCCCAAACTTTTTTTTACTGTGATGGCCCTAATGTTAGCGAAGTATAGGCGAATCGTTTTTCATGTTGATTTTCTTTGCTGTTTCCGGAGAAAAGCGCATAACTAAACAAACGTTCTTAGTTTTATGTGGATATTTATTTCCGGAAAAAGTCATCGTTCTTGAAAATTTGAGAAAGGCGCTGGAGTCTTCCTCCCCTGCTTGGCTACCCACGACACGTAGCATACCGGTACAATCACCCACGACACATAGCATACCGGTACAATCACAAATCTTATTTGAAAAGACTGAAAACAGACAACTGGCAAATATGCTGCTCAATTAATCGCTGAAAATTATCAAAATAATTTGTTTTAAACATACAATAAAACAAAAATAATGTCCCCCGAAAAATGCATTGTGCCCCATTGAAACCTGGCTGCGGGCCTGGGCTACTGTAACAAATATATAGAACATTGATTGTTTGATTTAACACGGCATTGATATTGTCATTGCAGGATTTATTACAGTACATTAACATAACATTGTTATGTTACAGATAACTGAACAAAACAAAAGTTTGAAATTGGGCTTTAAAAAAAAAACACGAGCTTTAATTACGACTGTAAAGGAATGGGTGTCCCCAATAAGGGGGCAAAACAGTCATTCGCCCCCCCCTTTTTTTTTAAATTGGGACAAAGAACCAAAAATTTCTGGAAAAACTAAAGTCAAAAGCTTAATTCCGATTGAAATGATTTAATTCTTGCATTGACAGTTTTTTTGCTGGTATGACATCAGTGCACAAGAACCAGATTCACTGTCCTGGTCAAGGGCGTACGCAAGAGGGGGGGGGGGTTGAGGTTAAAAAACCCACTTGAGCTTGATATTTTGCAAAATCTTTATCACCTGCGCAAAGGGAATTGAATGATTTCGCATACTTTTTGCTTGTTATTTTGTTGACTTAATGCAAATACCACGGAATAACTTTGCATGCAAATTTCAAAGAACATTGTAAATGGGCCAAAAAGTAATAATTAGGTTTTGGTGAGAATCAGGGTTATCACCTGCGTCCAGAAACGATCTCACCACTTTTTGCAGACCTTTCGTTCACTACGCATGTCTAAGATTGTGTTCCACGATAGTTCACTTTATCCGAAATAATTGTCTTTATATTGTCTGTTATGGCTGATCAGCGCAAGCGCTGACCGTATTTGCTGCAGTGCATTACCAAATTCTGTAGCATGATAGAACTGTTGCACGAGCTCAAAAACAGCAGTTTTTAACATAGAAGCATTCAGGCATTTTATAATGTCTCAGCAGGGAAAAGGAAAACTAAAAGTTTTCTGGACTTCTACACATAACAAAAAGTTGAAAGTGTTTTTGCGTAGGCCCTACTTTATGCGCATTCTCAATTCTTGTGTAAATGTGCAGTTTAGCAAGATTCGATCTTGCAAAGCGGGGTGTGCGCCAGGCAATCCAGCCGCACACCTATGCTCGACTGCTCGTATTCGACGAGACATTAGCGCAACTTCATTTTGCAGTTGTAAATGGCTCTGACGTAGTGATGAGTGTGTTTTACTCCCTTTTTCAACACGCAGCCAAATTTTGCAGTTATGAACTCCTGTGTCGCAACATTGAGTTTATTTTCCTCCGATATCCTAACTTGGAGCGCTGATAGTTTATATTCAGTACAGTGACACATAAAATAAGGGGAGTGCGTGTAGAAGAATATGCATATTATGTCAAAAAACTTCGCCAAAACGTTGGTTTGGAAACATAAATATGACGTCAATTTGTGACATCACAAAGACCACACACCACAAACAAACCAGCACCATATGCCACTGAATGAGCCCCCCCATGAAAATTTTCTGCGTACGCCACTGGTCCTGGTGCAGTGTTGCCAACCCTTCTTACAATGAATATACCAAATCAAATCTCAAAATATACCAAATATATACCAAATTTATACCTGTAACAAAAACATGCAATTTAACGCTATATATTCAATGCCTTTTTATTGCTTCATGTAAATGATTAACAGTTACGTTGTGTACTGCCATCATAGAGATGCTGCAAGCTCAATTTCTACTTTCTTCGTTTAGCAGTGAGTAGAGTACGTCAGATTTATTAACCACTACTCCAGTGGCGTAGCTAAGGGGGGCGGTCCGCCCCTGGCGGCACTTCTGGGGGCGGCACTACGGGCCATGCTGTAGGCTATAAACCTGCACAGGCTGTATTGAAACAAAAGTAGTTTTAATGTCGGAACACTGCTCGCAGTTGAAGGACGTTTTTGATTTTGTAATTTAAACTATGGCATTTGTATTTAAGGGATTGTTATCTTAGTCAAACAATAAACAGTCTTGTATCAGGGATGTTCTATCAATAGGCTTTTTACATGACGCTGCAACACGGTTCTCAACACGTTTATCAACTTACTTGAGTCAAATTTTGCTGATTCACTACATGGTTGATTGATCGAGTATTGGTTCGTTGTTGACGTTTGATCGTAGTCTTTATATAACGTCATATAACTTAGGAGTATGATGGATGACTGGGCAAACGTGTGGCTGTAGTGAGCTCTAACTAAGCTTTCGTATGTGGTCTTAAGTTTTTTACCTGCCAGTAAAAGCGCTTTGTTGGGTTTAAAAAACATTTCTGTGTAAATCTAATAAATGTGTAGTTGGATTTGTGCTCGTCAAAATGAATTTCCATGTGTGTGGAGAAATTTAATCCAGCTCAGTATTCTTCAACAGGGGCTCCGCGGAACCCTAGTATTCCGCAAAACATGTAATGGCGTTACGTGAGTTTTAAGGGATCCGTGACAGTTCGTCGTTTCTTTAGAGGAAATGATTTTTGCTTCAGTATGTTGATGCGTCAGTATGAAAATTGTTTAGATCAGGGCTTCTCAAACTATGGGTCGCGACCCCAAATGGGGTCGCGAAATATAATTTTGAGGTGGCGAAACAAATTGGCTTGACAAACCAGATATAAACGTTTTTGTAAACTAATGGGATGTTTCCATGTATCACTGACCTCTAGACTACCCATCAAATGGTCGCCTAGAAAAAACTTTTTTAAAAGAGGGTCGCCGAACAAAAAAGTTTTTGAGAAGCCCTGGTTTAGACCACCTTGCCGCATTCAGACTCCAAGTAGGCCAGTTAGTTGTACCGGAGGTTAAGTGGAAAAATAAATATTGACAGTTGCTGCGTCGCTTGTTGTTCATTGTTCTGCAATTAAGAAGAACGTTATTGTTGCATCACAGTTATACGATGTTGCTGACATACAGCTCACAGTAGAGAAAGAAGGCTCCTTTGAACTTTTGCAGTTTATTCAAAAGAATAACCTGGGAACTCTGTTCCAAATATACTAATAATGCTGCGGATTTTCATCACAATTGCCGTTAGTGTTGCTACCTGTGAGAGGAGTTTTCCGAAACTAAAACTGATCAAGAATTACTTAAGATCTGGTATGAACACCTTGCGGTTGAGAGATCTTGCCATCTCGTCTATAGAGCAACAATTGACAGATGAAATAAATTATAACATTGCCGTTGAAGAATTTGCTAACAAAAAGGCAAGAAAAGTTACTGTGTAGAAAATTGTAGTTTTCATTTGAAAAATAAAGATGGTCCTAATTTTTTACACTTTTTAAACTATTTTTCCCTATATGTCATTCTTGCTTTTTGTTTGACTGTTAGTGTTACTTGCAATGTTTGAGTTTTTTGGTGCGTATTTAAAGCATACCGTATTTGAGCATTTGAGAGTACTGTAATATTATGATGGTGCACAAACTAGTTAATATACATAGCCTACAAAGTTTTAAAAGCGAATCACTGTGCAGCAGACTACATATTTTTATGGGCTTCGGGGGCGCCAAACTCAAGGGCAGCTCCGGGCAGCCCACCCTCTAGCTACGCCACTGCACTACTCACTAGAAAATTCATCCTTCCAACACAGTGCATTTTCATTTCTAATGTGGTCCAGAATATTGCACTGTATTGTGCTCTACAATAGCTGGCAATTATCTTAGTTTTATACACAACACCAGCTGAATACTTCTTTGCAAGCCACTCCAGCTCTATCAGCCACTCTTTGCTGAATCTTCTCCAATCTCGTACGCAGCTTTCCCACATTTGAATGCACTGTCTGTCTAAAAGCGCATACCTAGACCTAAGTTCAGCTTTTTCAGAACATCTCAGCTCTCTTCCAACCTCGCTTTCCTCTTACCCAAAGTGCATGCTTACTCCCATGTTAAGCAAAATCGCTAAACCTTTTTGTATGGCTTCAACACCACTGTCGGTTTGTCTGTTTTCGCTTTGTAATTAACCAAATAAACTGGATTAAAATCTCAACTAAACCCTCTGACAAAAATTTACCAAATTTTTCGTATTTGCCAAATCAAAAAATTATATACCAAGCATTTTGAAAATATACTAAATTTTTCAAATTTGGCATATATATGTACCAGTTGGCAACACTGTCCTGGTGTTGTGCAGTGATGACTTAGCAGTTCACTCATGTCCCCTGCTTTGCCTGTCTGCAGAGTGCAGATTGTTCTACTGTTGGACTTTATTGCGTAACACTAACATGGCACAGAATCTTCACGTGTTCACCTCAAGACTCAAGTTACGGTAGTAGGTGTTTTGTCGCATGCGAATGTTGAACGCAGGTAATGCTGGAAGACAGTGAGTTCTGATAGTGCGTGGCCACTTACTTTTATAGCCTACTGTGCAAAAAGAAGCGTAATAAGTTTACAAAATTCATTGTTAATGTGTGTTACACCAGATGCGACCCTATTAGGTGGCGTCGTGGGGTGCTTTAGATTCAGTAGATATCTTTTATGCGTGAGTTCTCATTACTGAATCTGGGACGGTTCTCGCAGAAACTAAGTCTGGTTAACGGACCCTATTAATTGCCCGATTACTACTTACTGCCCAACGGTTCACACTAGAGAATGTACACACCAGTGAAACACATAACTTTTTAGTTTTATAACTTTTTATTCGTCACGACATATATTCGAATAAAACAACATGGTACTCACCAAAGTATGATGTTTCATAATATTCAAGCACTTCTGGACATGTCACAACGCTCACATGTTTTCGTATCTTAATTCTGTTCTTTAAGTTTTGCGATAAGGAGATCTACAATCTATTCGGATCGGTTCTCCTATTCAAGCAATTTACTATACAAATAAGACTCGATTCTCTATGTCTCGATAATCTTCAATTCGAAAAACTACTCGATGATATTTAACATACACTTTATAAAATATTCCACTCAAGGGGGGTAATGCATTAGCATAACTGTACTCAGTAGGTGCATATCTGTTTTGATCTGCCTATACTGAACTGACATCGCCATGCTCACGTTTCGCTCCTGGCGAGTTGCGCTCCTAGTGAGTTGCGCTCCTAGTGAGTTGCGCTCCGCGGCGCGCGGCAAGGAGAGATAGTTCAGGCGGAAGTTTATCATTAATCAGAATTTCCAAATGGTGCTGTTTTCAGTCGAAAGTAAGTTCAGTCAAGAGGACTGATCCAGAGAAGGACCAAAGTAGTTTTTAATGACCGCCGCTAAGCTGGGTTCGACCCAAGCGGACTGCAAAGAGATGCAACCGACATGCCGAGCAGGAACGGGTGCACATCAAGGTGTACACGCGTGTTGAGAAGATTCAAGTGATTCTCACCCAAGTGTGGTGCGACCACTGCGGCATAATAGGGAGCATTGCTCACCTTTTATACGGCCTCCCGAGGTGGTAAGCGGAAGAAGGTTTGCTACTGTTGTTAATCCGGCACTGCACATCATGCAGGGTTTGAATCCTTTTTTCTTATTTTTTGCTGACGGAAATTGCCAGCAGGCGAGTACTGACATTTGCTTCTTGCCGGTGCGGTAGGGGTGAACGCTCTTGCCCAAGGGCGCTACAGCGATTCACACAGTGGCACGTGGACCGAACACCCAACCTTGCAAAAGAGATGCGGACACTGCCACTGAACTAACTCCGTCCGTCGATCAGAAGTTTGGGGCGCGTACGAAGGCTCTTGCTTCACGAGTCTGATTTTGAGTTCACATCAGATTTCTATAGCTTGCCAATCTACGTTGGACGCCTTTTAGTTGATGAAGCGTGTCTTGACGCAAAAATTTAGCTCGTCCCAACAAAAATTCAGCCATTTACTTATAAGATGAGGCGATGCCGGCCATCAGTGGTGCAGTACAGCCGGAGCTCCGGCACCTACACCAGCGAATGCTGGGTCACTGCCAACAAATTCCAGCAGAGCTCCGTCACCTATAATTGCCACTGCAGCCCAGCTGACTATTGTAATGTTTTCAAACAGTCAGATTTTGCTTCTCAAACATTTGTTTTCAGGACTAATGAAACATGTTGAATCCACCGACGCTATTATCACGCAAACAAAGACCACATTCAGGTTTCTATTGTCACGCAAACAAACACCACATATTCATGTTTCCACCACACGTTATTTGAGTAGATTGAATGTATTGCGCGAAGTGCATTGAAAAATAAGCGACAGGTGAATGTACGCGAAGCAAAAATAAGAAGAGTCTGAAAAAGGAGGAAAAATGCAGTGCATCGACAAACGAGCGATTTACACGCACAGACAGTAAATTTGAAGAGTTGTTGACCTTATCACAGAGTCGGGACCAAATATCCGCACTAGGCTTTTAAAGGTAAGCACTGGTTTGTTTGCCACGTGTTTGATAAACAACTTGCGCATTTGTTAGAACAAAACACAATGTTTCGTAACAATGCGCTTTTGTTGTTGCGAAATAGCACGAGCAAGACTGCAATACGCTGTTTATGTGAGGTTAGTCGCTCGAAGGCAGTTGAACTTGTCATTTTTCAAACAGAAGCATTTGTTTCAGTAAATGTTGACTTTCCTGTGTCATTCTGTGAAAAAGTTTTGGGATTTTCACAAAAAGATCAAGTCAATTCGTGTTTCGCTTTATCTTTCCCAGCACGACATCAACATGGCCTGAGAAGTACGTAAAGTGATCAAGGAATTTTCCACAACATCTATTGCAGCCCAAATTCACACATTTGGCTGGAATAAAGTGGGCCAACAAAAGTTGCAAAAAACTTGCCGAAAAAATTTTCGATCAAACCACATTTTTCACCACAGGATATTTTGTGGAGGAAGAAAAGAAGATTTCCAGTTTTTCAAGTATTTGTGTTTTTTTTTGTTTCTCACGTCTGATTTTTTCCCACAGAACAAAAAGCGCAATCCATATTTGTAAAAAAATTCACAAAAAAACGTTTAAAGGCAATATTCGCAATGGCAAAACAACACACAGTATCAGAGAGTTGATCCCTTTTTAATCGTATTTTATCTTCGACAAGAACTTCGTGATGTCCAGGTTTTCCAAAGAAACTTTCTTTTCCTTCTTTTTTCGCTTTTTCTGAGAATAAAACAAGTAAGGCAGTCAGAAAATGCCAACAAACACCACATTTTCAGCACAAAGAGATCTTTCTTCTGTATGGACACATATGCTCATTTGAAAACTGAACACTTTATAACCATTGCAGGGCTTGAGGTGCTTTCCTTTCATATTGTCAACATCAATGCCGTGTACTTTCAACAGGTACAGCTTAAAATGTGATTACGTCATCGTAACGCACCGTGGCACACAATCACGTAACCAGAACCGTCGCCAGAAAGTCATCAATAGGGGGGTTTCACGTTCTTACAGAGGGGGATTGACATTCAAATTTGACAAAAATTCCACTAACTTATAGTGTTTCATATTTCAATTTGACGGAGCTTGAAGCTTTGTTTGGGGGGGATAATCCAACCAAAGCCCCCCGTGGCGACGGGACTGCACGTAACTATAACAACTGAGCCGTTTCCAGCAACGCGTTTCTTCCGTTAAATAGCACAACACCGCGAACAAATGCACAAACGACAGTTTCTTCAAAAGACTCTTTTCTAAATGATTTCGCTCAAACGGGAGTCGAACCAATAACCTTAAGCTCGCAAAAGCACCAAAGGCACAAACAGTGTTCCCTCTAAGAAAATTCTACACTTAAGAGCAAATGTTTGTTTTGTCGCGCACTAAGAGCATGCAACTGCGCAAACATGCACACACACAAACATTGGAGCGTTCCCAACCTTAAAACGGCCATGCGATTTATATAGAGCAGGGGTCCCTAAACTTCCTCTGAACATGTACTCCTTCAGTATTTCGAAGGATAACCATGTACCAAGGCTGCCCAATCCGCGGCCCGCGAGGTTGTTTTAAGTGGCCCGCGATATAATAAGTTCGTAAGCAGACTTTTTAACTTTTTAGTATTTTTTCATAGGCTCAAACATATTTGCCGTCAAAACACACCAAAATTATACCTGTTGTTTCTGTTATGGGCCTGTCACCCAAGGCCCGTTTACATCCATATTTTTGATTTCGTTTACATCCATACGAGCTGGCAAGTGGCAACACTGCGTGAAACTATAGGACTCATTATTACCTCGTGTTGTCGCACAAAACTTATCAAAATCAAGGGATTTGTTACGTCACAAAGAACGTTTGTGGCCCGCAATATATTTCCTCATGTGAAAGTGGCCCGCAACACTAAAAAGGTTGGGCAGGCCTGCCATATACCCCTAACATTCCTTATGACAAATAATTTTATGATTAATCACGGATATATTTAACAATAAGCAGAGAACGGCTTTTGGAAATAATATTCACTGATATATGTACGAATATTTGAAAATAAAAAATATGCAAATATATATTTCTCTCCTATTGCCAACCTTAAATGTACCCCTTCGGATAGGCAAATGTACCCCTAGGGGTACAGGTACCGCGTGTTGGGAACCTCTGATATCGAGCATGAAATTTGGAATGTTGGAAATGCGTGAGAACGAGACAGCACAGCGCAAATTGTCTGGTTGTGCGCAACTGCGCAGCTTAGAGGGAACAAACACTCATCAGTGTTTGTGTCCAGCGGGAGGTCAAGCGTGGCGCATTCAAACCAGGGTTGGCCACGGATCCGGGTTCGACTCCAACTATATTTTGTGTTTTCTTCGAAGCCGGATCCTGAGTGACTTTTGTGTTTCGGCAGCAGCAGGAGTCTGCATGGTCTTTGCAAACGCCATTCACTATTCACGATGCAAAAACATTGCTTTAATTTCGGTTGCATCCGATGCTTGCCAGCGTTTGCACAGAGGCCGGATTCTCAAATTTGAAAAAAGTTTGCAGTCGGACCCGGATTCAAAATCTTTGGAACAGGAGTTGAGTCGGGGTCTGAAAATGTGACTGCGACCACCTAAGATTCAAACATGGCAGGCGATTCCTTCGTCGCGAACCAACCTTTGATTTGGGCGATTTGGTTTTGTTCGCCTTTTCGTCAGTTCGTTTCGCAGGCGATCCAAAAGGTTCTGTTTCTGGCTGGTTCTCTCGAAGCGTTAAGACCGGCTGAGAAAAGGACTTTTTCAAAAGCGAGTGCCGGTCTGCTGCTTGCGACGGGTCGGATGGTGCTGGAACGGTCTGCGAACGGAGTATGACGTCAGTCGAGCGGATCCATGTGCGACCCACCTGCTGCAGTACGGATCGTTGTGAGACGCATGTAGGAGGGATGGTTAAACCTCCAAGCAAACGCGAAATCCGCGGACACCGAGTAACGGAAGAAAAAAAGCTTTTCGAATAAGCAGGTGAGTGGTCTGAATTTAAGGGGGTAAAACGCTTACTTCAGAGTGCAAGCGTTAACAAAACAACCTGCAGAAAGTTGAAAAATGACTGATTTCATCTTTGCACGAATTATCAGCGCCAATTTCTGTTTAATTTTTTTTCTTGAAACAGATAAGGGTTCATGTAATAATTGAGTGGATTTTTATTGGTCCATTTGTAGAAAAGAAAACACAGAACCATATTGTTTCGGATAAATGCACATAACAATGCACCACAGCGTTGCATAAATCAAACCATGCAACAAAACAATTTTACAGAACACTGGAGCAAGAAAAATATATGGGCCTGACGGTGTGCAGGAAAGCCTGTGTTGGTTGGAAACCGAACGTTTGTTTTGTCACAAAAGTGAGGAAGTCCTGTATAGAAAATGCCAGCTAAGCGCGAAACTAGGCATCATTCAAAGGTTTTCAACCACCAGGTCTGATCCAAGTCCTTATATAAGCTTTGGGTGGGAATGGAACTCGAAGCTTGTGGTTACGAAGCAGATGATGATATCGGTTCCATAGTTTAGCCCGGGGGTACCTATATGCGCCGTCATGGGCCGTATGACGTATGGAATATCGCCGCCGGGCCACAACAATATAACTACATGTTTTTTTTTTAATTCTACCTTTGCTTTCAAAGGAAAAGGAGAGAAAACTAAGGAGTTAGAGAGCTTCAATGATTCACTGTCCAAGCATATGTATATCTCTCTGGAGCGCTTGTGCTTCAACCTGGTTAACGAAAATTCCGAATCGGCCTGTATTAAATGTTCACGTAGACCGTATTTGGCCCGCGCGTCTTCCACTGGTCACTCACCCCTGGTTTAGTCCATTGATGGTCAATAGTTAGATATTTTTAGATTTGCTTGGATATCTTTGAAAAGATCGCAACTTGATGGGACTGGAAAAACTCCGGCTCATTCCATCTCACTCTACGTTAAGTTGACGTCACCTCTTCATGACGCATGATGTGTTTTGCATCACTGATTTTTTTTCACTGAGACATTTCCGTCATTCGTCCCATAATTGCATTCAAACACGCCGTAACAATATTCACTAGTCTACATTTTCCGTCATTATGGCCCAATTGAATCGATTTTACCAGTCATTAAAAAAAATTTGGCCGATGACCGAAAAAAAGACTAGTTTCGCAGACATTGTCTTGCACACAAAGAGTCTTTCCTGCTACTTGCATGGGCGTCGGCGGAAGGACTTTTCCCGGGGG
>Ga0210059_1008527_pt1 | contig 16159 bp, 9 predicted proteins | sample Ectturendosymbi2_FD_188042 | JGI IMG/M metagenome (GOLD analysis project Ga0210059, IMG submission 188042) | Ecteinascidia turbinata endosymbiont from Florida, USA - Sample 2 (SPAdes) (version 2) | ecosystem: Host-associated > Tunicates > Ascidians > Unclassified | place: Key West, Florida...
GAGTATTTCCTCGTTATCTGGAGTTGCATGTCACTGATTTTTACACAGACCAAGCTTGAGTCGTTGCTTAGGGTTGCTAAGGTGTCACACAGGCTGCCACGGATTTTGACCAGTAATGACCAGCAACTGCTGGTCTTCAGCCAGAATAGTTGACGGTGTTCTGCTAAGTCGCAAACGCAGCATGCAGCGGTCTGTGACAACTGCCATTTACAGAAAATGCAAATTCCAACATCCACGCTTTACAACCCCGTCCCGAGCAGCCTCTACCAGCTCTGGGCCCCGAGATTACATTCTTAGTAAATGCTGCAATGATGGCAAGTCGTTGGCAGCTTATGGCACATGAACTTTCCCTGTACTCATCTCTGTAAGGCCGAGGACAAGGCCAGAAAAGTTGTGAGCACTGCTTTCTCAGTTTTAGTACGTCTGAATGCGACATTTAGTCCATATGTTGACACCAGCTATAAAACTTGGATAAGTTTATTTACATCAGTTCGTATCTGGCTAACCTCGGAATCATGCAAAAAATTAAGCGTCATTACGGAAATATTTTTCCCGAATTGGGCAACTTACCCTCACACCGATTGAAATCAACACTTGCACACGAGGCAAGAAGAGAATTTTCGAATTTTGATTTTGGTGACTGCAATTGGTGGCAGACCGAAGCCTGAAATTTGCTCCTAGCCGGGGCGGTTGAGGTGAACGCTCTTGCCCAAGGAGCGCTACGGCGATTCTCTCAATGGCACGTGGATCGAACACCCAACCTTACATTTGAGAGGCGAACACTCTACCACTGAGCTATCGCCGCCCAACAACAAGATAATTTTTACAGAGAGAAATGGTTTGGATACAAGTTGAACACCATGCATATATTTTAAGGTTAAGGTTAAGTTAAAAAAACAATGCTTTTGCACTGCGCGTTGTTGAAGAAAACATGAGAAAAATGCAGTAAACCAGCCTCTGCATTAGCAAGCACGGATACTGACCTCTAGTGGATTATATCGTAGTCGTGTTGAGTCAAATGGTTCATCCAAGTCCTCAATATATCTGCAGAGCAACAACGATGTTCGAACAACACAGTCCAGAAGTCACCATTTGTTAAAAACAACACGAGATTCCAATACAGGTCAAGGTCAGGGAGATTGTTCAACCAACCACACACGAACTAGAACGTCAATCAGCTAGCAGTTGAATTCGGTTTGAAAACTTTGCAAAATAATATTTCAAGGTTTGGAAGCTGGACGTCACCAGAGCTTTATAAATCAAGCAGCGTTTCGAAAAAACATTTGTTTTGTAGTCTTCTTCTTGTTATCATTAACAGATGTTTTTCATCCAAGGAACCTCGAAATACCAAGATTTTGCAATAAAGCTTACATAGTTTTTAGTGACACTAAAAAATTCGCATTGCAGGCGAGATGTTACTAAACAGTTAAAGTTTACAACGCAAATGGTGACATTTTACTTGGGACACTATAAGTAAGATCTATTAATAAACTTCCCATCTATCTAATTTAAGATCTATTAATAAACTTACCATCTACCCAATGCATTCTGCCATAAAATATTTTTTTGAGATTACAACAAAATTGCTAAAAAACATTTGGCAGCAGTTGTTCAGTTTGCTCTGATAAGAGCATCCACTAACACTCACAACCACAGTTTTGATCATTCGTATCATTGACAATCACTACCATGGTAATGCATATTCGTCATCATAAGTCACAGCTATGACTTAGCGTTGATCATAAGCACTCGTGGCCATGTTTGTTCTCGAGCATTCATCAACTAACAGCGCAAGCTATTTAGCGAACAACATGGGACAAACTTGTCAATTTTTCTTGTAGAAGTTACGTTCATGCACATTTGTACATTCACCACCTATTTCCACCAGAGCATGATCGACATAATATCATATTTCAAACGCATACTTAAAGCCGCTAAAATGAGGGTCGAAGTCGTTAAAACTTTTTCCCTCTTTCAATCTCCAACTTTTTGGTTAATACCTTGTTATGAACAATAACCAGCTCAACCTGCTCACCCATTGTAATGAACTTTTATTCGAGCGCCCTTTGGCACGACAGGACCAACACCTTCACACTTTATCATTTTCTTCACACCTCCATCAGATGATAAATCCTGTAATGAAATGAGTTTTCACATCACATAAGCTGGATGCTGTAGCACTTACAACGTTATACTATAAAGGCAAAATCGTCCCATTTCAAGGCAATCTGCGTTTTTAAAAAACTGACAATAAATATTTGTAGCAGAGAAAATTTTAAACCCTTAAATATTGCACAATACAAGAGATAGAAAACATTATTTTCATGTAGTCCCCCAAAAACGTATAAAGCAATGCTGCATAAAATCATCAAACTGAAGGAAGGTCATTTGGCCATATATCTAAATAAGCATTTACGCACTGCGCTTGGTCAACACCATCCACGTTTTTAATAAATCAGGGAAAGTTAATTTTACATTTATTTAACAGGACAATTGTTAGATGTATGTGTACAACTGGATGACTGTTAAGACAGCACTGAATACATACATGCATTCTGCGGCTGATTTGCTCAAACCATGAATAATCTTCGTCACTTGTTTCATAATCGTTATCGCCGATCAATGCCATATTTTTCATATCATCTGTGCAATGAAAACGAATCCTATATTAATGCAAGGCCCTTCAAATAAACTGGAAAATAAGCTTGGCCTATTTTCTCGGGAGCAGCCCTTGCTGCAATACATGTGGTGTTGAAAATAATTTTCATATATAATTGGAATCTGATAGGAATCACATGTGCTTGCACAATTATTTTAGACCAAAAGTTGTTGCTCCCAATAGCACAATTACAAAATCACAAATCATAACAAAATGACCAGCAGTTTAAAGTTCAACTAATTGAGTTCACAAAAAATTTCTTTAAGTTGCAAAAGAAACAGTTAGCAACAGCAAATACACTTAACTAACAATTGACAGTGTTTCTTTAAAATGAACCATGTAACAATATTCAAGTAAAAAGACATTGAAGTGCCAACTTAACACCTTTTTAAACCGGATTGGTTTTATCTTTAATACCCGCATGAGTCACTTAACAGGCTATCAATTTGCAACTCCATAACTCCTTTGCTGATTGCATTAGACAGCTGTTTAAATCCTCAAAAGACGTGGCAAGTCTTCGAGTGTGCAATGGAAAAACATTTTTTTGGTTTTGGGTTTTGTTTTTTGTGTGAGTGACGTCAGAAGTGGGGTAGGTTTTTGGTGGCCATTTTGGTTCAGGTTACCTGGCACTAGGACCAAGTGCTAGATGGAAGTATTTCACTCAAGTTTTTATTGGAAACCAGGCCAAATGTGAGTCTTTTGAGCCTTTGATTGGCTTTCTACAGTTTCTGGTTCAAAAGTCATGGGCAAAAAAACACATTGGTCATCTTACCCTAACTCTTGAACCAGAAATGCTAGGAAGCCAATCAAAGGCTCAGAAGACACATATTTTAGCAGCCAAGTTTTCAATAAAAACTTGAGCGAAACATTTCTATCTAGCACTTGGGGTCAGGTACTGGAACCTGAGCCAAAATGGCCAAAAACTTACTCCACTTATGATGTCATCCACAAAAAAAACGAAACCCAAAACCAACATTCTATTTTCATTGCAAAACAGAAGACTTGAGTCTTTTTGAGGTTTTGGATAGCTCACTAGCACAATCAACTGGCAAGTTATGGAATTGCAAACTGACACAAAGTTATCAGTTCAATGGATGATTTCAAAATATGACATACTCGTACGCTGGCTCCCAAAGTGTTATTGAAAGATACAGAATTTGCTGGATCATGTCTGCTTAGGAAGACATTGAAATCCCATAAAACTAACATTACATGATATTATTTCAAAAATGAATCTAATTAGCAATGAACAAATGCTACGAAATAGCTGCTAGACTCCTTTGACCAATGGTTTTCTCAATCAAGATAGTGTCTCATTACTCAAACATTTACATTACACCTAAAAATATTCTGGCATAAAATAATCATGTTTGCAAGTTTTCATTCTTGGAGATGCAACAATACATTCACTACTTAAAATTGCACTTGGTGACCAGACCATGCCCTGGTAAGTTCAGGGAACAACAGCAGCACATGTACAAATTTTGGCAAGCATCTTCACATATATAAAATTAATGATATGCAGTGTGTCCTACCAAAGTACAACTTCCCGTTGAGGCACATATTTTGCATCTGCTCATCCAAATGATCCATAGAAAATTCAATTTCTAAAACACAAATCATTGAACTAGTATGAGTTGATCATTAAAGCAAAGTTATGAGAATATATCAGAGTGATACACTTTAACTCTTCTAAGTGTAGACAGAGATAACATCATTATTGTATATCAGCAAAAGGCAAACTATGGCCATTGCTGGTGAGGCAAAATAGACATTGTCTGTTCTTAACTTACCACTGTCTGTTCTTTCATTTGTAACTTGTGTAATTATTTTTTGTTCATGTGGCCTACACACTAACGAAAAAAATGTGCTGTAATGTCTTTCAGCTGTGTTTAGAGTAATGCAAAGATATCGGTATTAGCATCAGTTATCGACAATGAAAAATGAAGAACATCAGTATCGGTCCAAAAAAGCCTTTACCGGTTGAGCTCTACATGAAACAATCTAAGAACATACGTGTTTTGAAAACTGTTCTGCTGCCAGAAGCTTGTACTGTTGCAACCTCTCCGCTAGTGTTGCGCTGAATGGGTGATTCACCACGAACGGACTGTGCGTGAAGAACAACACCCACATATAAGTGGCACGAACAAGCAATAATAAAGTTATCGTGGTGTGTAAGCTCTGTCGACACTAACATGTGAATGACTGAACGTAATAACCAGCATACGCAGAGAGTGATCGTGGCATGTGATCACTATTGTTGCTTGCTACCACAGTGCAAAGCTTTGCGCACTTGCCGCTTGGGATTTCCGATCGCAACAGCACACTGCCAGACACACGCAGAGCTATTTTGTAACATTATGCTTCATGGCAAAAGACACATTCTCAAATTGAAATCATTTGCTTTTGCATTTTAAACCAAATTTTCATCTGATGTTTACCCCTACCAAGTTACGACTGGATTAAATAAGGTTTAGGCCTACTTCAATGTCATGCCAAGTGACACGGGTTCATTTCCACTGAAGTTATATTTTTACAAAGGAATTTTTCGGTTGCCGGATGGCATGTCACTCTTGTTTTTTCGCCCTGATGAAGTTGACTGCATGGTCAGCAAAATGTTAGCAGCGTCCATTTTCGTTTTATCTGGTTTACATTTTATCTGATGTACCAGTTGAGCATTTAGATATACTACTGAAAGAATTTCTCATTTAGAAAGTCGTGACAGCTTAGCTCAGAAATTGTCGTCACTTGTATTATCTCAAGAAAATACCAGTCAAGCCTTGCATTTCAAAATATCTTTTTTGAAATGAACGGTTGACGACATTGTTTGCTGTTCAAAAAGTCTTGTTCTACTTTCTCATAAGTCACTTTTACATCACAATGAAAATCACTGAAGCACTTGCACTAAAGCGCTCTTCTCGCACAGTGATTTCACAAATATGTTTGTAACAATCTTGATTTCGATAAAGAGCGCTCCAGAGATATTTTGCAGGTGATTGTCAACATCAGTTCCACAGGTGTTTGCATGTTTGGATAATCAGAGTCCTTGTTGCTGTATGGCTGACATTTTTCTGATTGTTTGGCAAACTACATATATACCTTTTCAGGACCACATTTGCAGGAACAAACAGTGATTGTGAGGTAATAAATATGCCGTAACCAGAAACACATAACCTGAAAATCTTTCTTTGTGTGTTTCAATTATGTGACCAGTACCACTGTTCAAATAGCTAGTTGTGCTAGGTTACTTGCCAAGTATGATTGGGCATGGGCACCTGTAACACACTGGTTTTATTGGGAAAAGCATTATCAAAAGTTGTCTTTTTCACAACAGACATCCTTTTGCCAGGCTATATAAACCATTGTGCATGATGCAGGCTAATGCCAAGCAATTTGGCTTATTTTCTAATGTAAGAAAAGGTTGAGAAAATTTAGCAAAGCATATGCAGAAAGACTGTATTTGCTGCAGTTACAGAAAACAAATAAATAGCCTCACTTTTAAACTGCATACAAAAGCTGAGTTGCAAATGCATGAAGGTGCCCATTCACTTCCATACTTTTTTAGGTTGATGTCAAAACAAATCTGTATTTCAGTTGACACTACTTGTGTTGAGCAGCACTAGACCCAAATAATTCCACCTCTCCATATGTTCTTGGGTAAAAATTACAATCACTATTTTGAAACTAGAACCAAATTTAATTTAATCAGATTCATTAGATAAACACATACACACACCAAGTTAAACAAGAAAACCAAGATTTTATAAAATCAGTGCAAGTTGTAGTTATCAGACACAACCTCACAACTGGTAAAAATTTGCAAACTACCATTCTTTATTTCACAAAGAGCAAACTTAATTATTGTAATATGTTTCTGCTGTTGGCACATGAACATCACAGCAATGGATTTACCTTGGCCTTTAGAGTTTTTCAGTTGCTCTATGTCAAGTCCATTTTCTAAAGCAATGGTAGGACCAATTGAGCCTGATGATCTCGAAGAACAGGAAGAATTTTCAGTATGCTTGGAAAACACCTCCATTTGCATTAATTGCTTCGAACACGACTTCAACATAAATAGATGCAATTGAATGACAAAACTCCTTTCAAAGTAAAAATGTATTGTATTAATTTTTCTGTTTTAATTTTTCATAGAGAAAAACTGTTTATAGATTCAAAACAAGTATCAGACATAATCACTGACATGTTTCAGTAGTTAGTCTTCAAAATTCTGAAAGTGACACTTCAGCACTTTATGGGAGCATTAGCATAGCATATACAACCACTTGATCTAGAAATCATGATGAATATAGTGAAAAATGTAATTGTCCTTTCTGCTGATTTGTGATCACTTTTAACTTTTGTGAAAATAAGCTGGCAGTTTTTGTATGAGTCTTGTGTAGCAGACGATCTCACCATGTGCAAAACAAAGATCAAATTAGGTGAAGAGTGTTTTGCTCTTTTTTTGAGCACCTGTGTTACTCAAGCACTAATCAAAAGGCAGTAGCTACAGAACCGCCCGTGGATTTTTTAATTTGAAACCTTATTGACCGCCTACTATAGGCTACGTGGAAATTTTTATGTGGCAATAATTTCTAACACATATTGACGATACAGAGCGTATTATGACGTTTGTAGCTCATGAGTTACCTTATCTTTTCGATTTAAAGCAGTGATTTTCATCCTGGGATTGCAACCCATAGAGGGGCTGTGAACTACTTTTGGAGGGGTCACAAGTATATCTTTTATGTGCATAGAACTATTGCATTTGCTTTATTTGAGTTTTAGATAGCGATCATTGTGTTACATTGCATTGCTGTACCTTGCAATGGATTGTGGTACAAAGGTGCTTTATATTTAGATGATTTATCCACTCAGCTAAGCCACATAAAAGCAGGACGTTATATTGGTGAAGTCTTATTAAATAACTTAATGTTTTCTGACAATATTTGTGTGTTTTGTCCAAGTGTTCTTGAGTTGCAAAAGATACTAGATGTGTGTCAGGCTTATGCAAAATCGCATGGAATTAATTTCAACTGCAGTGAAATTGTCTGTATGACATATAAGGCTAACAGTGCAAAAAACAGTCACCCCATTACCGACACTGGGTGGCTAAAATGTAAAATCTGTTAACCACTACAAATACGTGGGTACCGTGCTGGATACTGAGGTCTCAAATGATAAAGACATTCAGAGACAATTGCGATATCAATATTGTGCAGCATGCAAGCTGTGAGCTTCTCTTTCCCGATGATCAAATGCAGTTAAAAATGCATTTCAAGAGGGCAAGCATACGAAGATTGCGTGTGGCTTATAATTTTGAATGCAGAGCTCTATATAACCAACCCTGTTAATAGTCATCAGGTTCAATGTAACATTCCTACCTTTGAGGCCTTGTTGCGAAAAAATGTATGCCTGTTTCTCAAAAGGTACAGAAAGTATAACAACGTATGGTTGCGTGCTTCTATGCAGTTAGATTGTTTATATTCGTCCCTATTCTTTAAACATTACAGTCACATTTTACTTTGTGACTGAGTGCACAAACATCGCAGTGTTTGTTTCATGGATGGCGTGTCATGCCACAACGCATAGGTACTTTACCTGGGCTTGACCTGTTTATGAATTGACATCCTGCTCTGCAGTAGTTTTGAACCAATGTCACTGGTTAGCAAACAATAATGTTAAATATGTGTCTGTAACTTTGTGGTTCTGCCTTCAACGTCCTTGCAAAATGTTCTGCTAAAAGTGTCTATAACTCTATGATTCCGCCTGCTCAAATGCTGTTGTACAAAGTTCTGTTTTTATCGATCTGAGTTGTGCAGAGACAATAAAATAAGGTTGAAAACCACTGATTTAAAGGTTCAACCTGTAAAACACCCTCTATTTTAATAACACCATGCCATTGCCTGTCAAAATTTTCTCCATGGCCCACACATTGATAAATCCTGATTTAAATGAAATTTGGCCAATGAGTTCTCTAAGCCTTACTGCTCAACTAACAACTTATACAGTGAAGCCATTCATTTTCCAGCTTTATCTAGTCTCTTGCGTCCTTTAAAGCAAATGCATGTTTAAAAGATTTCCATGATTTTGCAGAATGTTACTCATTCATTCCTTTATTTAAACACACACAACAAAAACTCACAAATCAACAATACAAAATAAACAAGCAAACTCATGAATAGAAATACAATCAAAACTATATTTGCATCTTCCCAGGGTGCCTTGTATAACCAGGTGGTTTTCTAGTTTGGTCCCCCACTAGTCCAATGTTAAGATAATGCTATGTTAATGGGGTTTAAGGTTTGTACCATCAGAAAAGTTTATTATGACAATGGGGAATACTTAAGGTAGCACATAAATGACACGAGTTCATAATTGGTTTAAGAAGTGTAACTTGCATTTCTTTTTGAAAATGTAGAAAGGTTGTACTTTTAAATTTTGATACAAAGATTCCCAAATCTTAACTCCTATATGATATCAGCGAGAGGTTTTTGTGCAGTTGCCTATCTTTTTCTGGGAACTATATATTCTCGAGATGTTTTCTGTCTGGTAGTATATGAATGTATATTGTCCAGCTTTGTGAATAAATTGTTAAAAACAGATGGTAAACAGCAATGCTTGACTTGATGCATCAATTTTGCTTATTTGTAACTTATAAATGTCATTAAGATCTACAATTTTGAGCTGTGAATACAGTTTTTTAGCATTTGATCTATATGAACTAAATGTAATCAATCTTATAATTTTATTCTGTATTGCTTTTATTGTTTTAAGTAAATATGTTGGTGCTGATCCCCAACTACTTATTGCATATTGAAGATGAGAGAAAACTATAATATACCATTATTAAGGAATTGATGGGAAGGTAATGTCTAAACCTTGAAAGAGCTCCACAGGCTTTGGATATTTGTTTTTTCACTTGAGCTATGTGCAAGTTCCAGGATAGCTTGTTGTACTCGCCATGACAGAGCTGTTAATGAAGACACAATCAACATGTAAAAACACAACAATGAATACAGTTATGTCCTTCATGTTAATCTAATGTTATATTCATAGGCATTGGATGCAAGTAATCAAAAACATACAGCCCAGTTCATAACTTTTATCTGAGGTTTGTAACCAACTTGACTGACCAACAACAGCAGGGCTGCAACCAACTGATCTTTTTTTTGGGGGAGAAATGATGTAAACCTGTTGCTGTACCTAACGAATACATACTTTTTTGAAAATTTCGGGGGGACAATTGCCCATTTTCCCCCCTCTGGTTGCTGGCCTGAACAACACCTAGGAATTGACCAACAACACCTCAGACCATCAAACTTCCTTCTAAGGAAGGAATGGATGGCTTCAAAACGTATATCCTGGTCGTAAAACTTTACACAACTGCACCAGATCGAAAAAGCCCTTGAAACCAAGTTCAAAAGATGAACACAAGAACATTGAGCTGTGATTTTAAAAAATTTAAACCATCTCTAGCCACATTCCAACAAACACTTGGAATCGACTTCTTTCACTTCAACCGATTAGCAGCAGAGTTGTCAGGTCCAAGTGAACAAAAAATGCCAAATCAATTCGAAAAATGCCAAACAAGCTGAAACAGGCCAAATGCTGCTGGTTTTGACATTTCCAGATGAATAATTTAATAAAAACACAGTGGTACTTATAAACAAGGCACTAATCATAGCATATAAAGAAACAAACAACTATTGTACTTTAGAAAAAACAAACAGAATTAAACTAGAAACACTCTTATGCATCTTTCAGCCTTTGATATACATTGGAAACTGCTTAATAGAGCACCCTGGGGAATAGAAAAATCTGCTCTAATAAAAGGTTGCTCTTTTAAGCGATGAGAATGTTTTGCAATAAAAATAGGGTGTGATTTACACTAGGGCAAGGGTTCTCAACCTGGGGTTTGCGAACCCCCAAGAGTTCATGGGAAGATTTCCAGGGGTACTTAGATGGCAGTTGAGTTTTCCTGTATTACTATTTTTTAATATCCTATACTAGAGGAAAATACATGCCAATTGAAAACTCCGTGTAGATTTTTCCCGATCTTGCATTGTTGTGATGCAACAATGTGAAATCCATGGCTTTGCCAGCTAACCTGTGAAAGTGTGCATGTAAGGCTACTCCACACAGAGCATACTAGGGGTTCAGGTTGATTGTTTTATGACTAGGGGGTACTTAACAGCAAAAAGTATGAGAACCACTGCACTAGGGGTTCACCAATATACATATCATCAATATCAGGTACTATATTTTATTTTTGTCGTGAGCACTGTACACAGTTTTGTAAAAAGAAAAGCTAATGTATTTCTGCTGTAGGCTATTTTTATCATAATGTATTGAACAATAGCTGTTGTGGTGGACACTGTTCACTCTTGCCCTTCTTTAGCACAAACTACTCTAGTCGATTTTTTATTGTTTCACTTCATTTTTGATTGCTTGTTCTACAGTATGATCACTGCTGCACGTCTAACTGCTCCAATAAGTGGTGTGCCTGCTATAATTAGTGAATAATTTATAAGAGGAAAAAGATAGGATCATTTTTTTAGCCGAAACTGCTTAATAAACGGTTTGCTCTAGGTCATTCCATGTCAAATTACCTAAAAAAAAGACAATTCTAAACCCTACCCTTTCAGAATTTAATGAAACTTGGCATACATGTTGGTTTCAGCCCCAAAACCTCAAATCTAAAATTTTTCAGTGATCGGATGATCGGTTTCCGAGATATGGGGGGTTAATTTTTTGAAAATTGAGAAAATAAGAGGGGTGCCCAAACTTCAAAACACCACATCTTTTGAACCAGTGGTCCAATCTGGGAAAGTAAAGTATCTTTGAAAAGGGAAATAGCCAGGAATTCTAATCTGACATCATTTTTGTGATTTGGGTAAATTTTGGAGTGATGACCTGTTGACCTATATTTTGACCTCAAGATTGACCCCGTGGATCAAATTATAAAATTCTGATCACAATCTGTTATTGTAGCCCTATTTGTTACCTACAAAATATCAAAAGATGGAATACGTAAAATTTTTCGTTTTTGAGTAATAACAAATTAAAATTAGCATATGCAGACAGTTTTGCTTAATATCATGCAAATAAAATGCAAAGCATGTCTTCTAAATGGCATCATTTACCATGCACAACCTCAATGCCAGGGATAGGGTTACAGTTTGTTTTTAGGACATCACAGGTCAAATTAACATGGCAAAACTATATCCCCATGGTGAAATGACAATGTTCAAAAGTTATGTACCCAATTCAATGTATGCTTCCTACACCATATGACAATATGAGATGTGTATTTTAAGGTATGCAAGGTTGTTAACATGTCAGCATCGATGAGTAAGTTAAGTTTTCAAACTGATGTCAACCCCTGTAACCAGAAAAAAAACATCGCACTAAGCAGAATATTTCACTGGTAAGAGAGGAAGATATCAAAATGTTGGCATTGCAAAGTAAAATTTAAGAACACCATATCTGAACCATTTGTTTCCATCATGAGAAAGAATTGCTTAAGAAGTTTTCATTGCAACAAAGAAACTGTAGTGATCCATTTAATATTCATCCAAACAAGCAAAGGACAAAATACTTGTGGGTCCTTTGTAGCTATGAGAAACTGAAAAATCCATATCCAAATGTAATTCCTAGTGAAAAACACTGCAGCGCATGTGCAATTAGACTGAATAAAGAAATGAAAGATATGCCAAGTGCTGCACAAACTGGAGGGTCTACTGAACCAAATGGGGGTGTACTAAAGCATGAAAAGGAAGAACTAATGGATACAAGTTCACCTCAACAGGATATCAATGATGTTGATAGTGTCACTATTAGTTTTTAAAAGTACATTTTCCTTGTAGAATTAAATGGAAGAAGTCGATGGGAGGATTGAAGCTTCTAAAACCAGTGCAGAAATTAAAATATTGTATTGAGAAGACCTATGAAGTTGAATTGCAGTCATCTGACTCAGATTTAAATAAGAACCACAAAGAAGATATATGTCTGTTTCGTGCCATGTTGGAAGAACTGCAAGAAATAATCAAAATATCCACTTCTTATACAGAACGTGCTCTGATTTTAACCCCAATCCTCCTTCACCACAGAAAGAAAAATAAAAGAACTCGAACCACTTAGTAAAGAAGAGCAGAGCACAAGGAAAAGGGCATTCTAGAAGAGGGCACCAAGAACAAGGGCAAAGCAATGTCACCTGAGCTGAAGCAAAAACTTGTTGAATTCTGTGAAAACAGTCAAATAATTCCTGGGAGGAAAGGAAAATTGGGGTGTGCGTGGCAAGCATGGTGAAAAAATTCTGGAGCACTCTCTTAGAACACCCTTTTCTTTGTTCAATGCTCAGCTTTTTCACAAGGTGGTTTGAGACACCAAATTCTTTCATTGTTTTGTCTACGGTGGTGAAAAGGGATTGGGTTAAAATTTGAACATGATCTATACAAGAAGTGGATCTTTGTATATTGCTAGCAGTTCTTCAACATGGCACAAAACAAACATAAATCTTTGTCGTTCTCTTCTAATGCTGAGGCAGATGACTTCAACTTCATAGGTCTTCTCAATACAATATTTCAATTTCTGTGCCGCCTTTTTAAACCTCCATTTCATCATTGACTTCTTTGTTGATAGAGCAATAAAGTCATGTGCCCATGCTTGACTGCTGTTTCATGCAATATTGCTACGGTGTACTTAAATTTTACTTTGCAATGCCAACATTTTGATATCTTCCTCTCTTGTCAGTGAAATATTCTGCTTAGTGCGATGTTTTTTTTCTGGTTAAAGGGGTTGACATCAGTGCAAAAACTTAACTTACTCATCGATACTGACATGTTAACAACTTTACATACCTTAAAACACACATCTGATGTTGTCATATGGTGTAGGTAGCATACATTGAATTGGGTACATAACTTTTGAACATTGTCATTTCACCATGGGAATATAGTTTTGCCATGTTAATTTGACCTTCTGTGATGTCCTAAAAATAAACTGTAACCCTATCCCTGGCATTGAGGTTGTGCATGGTAAAATGGTGCCATTTAGAAGACATGCTTTGCATTTTATTTGCATGGTTGATATCAACCAAAACTGTTTGCATATGCTAATTTTAAATTGTTATTACTCAAAAACGAAAATTTTTATGTAATTCCATCTTTTGATATGTTAAAGGTAACAAATAGGGCTACGATATCAGATTGTGGTCAGAATTTTATAATTTGATCCACGAGGTCAATCTCAAGGTCAAAAGGTCATCACCACAAAATTTACCCAAATCATAAAAATGATGTCAGATTAGAATTCCTGGCTTTTTCCCCTTTTCAACAATACCTTACTTTTCCAAATTGGACCACTGGTTCAAAATATATAGTGTTTTGAAGTTGGGCGCCCCCCTTATTTTCTCGAAATTTTCAAAAAATTAAACTCCCATATCTTGGAAACCGATCATCCGATCACTGAAAAATTTTTGATTTGAGGTTTGGGGGCTGAAACCAACATGTATGCCAAATTTCATTAAATTCTGAAAGGGTAGGGTTTAACCCATTGGGTGGGGGTGACTTGACATGGAATGACCCCTCTATAAAGTTTAATAAACCGATGCTCTAGCGGTTTTCACTGTCGGCTACAAAGTTTTGTCCCTTTGCTTGAAAATGTTTAGTAGAAAATAGGCTACTTACGAATGTTGGAAACAATAAATCACAGTTACAGTTCATGAAACTACACATGTACCATGCCATAGTTTCCAATCACTTGATTCTTGAAACCAAGCATTAGGCATGTCATAATTCCACAAATATCTACCAGTACTACAAAAAGAAAATCTACCAAATCTATCTGTTCTTGTATAGGCCTACACTTATAATCAAAATCTGCTACATTCACACTGACTTTAACCTAGTAGTGTTTTTAACCAAGGAAATCTGCTAAATTGGCTTTATCATGGTTTAAAATTATATGAAAATCTGCGAAATCTGGCAGCACTGTCATGTGCTTCATATTAAAATATTGCTAATGGCTGCACTGGTCTGATATACTTACATACACAAGTATGAAGAATACCAATCTGCAAATAACAACACACACTACAACTACTGTATACAGTAGATCCTTTCATAAAAGAACCTTATGCTGTACAGCACAACACCTAACCTGATTTGCATAGACTTAGTTTTATGTTAATTTTCCGAAAACAGCACAGCACGGTCTACTGCACAATGTGCCGCAATTTGTGAAGTCTTTCCCAAAAACGCATTATGTCTCTTGCCCTGCCTGTGACGTCACTTAGACTGCAAAGCCGCTTGTATCTTCAAAAATGGGACTGTGGCAGAAAAGAGAGGACATTTTGTCCCCAGAAAAAGCTCTTAATTCCAAGCCGACAGCAGTAACTGAACCAGAGGTTTCGAAAAAGGCTAAAGAATGTTTTTTCATGCCAACACCATCAAAAAAGGCCAAGAAAATGCCAAACTATGACGTACATGCCAAACCACTTTCATAAAGGCCAGAAACTGGCCTTAAAAATGCCAACCTGGCAACCCTGATCAGCAGACACCAGAAAAGCAAGAATATGGCGCCAAATCAACGTGAACGCAGCGGAGCATGACTAGACACACATTGTTACAGGGTTGCCAGCAGAGAGGCGGTACCGGTGTCAAGCGAAATTTCTGACCTCTACGAAATTTCTGACCCGTTATTGTTTGTCAGTTGTTGTGCTTCTCAGAATAAAAGAACAAAGTTTGGTAATTATTTGTTTGATGTGTGTCGTGTAAATTAAAACTTGGTTAGATGTCAGGAACCCACAACAAGCTATAGTACAGGAAGAACTTTAACCACCCAAAATTTTTGGACTTAGTCCTAGACCTCAATTATTTTTCTTTTTCTCATCCAAATCCAAACCCTACCCGACGCACTCACCTAAACACGAACCCCTGAGCCCTAATCATCAATTTTCTTAGCGTATTTGATATGTAGAAGATTGCTTTATACATGCGCACATGGTGTGAAGTCAGAAATTTCGCTTGACACCGGATTCGAAGGGCCGGAGTCGACTCCGGCAGGATTTTGCGTTTTTCTTTCGGACCCGGTGTCAAGCGAAATTTCTGACCTCTGCGAAATGTCTGATCTGTTGCTGTTTTTCAATTATTTTGCTTCTCAGAATAAAGAAACAAAGTCTGGCAATTACTTTTTTGAATTGTGTTGTGTAAATTAAAACAGTCTGGTAAGATGTCAAGCACCCACAACAAGCTATAGCACGGGAAAAACTTTAACCATTCAAAATTTTCGGAATTAGGCGTTGACCGCAATTATTTTGCATTTTCTAACCCTAACCCAGTGGTTCCCAACCGGGGAGGAATTCCTCCCCAGGAAGGAATTTCATGAGTTCAGGGGAGGAATTTCCACTTTATAGTAAAGTTACCTATTCATTGTACAGTAAGTGTTGTACTTCTTTTTTAAGTTGACACTGCCTCTTGCAATTATTTATATAACTGTATA